>TARA_B100001093_G_scaffold247716_1_pt1 | contig 13613 bp, 10 predicted proteins | sample TARA_B100001093 | Tara Oceans TARA_B100001093 (sample SAMEA2623116) | marine metagenome | biome: marine biome (ENVO:00000447); feature: surface water layer (ENVO:00002042); material: "saline water (ENVO:00002010), including plankton (ENVO:xxxxxxxx)" | depth 5 m
TCGTCCACATTCATCTGCTCGAAGACCTCATATGCCGTCTTCTTCACCACGGCCGCGCGCGGGTCGTAGTTCTTGTACACGCGGTGACCGAAGCCCATCAACTTGATTCCGGCTTCCCGATCCTTCACGGCGCGGATGAAGCGATTGACCCCTCCGCCAGAGGCGTGAATGTTCTCGAGCATCTCCAGCACAGCTTGGTTGGCTCCTCCATGCAGCGGACCAAAGAGAGCATTCACGCCAGCCGAGACGGATGCGAAGAGATTTGCGTGCGATGACCCGACGAGTCGCACCGTCGACGTCGAGCAGTTCTGCTCGTGGTCGGCATGCAAAATGAGCAGTTGATCGAGTGCACGAGAAATAATGGGATTCGCTTCGTATTGTTCCGCCGGCACACCAAACGTCATGCGCAGGAAGTTGTCCTCGAAGCTGTAGGAGTTGTCCGGGTACAAGAACGGTTGACCTACAGACTTCTTGTAGGCGTACGCCGCAATGGTTGGCAATTTCGCCATCAAGCGAATGGTCGAAATGTGCACTTGCTCGGCATCGAACGGATCCAATGAATCCTGATAGAAGGTAGACAGGGCCGATACTGCGGACGACAACACGGCCATCGGATGCGCGTCACGAGGGAAACCGTCGAAGAAGCGCCGAAGGTCCTCGTGCAGCATCGTGTGCTTGGTTATCGAGTCGGAGAACTCCGACAGCTCCACCGCTGTCGGTAGTTCGCCGTAGATCAGCAGGTACGACGTCTCCAGGAAGTTCGACTCCTCGGCGAGCTGCTCGATCGGGTAACCCCGGTAGCGAAGAATGCCGGCGTCTCCGTCGATGAAGGTAATGGATGACGAGCAGGACGCCGTATTGACGAAGCCGTGATCCAAGGTGACGTGATCGGTCTCCCGCAGTAGAGCCGAAATGTCGAGGCCGGATTCCCCGACTGTCGACGGTACGACCGGAAGCGGCACCTCCCCGTTGGGGTGCTGAACCGAGTAATCAGACACGCAAACCTCCTGCGGACAGGCTACCCAGGCGCACCACCGACCCACAGCGGGGTAGCACAGACACTCCTGTGATCCGCCTCACGACGGCTACTCGTCAACCGACGAGTCGAGACACCGCGACGTTCACCCGCTCATCGGTCGCGGTGAGAGCGATTCGAACATGGTCGTCGTCACCGTAGAAGTCACCGGGAGCGACCAAGATCCCCCGTTCGGCGAACCAGCGTGTGGTCTCCCACGAGTCGCGACCCGACGTCGCCCATAAGTACAAGCCGGCAACACTGTGGTCGATGGAGAAGCCCGCAGATTCCAACGCTTGCCGAAGATGGGCTCTTCGCGTCCGGTAGCGATCTCGCTGCACGTGCACGTGTTCGTCGTCGCTGTAAGCGGCAACGGCAGCTCGCTGAATCGGCCCCGGAACCATCATCCCGAGGTGCTTGCGAATCGACAGCAGGTCGTCGACGATGCGTCGATCTCCTGCCACGAATCCAAAGCGGTAACCCGCCATCGACGAGCGCTTGGACAGCGAATGTACCGCCAGCAATTGGGAGAAGTCGCCGCCGTTGACGCGTGGATCGAGCACAGAGACCGGCTCTTGCTCCCACCCCAGTTCGAGGTAGCACTCGTCACTCACCACGACGATGTCTCTGTCCCGCGCCCACGAAACGATCTGCGAAAGCCGATCCACCGAGAGCACCGCGCCAGTGGGGTTGCCGGGGCTGTTCAACCACACCATCGACACGTCATCGACACTTTCAACGTCATCGGTGGCCACCACGCGCGCGCCGGCAACCGCGGCGCCGACGGCGTACGTCGGATACGCCACCTCAGGAATGACGACGGTGTCGGAGGGGCCGATGCCTAACCCGGTCGGCAGCCACGCGACCATCTCTTTCGAACCGATCGTGGGGAGAAAACCCACATCGGAGGCTCCAGTGCGGCGCGCCAACCACTGCGTGCAGGCGTCTCCCAACTCCGGCAGCCCAGCCGTCGTGGGGTAGCCCGGAGAATCCGACGCCTCACACAATGCACGCTGAACGACGTCCGGTGTGGGGTCGACCGGCGTTCCCACCGACAGGTCAACAACGCCGTCGGTGTGCTCCCGAGCGCGCTCGGCAATCGGGGCGAGGGTGTCCCAGGGGAACTCCGGCAACCGGATCGTCATCCGGTCACCGCCGACTCAGGCGTCCTCTTTGGGTGGGACATTCGCGAGCAACGGCGCGTCGAAGGACTGTCCACCGAGCTTGGCCGCCCCACCCGGGGAGCCCAGGTCAGAGAAGAATTCTGCGTTGGCCGCCGTGTAGTCCGACCACTCATCAGGGACATCGTCTTCGTAGAAGATCGCCTCGACCGGGCATACCGGTTCGCAGGCGCCACAGTCCACGCACTCATCCGGCTGGATGTACAGCATCCGATCGCCCTCATAAATGCAATCGACGGGACATTCTTCGATACACGACTTGTCTTTGACATCCACACACGGGAATGCGATGACGTAGGTCACCTGAGGCCTCCGGTTCGAAACGTTGGTGCCCGGAACTCCCCGACACCGAGGACAACGCTACACACCTCGCAGCTCGATCGCCGCTTACGGGCCGACGGATGTTTCGCCGATTCCATCAATCTCGAGACAAGCCGATCCTTGGCGATCCGGCCATGCTCTGCCGAGGAGCGCCGAGCCACCTAGGGTGACGCCCGTGAGGCTCTACGACACGCGCACGCGCACGGTCGAAACGATCACCCCGCAGCGCGAGCGTCACCTCACCCTGTATGCGTGCGGCCCCACGGTGTACCGCGACGCCCACGTGGGCAACATGCGGACGTTCCTGCTCACGGACCTCATCGCCCGGCTCGCGGGACTGCACAGCTGGCAAACCACGGTCGTCCAAAACATCACAGACGTGGGACATATGGCCGACGACACCGGCCTCGGAGGTGTCGACGAGGGCCAAGGGGACGGCGAGGACCGGATTCTGCGTCAGGCCGAGCATGAGGGCCGAGGAGCACTCGCGGTTGCCCGCCACTACGAAGATGCCTTTCATCGGGACCTCGCCGCGCTCAACATCCACCCGGCCGACCATTACCCCCGCGCGAGCGAATCGATCGACGACATGATCACCTTAATCGCAGCACTCGTTGATCGCGGACACGCGTACATCGGTGGCGACGGCTCGGTCCTTTTCGACGCCCGCTCCGTCGCTGACTACGGCGCTCTCAGCGGCAATCGTCTCGATGACCTACGGCCAGGACACAAATTCGACGCCGACATTGATTCCACCAAGCGATTCCACGCCGACTGGGCGTTGTGGAAGAGGGCACCGGAAACCCGAACGCAGTTGGTGTGGGACACACCCTGGGGAATCGGTTTTCCCGGCTGGCACACCGAATGCAGTGCCATGAGCCTCAAACTGCTCGGCACGTCAATCGACGTGCATACCGGAGGCATCGATCTGCGTTTCCCCCACCACGAAGACGAACGAGCGCAGAGCAATTCGGTGACGGGAACCGACGTCGTTCGCCACTGGGTGCACGCCGAACATCTGCTGTTCGACGGACGCAAAATGAGCAAGTCGGCCGGCAATGTCGTGCTCGTAGACCACGTCGCCGATCGCGGCATGGACCCCCTCGCGCTGCGTCTGGCTTTCCTTCAGCATCGCTACCGCCAGCAAATGAATCTGACCTGGGCGGTCATTGAGGGTGCACAAACAACCCTGGATCGTTGGCGAAGGAGCGTGGCTGCGTGGGCGACCTCACCATCGGCACCCATCCCCGATGAGCTTCAGCAGGAGTTCATGTCGGCCGCCGACGAGGATCTCGACACACCGCGCGCGCTTCAGGTCTTGCGAGCCGTGGAACGGGACAGCAATCTCACCGACGGAGCGCGCTTTGAATTCTTCGCCTGGGCGGATCGACTTCTCGGGTTGGATCTCGTCCGCCGAGTCGGGCAGGCGACGGAAGCAGACCCCATACCCGACGACGTGCTCGCATTGGCCGCTGAACGCCAGGAGGCGCGAACGCAACGTGATTTCGCGACGAGCGATCGCCTCCGCGACGAACTCGTCGCCCACGGGTTCCACGTCACCGACACACCCGACGGGCAGGTTATTGATCGCAGCGACGCCTAGTTCGGGTCAGCCGACGTCGACTTCCTCGGCCGGAACGTTCTCGAACGTTCCGTCATCGGTCGCCGGAGTGGCATCGGCACTGTTGCCGGCCGGTGCGTCCTCTGCCGGCGCATCTCCCGCCGGCGCGTCTTGCGGATTCTCCTCGTCCGTCTCGTCCTCGTCCTTGTCCTTCTTCTTCGGCTTCTTGCCGCAGATGACCTTCGGGGATGCCTTGTAGATGGTCTTGATTGTCTCTCGCTTGACCTCTTCGCCACCTTGGTAAAAGACCCGGTCCACGTTGATATGAAAGCCCGGACTTCCTGGTTGCGGATTGCAGAAATTGCTATTCCTATAAACGGTCTTGGATTTCTTCACCTTGGTTCGAGGTCCGAATTGTGCCTTTACTCGGTCGTAAGTGCGCGTTCCCCAGAATTCAACAGTCATCGACGTGTCGGTCATCTCGGTTGATATGTAAACGGGGAAGGGGGAATCATTTCGGAACTGCATGTCAAAGTTACCCCATGCCACCGTGGCCTCTAGACCTTGTACGTAGCGTGAAATGTAAACGCTGTGGGCCCGCGTGAAGACTCTCTCCATTCCTGCAAAGAAGGCAGCTGTCCACACCGCGGTTGTTGCCGCTGAGACACCTCCACCCAATGCCTCAACAAAGATTCCCCCTGGTCCAATGATGGCTCCTTGGGTGTATCCATTCTTCTTCGTGCGTTCAAGAATGGTGTCGTTCATAGAAAACACTTCTCCGGGCATCAAAAGGGTTCCATCGACATATTCGGCTGCCTGCCCGATGTTAGTTACTCGATAGGGAGCATAAAGAAATTTCTGAGTAAAGCTTGAGAGCTGGTCTTTGATGCCAAGTGCTTCCGCATCAGCTGTAGTGAAGTCCGCGGGGATCAGGCCTTCACTTGCCACCACCTCCCTCTTCTGCCCTTCAGGCACTTCTTGCGCTAGGGCACTCATCACGCCTTGCGCTAGAGCAGCTTCGGTAACGCCGCCACCAGCCCTACTCGGCACGATTCGAATAGATCCGTCCTCTCTCACCTTGAATCTGGCATTTCTGGGTTTCTCAGAACCCTGCAAGTCCTCAGAAACAGCTTCGTACAGCACAGTCGCGTCTAGGGAAGGCACATAGTCACCATTGAGAACGTCAAAACTCAGGGCGTCTCCAATCACTGCTGCCGGGATCGTTGCAATGGCTGAGCCACCCGCCACCTTCACCGGTCCTGAAACGGCCGCGAGCGCAAAGGCATTGGCAGCCTCGGCATTCGCAACACTCACAGTTGGCTCTTCGACAATGACCGGCACATCGGCTTTCGCTCGCGGCTCGGTAACTAAGGACCTGATGGAATTCGCTAACTCCTCAACGTCGACCGTCGTGCCTTGCCGACCCGGAGAATAGTCGACAGAGCTCCCATTGACCGATAGCGAAGACGCCACCGGGGTGGTCGTCAACAATCGCTCAAAAACCGCAATCTGACGGCTCATTTTCTCTTCCTCGACGATGACGACGGGTTCGACATTCGTTCTCTCGGTTCCAAGAAGATCCGCTATCCACTGGAAGCGACCCGCCAACAGGGGATCAACCGTCTTTTCGGCATTTACCCACACTCCTGCCTGCCGAGGCTTGACGACGATTTGCTGCCCGTCCTCCTCAAATTCCAACGGCCTGGCAGCAGCCTTCGCGATACGCTCGCGCACAACAGTTATCGCCTCGTCACGAGAAAGACCTCCAATATCTACCCCGTCGACGTAGGTTTCTGCAGGGACCGAAGCAGAACTGACGGCGCTCAGGATTACAAAAGCCGCTACCCCAGCTCCGACGATCAGCACCGATATCCGTAAAACTAACCATTGCTTCGTAGACGGGCGCCACTGACGGCGATGCGACTCCGACACGGACCCCTCGCCTCTCCTCAGCAAAGAATTACTGATTGGCCCTGCGAGCCATATATGGCAACCGAACGCCAGGGTGATGGTAAGCACAAAGGCCCCTACATTCAAAACCGCCCGGGTCGTCACCACGTTTCGGTACGCCGCAAGTGCCGCCGCTCCTCCTCACGCTTTCAGGCTCAGTGGCTACGAGGGACGAAGTGGTCGAGGTGGCAGCGTAGCCGCGGCTGAGCCGAAGATGGCGCCACCAAGCAGGTATGCCCACTGTCGGGCACCACTACTGACCGCAATATCCCCGCCTGCTGTTTCGCCGGCGAGGAAGATCGTCACCACGATCCAGCCAACCAAAACGAGCCAGGCCGCTACACGCGATGATGATGCCAACGCGACGCCACGGATTGACGCGATCAAGACCCCGAGAACAATGAGTACACCCCACGGAATGACGAGATACCGGTCGGAGAAGATCAGGATGGATCGGTGCGCCTGAACGAACGCACCGAGCAGACCGATCAGCAGCCCCACTCCGAGCCCACCCAGCAGCGGCGCGGCCTTGCGGACAACTGCCACTAGCCAATCCCGGCGAAAAGGTCTGTCTCTCGACCCTCACGAGTTGCCGGGACCAGAGTGCCCCGCACGAGGCGAAAGTACTCCGTACCCATCGCCTGAGATCCGAGGTTGTTGGACAGCGCGAAGAAACCTCCATCGACCGATACCTGCGTCTTGTGGGCCGCCAACGCCGACATCTTCGTGTCGAGGAATTCGGTCGCATCGACGGCAGTCGTGATCAGCTCGTCGTCGCAGGCGAACGGCAGGTCATCGGGATCCATGGCGGCGAACTCGTTGTCGGAGTCGACCTCGCGCAGCGTCATGATTCCTTCTCGGATGACGCTGCGCGGGAACGCCGTCCAGTACACCTTCGACGCGCTCCACGCCGCCCCGAGATCCGGCCGGAACGACGGCGACTCCGCCAACGCCACGGCGTAATGCGTCACGCGGTGAGCCTGGATGTGATCGGGGTGCCCGTACCCTCCGAAATCGTCATACGTCACGACAACCTGCGGCCGGACGTCACGAATCACCTGCACCAGATCGCACGCAGCGGCGAGAAGATCTGCCCGCCAAAAGCAGTCATCGCGATCGTTACTCGGCACACCCATCATCCCCGAGTCGCGGTACTTGCCCGCTCCACCAAGGAAACGATGATCACTCACGCCGAGGATCGCCGTCGCGTCTGCCAACTCACCGATGCGATGCTCACCGAGAGCATCGTCCTGGTCAGCCGCTAGGTGCTGCAGCGCAGGAACGAGCACTTCACCTTCTTCTCCGAGCGTGCACGTCACCAGCGTTACCTGCACACCCTCGGTCACGTACTTGGCCATGACCGCTCCCGTTCCGATCGTCTCGTCATCGGGATGCGCATGGACGAGAAGAAGTCGGCGGTTCGGCGTCGTCATACCGTCAGGCTACTTGCGTGGACGTGGCTCTTCACTCTCCCGTCGACTCGGGCACGATAGGGCGATGACCGGACCGGACGAGGGGGCGCGCGCCAATCGACTGTCCGATGACACCGTCATGAGTTTCCCCCGACAACGGGCCGTGACTCGCGGATTTCGGCTGGGCGCCCCGAGAAGCGTTCGGATCGGCCGGCGTCCGAATGCACAGGCGCGCGTGTTCTTCATCCGAAGCCGTGATGGGCGCACAACAACCGGCGACCTGTGGGTCGCCGACCAGGGCGACGGGTGGCAGGAACGACTGCTCGTCGACGGTGCATCACTGGGAACTGACGGTGAACTGCCGGCCGCTGAACGCGCACGACGCGAGCGCCTAAGGGAAGTTACTGCCGGAATCACCACGTACTCGCTCGACCGAACCGGATCTACCGCCGCTTTCGCAGTGGACGGCACCCCCTACGTGGTGAACGTGGACGAGGAATCTGTTCACACCATCGCACACCCAGGCCCCGTGGTCGATCCGCAGATCAGCCCGAACGGCGCACACGTGGCCTTCGTTCACGATCGCCGCGTGTGGTGCGCGACCGTCGCCAGCGACGACGCCTCGCCGCTGACACCGGTGGAAGACAAGCCCATCACCTGGGGGTTGGCCGATTTCATCGCCGCTGAGGAACTCGAACGACACCGCGGGATGTGGTGGATGCCCGATTCAACGCGACTCATCGTTGAGCGCGTCGATGAATCCGACGTTGAGACTCGATGGATCTTCGACCCCGCCCAACCTGAACGCGAACCTGTGCCGCACCGGTACCCGTCAGCGGGGACACCCAACGCAAGCATCTGCCTCCACCTCGTTGCGCTGGACGGAACCATCCAAGAAGCGTCGTGGGATACCGACACGTACTGCTACCTCGCTAGCGTCCACGTCGGTCCCGAACACTCTCCCGTAATCTCTGTCCTCGACCGCACGCAGCAGCGCCAACAAGTTCTCGCGTTGGTGGACGACGCTTGGGTGACCCGCACTGAGAACGAGCAGGATCCGTGGATCACGGTGATCCCCGGATCCCCCACCCTGGATCGATCGGGTTCACTGATCGAGGTTCTGGATCGACAGGGCAACTTCCGCGCGTGCAGGGACGGGGAGCCCTTCTCTCCCGAGGGTTGGAACGTGGATGCGATTCTCGACGTCGGAGTCGATCACATCGCCGTCATCGCCGCCGTGGCACCGGAAACCCGCGTGCTCGCGCGACTTGGATTCTCCGGTGACGTCGACGTCATCTCTGACCCCGAGAAGTGGTCCGTCGGAGTCACAGACGGCGACGTCAGCGTCGTTGCTTCCACGAATGCATCGTTGACCTCGTCCACGATGAGGATCATCGACTCCCGCGGCTTTGTTGACATTGCCTCGCACGCCGAGCTGCCCGTTGTCACCGCACGGCCGAACGTTCTTCGTGTCGGGGAGCGAGATCTCAGCGCAGCAGTTCTTCTCCCGGAGCATCACGAGCCCGGAGAACGTTGGCCAGTCATCTGCAGTCCCTACGGGGGGCCGCACGCCCAGCGTGTGATCGCCGCCGGCGGTGCTTATCTCACCGAGCAGTGGCTCGCCGACCAAGGGTTCGCCGTTGTTGTCATCGACGGCCGGGGGACTCCCGGACGTGGCCCCGATTGGGAGTACGCGGTGCGCCACGACCTCGCCGGCCCGGTGCTCGAGGATCAAGTGGACGCACTACTAGCCATCGCGAACTCTAACGACGCTCTCGACCTTTCCCGCGTCGGTATCCGAGGTTGGTCGTTCGGTGGCTATCTCGCAGCACTCGCAGTGCTCGATCGTCCCGATGTCTTCCACGCCGCGGTCGCCGGAGCCCCGGTAACGGACTGGCGGCTCTACGACACGGCCTACACCGAGCGATACCTGGGGAACCCCTCCATAAACGACTCCCCTTACGAGCGGACGTCGCTCCTGTCTCGCGCCGCGGCCCTCACTCGCCCCCTGCTACTCATTCATGGCTTGGCAGACGACAACGTGCTCGCCGCGCACACGCTGCAACTCTCTCGAGCCCTACTCGAAGCGGGTCGGCCTCACAATGTCCTCCCCCTCAGCGGTGTCACACATATGACGCCGCAGGAGGTGGTCGCAGAGAATCTCTTGTGGACCGAAGTCGATTTCTTCAACAAGCATCTCGGTTGATCATCGCTACTTGCGTTTGCGCCCGGCCTTCACTCGCTCGGTAACGTCGAGCAAGACCTTCCGCATTCGCACCGCCGACGGGGTCACTTCCACGCATTCGTCTTCACGGCAGAACTCCAGTGCCTGCTCGAGTGACAACTCCCGGTGCGGAATCAGTGGCACCAGAACCTCGCCGGTGCTCGATCGCATGTTCGTGAGTTTCTTCTCCTTGGTCGGGTTCACATCCATGTCATCCGACCGGGCGTTCTCTCCGACGATCATCCCCTCATACACCTCGGTCCCGGGTCCGACAAACATCGTTCCGCGCTCCTGGAGGTTGGCGAGAGCAAAGCCCGTGGTGCTTCCGCTTCTATCGGCGACAAGTGACCCCGTCGGTCGGGTGCGGAGTTCGCCATGCCACGGCTCGTAGCGATCGAATACATGGTGCAGCAGTCCGGTGCCGCGGGTCTCCGTCAAGAATTCTGTGCGGAAACCGATCAACCCTCGAGCCGGCACCAGGTAGTCCATGCGGACCCAACCCGATCCGTGATTCACCATCTGCTCGAGGCGACCCTTGCGAAGCGCCATCAGTTGCGTCACCACCCCGAGGTAGTCCTCCGGAACATCCACGGTGAGCCGCTCGACCGGTTCGTGCATGGCGCCGTCGATTGTTCGCGTCACCACCTGGGGTTTCCCGACGGTGATTTCGAATCCTTCTCGACGCATCAACTCCACGAGGATCGCCAGTTGCAGCTCTCCTCGGCCCTGCACCTCCCATGTGTCCGGGCGCTCGGTCGGCAACACACGAATAGAGACATTGCCGATCGTTTCTGCTTCCAATCGGCTCTTGACCATGGGTGCGGTCAGCTTGGAGCCACCACTCCTGCCCGCCAGGGGCGACGTGTTGATGCCGATAGTCATCGAAATCGATGGCTCGTCCACCGTGATCACCGGGAGCTGCCGAGGATCGTCGGGATCGGACAGTGTTTCACCGATGGTGATCTCCGGGATGCCTGCGACCGCAATGATGTCACCGGCGGACGCACTCTCCACGGGAACTCGCTCCAACGCCTCCGTCACGAGCAGTTCGACGACTTTGGCGCGATCGACACTTCCGTCCGATCGAATCCACGCGACCTGCTGACCCTTGCGAATGACGCCCTCGTGCACGCGACACAGAGCAAGCCGTCCGAGGTAGGGCGACGCATCAAGGTTGGTGACATGGGCTTGGAGCGGCGCTCCCTCGACGAAGGCCGGTGCCGGGACGGTCGCAAGCAATGTTGCGAAGAGCGGCTCGAGGTTGTCGGAATCAGGCTGTTCGCCGTCGTTGGGCATCGTCGTGGAAGCCCGGCCGGCTATGGCGCTGGTGTAGATGATCGGAAAATCGATTTGGGAATCATCGGCGTCGAGGTCGAGGAACAACTCGTAGACCTCGTCGACCACTTCTTCAATGCGCGCGTCATTGCGGTCCACCTTGTTGATGACCAGAACGACCGGCAAACGCTTGGACAGTGCCTTGCGCAATACGAAACGAGTTTGAGGAAGGGGGCCTTCAGATGCATCAACAAGCAACACCACACCGTCGACCATTTCCAAGCCGCGCTCGACTTCGCCGCCAAAGTCCGCGTGCCCGGGCGTATCGATGATGTTGAAGACCACGCCACCGTCGGGAGCTGACGGTCCGGCGTACCGGACAGAGGTGTTCTTGGCAAGGATCGTGATGCCCTTTTCTCGCTCCAGGTCCATCGAATCCATGACGCGCTCGGCGACGTCCTGGTTCTCACGGAAGGCACCGGACTGCCACAGCATCGCGTCGACCAGCGTCGTCTTTCCGTGATCGACGTGGGCGATGATGGCGATATTGCGCAGGTCGTCTCTGGAAGTCACTTGCGAACACTAGACGCAGGACCCGTGGCATCCTCGGGGCATGTTGCTCACACTCGCCCGGCTAGCCCTCGGCGTCGTCCTCGTCGGTGCAGGAATCAGTCACTTCACCGACGCGGAATCGTTCCTCTCGCAGGTGCCGTCGTGGCTTCCGGCCGCCGATGCCGTTGTTGCCATCTCCGGGATCATCGAGGTGGTTCTTGGAGTTGCCCTTGTCGCTGCACCACGGCGGTTTCGACCTCTACTCGGTTGGGTGGTCGCCGCGTTCTTCGTCGCTATCTTCCCGGGCAACATCTCGCAGTTCGTGAGCGGAACTCCCGGCTTCGGCCTGGACTCAGATGCGGCCCGCTTCATCCGCCTGTTGTTCCAACCAGTTCTGGTCGTCTGGGCACTGTGGTGCACCGACGCCTGGTCGAACTGGCGTCGACGCTCGACCGCTACACGTTGAACCGGAATTCAACCACGTCACCATCGGCCATCACGTAATCCTTGCCTTCCATGCGCACCTTGCCGCGGGATTTGGCCTCGGCCATTGAGCCGGCGTCCATCAACTCGTCGTAAGAGACCACCTCGGCCTTGATAAAACCCTTTTGGAAATCGGTGTGGATGACGCCTGCAGCTTCAGGAGCCGTGGCATCCCGGGGAATGGTCCACGCGCGCGCTTCCTTCGGACCCGCCGTGAGGTAGGTCTGCAAGCCGAGGGTTGCGAATCCAACGCGCGCGAGGGCGTCGAGGCCTGATTCTTCTTGGCCCACGGACTGCAGCAATTCCAAAGATTCCTCCGCCGGCAATTCCACGAGCTCCGCTTCCACTTTGGCATCCAGGAACACCGCTTCTGCGGGCGCAACGAGTTCGCGCATTCGGCTCTTGAATTCGTCATCGGTAAGTTGCTGCTCGTCGCAATTGATGACATACACGTACGGCTTTGCCGTCAAAAGAGACAACTCTCGTACCGGCTCGGAGTCGAATCCGGCGGAAAACAAGGTCGTTCCCCCATTCAGGATCTCCACGGCTTGCTCCGCTGCGGCGAGTACCGGCGCCTTGGTCTTGTCGTTGCGCGCCTCCTTGGTCAAGCGCGGTATCGCGTTGTCCAGAGTCTGAAGATCGGCCAGGATCAACTCCGTGTTGATCGTCTCGATGTCGTCGGCCGGCGAGACCCGGCCCTCCACGTGCACAACGTCATCGTCGTGAAAAGCGCGTAGCACCTGACAAATCGCATTGGATTCACGAATGTTCGCCAGGAACTTATTCCCGAGCCCCGCCCCCTCCGACGCACCTTTGACGATTCCAGCGATGTCGACGAAGGTGACGGTGGCGGGGATGATTTCCGCAGAATCAAAGATCCGGGCCAGATCCGCCAAGCGGGCATCGGGCACGCCGACAACACCGGTGTTCGGCTCGATCGTCGCGAAAGGGTAGTTCGCGGCGAGCACGTCGTTCTTCGTCAAGGCGTTAAACAGCGTCGATTTGCCGACGTTCGGCAATCCGACGATTCCTAGTGTGAGAGCCACACCGCGAGATCTTAAGTGTGGTCAGGCGATGTCCGGCAGTCGCCGTCGAACCCTGACCGCACCGGTGTTGCATATTCGACATTGCAGAACCACCCGCTCCGCGCCGAACGGCTGCCTGTTCGAGAGGTAGGCGGCTAACGTGAGCACCTGTGAACGACGAGAGGGACGGCCAGGGGGACGACAACGTCACCCCAGACGAGTTCGCCCATCTCTTTCGGCCCGACGCTGGTTCGCCGTCACCAGCTCCGGCAGCGGTCAATCCGGGGCCATCGAATCAGGGCCCACCAAATCCGAGCCCCGCTGCCGGGGCAGATCCCCCGCTGCCGGTGAGAGCGCCCGCCGAGGCGGCATCGGGCGAAGCGGTATCCGGCGAGGAAGTAGTAAATGCGCCATCCGACAGCGAGCCGGTGGAAGCCTCGTCCACGCCCGCCCCGGCCCCCGACGGAAGTCGCCTGTTTCGCAGCCGCGGCGCACCCGAGCGCGATGATGCGATCACCGCCGTCGGGTCGCTTCAAGCACTGCGCCTGAAGACGATGTCTCGATCGGGCGACCCAGATACGAACCGGGACCTCGATGATCCGGCGGCACACCCG
>TARA_B100001093_G_scaffold491561_1_pt1 | contig 13597 bp, 11 predicted proteins | sample TARA_B100001093 | Tara Oceans TARA_B100001093 (sample SAMEA2623116) | marine metagenome | biome: marine biome (ENVO:00000447); feature: surface water layer (ENVO:00002042); material: "saline water (ENVO:00002010), including plankton (ENVO:xxxxxxxx)" | depth 5 m
CCAAACTGCTGCGCCATGGCCTGCATGCCATAACAAATACCCAACACTGGTACGTTAAGGTCAAAAATGCTTTGGTCTATGCGCGGCGTCGATTGCTCGGTTACCGACTCTGGACCTCCAGACAAAATCACGCCCATGGGCGCAAATTCGATAATCGCGTCGGCACTGACATCAAACGGATAGATCTCGCAATAGACACCACACTCACGAACGCGCCGAGCAATTAACTGCGTGTACTGGGAACCAAAATCAACGATTAATAGTCGTTGGGCGTGTATATCATTGCGATCTGGCATTGTATTTTTGTCCGCCTAAATCGGCAGCTTTTCCTCCATAACGACGGACGCAGCGGATCGCTTTAGCAGCGCGCCGCGCTAGCGTGGGCTGGGGTAATTCGGAGCTTCTTTAGTGATCGACACGTCATGCACATGCGACTCGGCCATACTGGCTGCACTGACCTGAACAAACTCTGGCACGGTTTTCATCGTCGCGATGTCGGCGCTGCCGGTGTACCCCATCGACGCTCTTAAACCACCCATCAATTGATGCACAATCGGGCTCACCGGACCGCGATAAGCCACTCGCCCTTCTACGCCCTCAGGCACCAACTTGCGTGAGTCGCCATCACTTTCCTGAAAGTAGCGGTCGCTGGATCCGTAGTTTTGCGCCATGGCACCCATCGAACCCATACCCCGGTAGGACTTATACGTGCGGCCCTGATACAACTCAACTTCGCCGGGGGCTTCGTCGGTACCCGCAAACAGGCTACCGATCATCACGGCACTGGCACCCGCGGCTATGGCCTTAGCGATATCGCCCGAATAACGAATACCACCATCGGCAATTATCGGAACACCCGCTTCAGCACCCACCTCCGCAGCGGCAGCCACTGCGGTGACTTGCGGCACACCAATGCCCGCAACGATCCGTGTGGTGCAAATCGAACCCGGACCTATGCCTACTTTGACGCTGTCGGCACCGGCGTCGATTAACGCACGAGCGCCATCCGCGGTCGCTACGTTGCCGCCCATAACATCTAGGTTAGGGTACTTCTGTTTGATCCAGCTGATCCGATCCAAAACCCCTTTTGTATGACCATGCGCGGTATCCACCACCACTAAATCAACGCCGGCTTCAACCAAGGCCGCCACTCTGTCGTCGGTATCCGCGCTGATGCCGACACTGGCAGCAACTCGCAGCTGACCCCGTTCGTCTTTGCACGCGGAGGGGAAGGCTTCAGCTTTGGCGATGTCTTTAACCGTCACCATGCCGGTGAGCTGGCCGTCACCACCAACCAACAACACCTTTTCAATGCGATGCTCGTGCAGCAAGCGCTGAATTTCGCTGAAATCGGTGCCTTCTTGAGCGGTCACCAAACGGTCTCGCGAGGTCATGATGTCTTTGACACGGACCTCTGTACGTTGTTCAAAGCGCACATCCCTACTGGTAATGATCCCCACCAATTTAGTGCCATCGACGACGGGCACACCGGAAATTCCGTGGTCGCGTGTCAGATTAAACAGCTCTTCCATCGACGCTAACGGGCCAATCGTCACCGGATCTCGGATAATGCCCGACTCAAACTTCTTAACTGCACGAACCTCTTTCGCCTGTTGTTCGAGCGCCATGTTTTTATGTACCACACCAATGCCGCCTTCCTGCGCGATCGCAATCGCTAGGCGAGCTTCGGTTACGGTGTCCATCGCCGACGACACCATGGGAATATTCAACGCAATGTTGCGCGACACTTGAGAATTCAAGGTCACTTCAGAAGGCAAAATTTGAGAGTAAGCCGGCAGGAGGAGAACGTCGTCGAAGGTGAGCGCGTCAGTGGCAATACGCAGCATTGAGAACCCCGCAAAAGTCAGATTCTAGCGACCTAACCAGAATAAGTAAACGTGGCGCGCAGCAACGCTGCCAAAATCATCGCACCGCGCCAGCAAATTTTCCAACAAGCGTTGGGTTTTACCCACGGTTGGCCCTAAACTCAGCAACGTTTTCGTTTTTAGAACTATGGAAAAACAAGCGCAAAGCCAACAACGCAGCGTGGTCACCGTCAGCCAGCTTAATCGCGACGCGCGGGTCACTATCGAGCAGCGATTCAATCAGGTCTGGGTCACCGGTGAATTGTCGAACTTCGCTCGACCACGTTCCGGCCATTGGTACTTCACGCTTAAGGACAACAATGCTCAGGTCCGCTGTGCGATGTTCGCGAATCGCAATCTTAGGGTGAGCATGCAGCCCAGCGATGGTCAACAAGTGCTGATTCGTGGGCGTGTGAGCTTGTACGAGAACCGCGGCGACTTCCAGATTATCGTTGACCAGATGGAGCCTGCCGGCGAAGGCGCGCTGCGACAAGCGTTTGACGCGTTGAAACTCAAACTCGCCAGCGAGGGGCTATTTGCTGCCGAGCACAAACAGCCGATCCCACAGCGACCCGAGTCTGCGGTTATTGTGTCCTCCGCGTCCGGTGCGGCGCTTCAGGATGTGCTGGCCGTTTGGCGCAGACGCTATCCCCGCCTGCGCGTCACGCTCATCCCTACTGCAGTGCAAGGCGTTGAGGCGGAGGCGCAAATTTTGGCCGCTTTGGCCGCAGCTGAGCGACTACAACCAGATGTCGTTTTGCTGACCCGCGGTGGTGGCTCGTTAGAGGATCTATGGTGTTTTAACTTGGAATCGGTGGCGCGGGCGATTTACGCGTTAGCTGTGCCAACCGTAGCGGCCATCGGTCATGAAATCGATGTCACCATCGCCGACTTTGTCGCCGATTTACGCGCGCCCACCCCGTCTGCCGCGGCAGAATTAATGGTGCCCGACGCAGAGGACCTTGCAGACCAAGTCGACGCACGCTACCGGCAAATGCGCAATTTAATGCGCGGCCAGCTACGTCACCGGGCGCTACTGTTGCACAACACCGCACTGCAACTGGTAAGCCCACAAACCCATATTCAGCAAAATTGGCAACGCCTCGACGATACACGCCGGCGTTTAGGTGCAGCGACGCATAACTCGCTCAACAATCGCAATACACAACTGGACAAGGTTGAGAGCAGACTGCGGCTACTCGGGCCGGGGCCGCGGATGCAGCTTGCGCATCAACAACTCGCCACCGTCCACCAACAGTTGCACATACGCTGGCAGCAAACGCTTAACCAGTATCAGACACGTCTTGCCAATCTAGTGCGCATGCTAGAAGGCGTCAGCCCCCTACCCACGCTCGCGCGGGGCTATGCAATCGTGCGTAACGCTGAAGGCCAAGTGATTGAATCTGCAGACGCTCTGACAGCGGGCGAACGGATAAGCGCCCAATTAGCCGAGGGCGCGGTTACAGCAACGGTAGACAACATTGACCCAAGCGCCTCTTTACAACCAGGAAGCTGAGTACCCAATGAATCACCTCATCGCTGACCGTGTCTGGATCCGTTTCGGCGCTGCAACCGTTTTAGCAGCCGCCTTGGTTCTTACACACATCGCACAGGCCGCCAATAACACCGCTGTTCCCGGCGGCGTCTACGCTTGGTCTGTGCCTGAAAATGCCCAAAACATTCGCTTCGAAGATCGCCCCGTGCTCGTAGCCAACAGCACCGCGCTGATCGGTATTCCTATAAAACGGCCCCTTGGCACCGCAACTCTCACGTTCCTGCAACAGGGGCAGTTGCGCACCCACTCGTTTGAAATCGTCGATAAACGGTACACCGAACAACGCATTACATTGAAAAACCAAGAAATGGTCACTCCTAACCCAGCACAACTGGCGCGCATTCGCGAAGAAAGCACCCGACAACGGGCTATTTACGCTCGAGTATCAGCACCCGTGGATCTAAACGCAGGGTTCACGCTGCCGCTTACCGGCAGAACCACGAGCTTATTCGGGCATCGCCGGTTCTTTAACGACCAACCGCGCAGCCCGCACAGCGGTTTGGATATCGCAGCCCCGACAGGCACGCCTGTAACTGCGCCAGGTCCGGCTACCGTCGCCTTAGTCGACGACCTCTACTACAACGGTAAAACGGTGTTTTTGGACCACGGGCAAGGATTAATCACTATGTATTGCCATTTAAGCGCACAAACGGTCACGACCGGTGAACGCGTCGAACAAAATCAGCAAATAGGCTTGGTCGGTGCCACAGGCCGAGTAACAGGACCTCACCTACATTGGTCCGTGAGCTTAAACGGTTCCCGTATCGACCCGATATCCTTTCGTTCAGCACTCGCCGAAGCTGTAGGACTAGAGCCCGACTCACTCGGTCGTTAGCGCTTCGACTTACGGTGTTTGATCACGCGCTTGCGCCGATCTAACTGACGCTGCGTAAGCTGATTTTTGCGCCCGGCAAACGGGTTATCCGAGTCGCGCAATTCGATCTTTACTGGATTGCCCAGCAAGTCCAGCGCCTCACGAAAGCCATTTTCTAAAAATCGGCGATAGCTGGCTGGCAGCGCGCTGAGCTGATTGCCGTGAACCACTATTTTCGGCGGATGTGCGCCGCCGCGTGTGGCCACCTTGAGCTTTATCGGCCGTCCACGCACCGCGGGGGCAGGATGCGACACAACAAGATTACGCAGCAACCGTGTAAGCAGCGAGGTCGACACCGCGAAAGCGCCAATGTCGTGAATCTTTTGCACCTGATCGAGTAAATGCCCAACGCCCGTGCCATGCAACGCCGAAATCATCTGTAACGGCACCCATGGGATAAACGACAATCTGCGATCCAGCGTTTTTTTAACTGCCTGCCTATGGTCGGCGTCCAAACCGTCCCACTTATTGATCGCGACCACCATGCCGGCACCCGCCTCCAGAGCGTAATTGAGTACGTGCAAATCTTGCTCAACCACCCCTTCCTGAGCATCCAGCACCAGTATTACCACATGCGCTCGCTCCATGGCCTGCAGCGCTTTGACCACCGAAAACTTTTCGGTGATTTCTGAGACTCGGCCTTTACGGCGAACGCCTGCGGTGTCGATAAGTACAAAGTCCACCCCATCTTTGGCAAACGGTATGTCTATCGCGTCTTTGGTGGTGCCGGGCATATCAAATACCACCTGGCGCTCTTCGCCCAACAAACGATTAACCAACGTTGATTTACCGACGTTCGGCCGCCCCACCACAGCTACACGAATGCCGTTTGCAAGGACGTCATCAGCGGCCTCGCCAATACCCTCCGCGCTCTGGCTTAGATCCTGAATGCGGTTCAGTAGCTGCTCGCGCAGGTGTTTCAGGCCACGGCTGTGACTCGCGGAGATCTGCAAAAACTGATCGAACCCAAAGCGGCCAAATTCTGCAGTCACTTCATGCTCAGGCAATCCATCTATTTTATTGATGACGGGTATGAATGAGACATTAGACTTACGCAAATAATCTACGACATCTTCATCGGCCGCGGTAACGCCATCCCGGCCATCGAACATCAGCAGTACGATGTCCGCCTCGTTAACGGCCAAACGGGTTTGTTGGGTAAGGGCATCGGCCAGCACGTCGTCGCCAAACAAGCCACCGGTATCGATCAAAGTCGCAGCGCCACCCTCGAATTCCATACGGCCGTATCGGCGATCCCGGGTCAGCCCCGGCACATCAGCCACCAACGCATCACGACTGCGAGTCAGCTTGTTAAAAAGTGTCGACTTACCAACATTGGGCCGGCCGACCAAAGCAATGCTCGGCAGCATGATTTAATTCAGCGCGACCTTAAGTGCGGTCAGCGTTCCGGAGTTGGTCAGCGTATACACCATGTCGTCCGCGATGATCGGTTGCGTGCGCAAGCCTTTACCGCCCAACTTACGACGACCCACTAAGCGACCGTCGCGCTGGGCTAACACATGCAAGTAACCCTCCTCGTCGCCCGTTACTAAGTAGTTAGAAAACGCGAGCGGCGCCGTCAGTTTACGTCGTGCAAATGCGCTTTGTTGCCAATTGATTTCACCGCTGTCCTTATCCAAGGCGCTGACCGTGTCATCCTCATCAATCACATAAACCTGACCATAACCCTGCGCCATGTCCAAAAACCCAGACAACTCCTGTTCCCACATAGGACGGCCCTCGCGACGGCTGATTGCTGCGACTCGTCCTTGGTAAGCCAGCGCATACATTGATGTGCCATCCAGTTCGACACGCGCATCCACATCAACGATGCGATCCAGTTCCGAACGTCCTTCCGGTAACATGACCCGCTGCTCCCAAATAGGCTCGCCATTCTCCGCTCGCAAGGCCACGACTTTGCCGTTGGCGAAGCCGGAATAAAGCACGCCCTGATCGAATACCGGCGCACTGGTCCCACGAAGGGTAAGCAATGGCATTTGGCTGTCATATGTCCAAGCCACATCACCGGTATCCACATCTAGCGCACTGATTCGATCATCAATGGTTTGCACATACACTCTGCCATCCCCTGCGGTGGGGGCTGCACCGACCTCTGTACCCACGCGCGTACGCCAACGCTCTGAGCCATCTGCGACATCCAATGCGATCACTTCGCCCTGGGTCGTGCCGATTAAAACTAAGCCCTCTCCAACCCCAACACCCCCGCTTACAAACGCCGGGTCGCGTCGATCAAGTAACCGCTTAATGCCAAATCCGGGACGCTCTACAGCGGCAAATTGCTGCTGCCAAAGCGGCTTCCCCGAGAATCGATCAAACGCTGCAAGGGCGCCGTAGCCGTCTGCCGCAATAACTCGATCTGCGACCACACCGGGCACCAACCGAATGTACTTTTTGCCCAGACCATCTCCAACCTTGCGCTGCCACTCTACAGATACGCGCACCTCTGCGTTGAATGGCTCCAACTTGGCCGGTTTGGTTTCATCTTCTTTCGCGTCATCGTCTATCCAAGGCAGCCAGCTAAACCAACTGCAACCACCTAAGACGAATGTCATAACAAGCAACGTCGACCGACGTATCATGGCGGAACTATTCATTCGTTGATTCCAGACTTGCATCGTCAGCAGCGGCCTTACTTAAGGCCTTTTCGGCCTTACGAAGTGCATCATTTAGGGTGTCTTGAAGCGCCACGTATTCGCCATTAGAGGGGGCGGTGGTGTCCAACTTAACTGTTAAAATCGGCCGCTCCTCGCCTTCTCCAAGCGCCTCTAGAGCCGCCACGTAAGCTTCATGCGCCTGAGCCACATTATTTGTCGCCATATGAATATCGCCTCGAACCTCGAGCGCCCAGGACCGGTAGCCGGCATTTTTCACTTGAGCCAGCCTAGCTAAGGCGTCTTCGCTGCGGTTCAGTCCCTGCAATACTCTGGCGAGACGGATTCGTGCCAGATCGGCAAGCAGCGCATCGTCCGCCGCCTCTATGGCCGCTTCGAGCGCTTGCTCGGCATCGCTCAATCGCGCCTCTTCAACTGCCAAGGCTGCGCGACGCAACAATACCAATGCGTGCTGGGCGGTACCCGGAAACTGTTCGGCAAGTTCATCACCCAGCGCTTTGCGCTCAGCAGCATCTGCCTCTTGATAACCCGCTAGCGCGGCCGTGCTCGCCTCGGCGCTTTGTTGTGCCGAGTCGTCATAATATCGGTAGCCCATAAAGCCACCAAGCGCGACAACCCCTATAACGAGTACATTAATACCGTTAGCCACCCACCAAGAACGCAACCGCGCGGCTTGCTCTTCATCGCTGAGATAATCTGACACTCGTCAAGTCTCCACTTATCTTTTTTAAAATGCTGTAAAGCGCTGTTGTCCATCACGCGCCGTCGAGCGCGCATTTTGTCACAACTCGCCGCTAGGATGTCTGGTTAAATCTGCAGCAGTTGCCTAATGGCCTCGGCGATCGGCAATTGCTGCTGACCGACAGCCGCATTGCGCAGATGTTTTATGACCACCTCGTCTTCCTGAGTTTGCGCACCACAAAGTACCGCCCAAGTAGCTCCGCTAGCGTCTGCTCGCTTAAACTGCTTTTTTAACTGACCGCCGCCCATGTGCACACGCACACGCAGCGCCGGCGAGGTTTCGCGCAGTTGCTCGGCAAATCGCATGGCTGCGCCCAGAACATCCGCTTCGGTAACACAAACGTATACATCCGCTGGATTGTCACGCGTTTCTGCATGCGCTAATTCATGCAGCAACACAATGCGATCCACACCAATTGCAAAACCAACCGCGGGCGTGGCTCGCCCGCCCAGTCGCTCAACCAAGCCATCGTAACGGCCGCCTGCACAAACGGCTCCTTGCGCACCCAAATCGTCTGTCACCCATTCGAAAACCGTATGGGTGTAATAGTCCAACCCACGCACAAGATTAGGGTTCAGTTGAAACGGAATGTTTAACTGCCGCAACAACACCTGTAAGGCGTCGAAGTGGTCAAGACCTTCGGCATCAACAAAGTCCAACAGCCGCGGCGCATCTTTAAGTAACGCCTGAGTGGCCGCGTTCTTGCTGTCGAGAATACGCAGCGGATTCGTTTGCAATCGTCGTTGACTGTCTGGATCCAGAGCTTCGGCATGCGGCTGCAAATAATCCAATAATGCCTGCCGAAAAGCCGCACGCGCAGCACTGGAACCCAACGTATTCAACTGCAGGTGCACTCGATCGTTAATGCCCAATCGCCGCCAGCAGGTATGCCCCAACGCAATAAGCTCGGCGTCCAAATCTGGCCCGCTAAATCCGAACGCCTCAGCGCCGATTTGACTAAACTGTCGATAACGGCCTTTCTGCGGTTTCTCGTAGCGAAACATTGGCCCCGAATAAAACACCCGCTGCGTTTGGTTATACAACAACCCATGCTCTTCCAACGCGCGCACACAACTCGCGGTGCCTTCGGGTCGCAAGCTCAGCGAATCACCGTCGCGATCCGCCAAAGAATACATTTCCTTTTCGATGATATCCGTCGCTTCACCAACGCCGCGCGCAAACAGTTCGGTATATTCCAACAGTGGCAGTCTAACTTCTGCATAACTGTAACTGCGCAGTGTTTGCAAAACAGTGGACTCCACTTGCCACCAGCGCTCACTGTTCGCGGGCAAAATGTCACGCATGCCGCGTACGGCTTTAACCATCTCAGCGACCTTGCACGTTAATCATTGATCCAGCTCCAAACGCGCCATCTGGTTTCGTGTATACGGCGCCAAATCGATTTCTTGAGCATCGAAGAACAGCCGTACGCCTTCTGCGAAACCTATTTTCAACTTAAATGGCCCCTCACCGACAAACTGGCGTACTTCACCAGCGCGCCCAAGATCGGCATACAACAACTCGTCATCTAGGCTACGTATTTCGATCCAACAATCCGCAGAAAATTCATACCGCAGCTGGGCATCGCCCACTACAGATAATTTCCGGGCGCCGCTTTCGTCCTCGCCTAAATAGGGCACCTGATATTCGTTGCCAACCGACGCTTCGTCGGCCAACGCGTCAAATGACGCAGACCCTGTTTCTGATGCCGCTTCTTTTGCTGCTGGTGCTGCTTCTGGTACTTCTGGTGCTTCTGCCGCGGTTTCTGGAATATCTGACTCTGACTCGTCGCCCACTGACGGCGTGGATACGCTCGGCGTTTCGACCAAGCCCTCGCCCACATAAGCGTTCATTGAATTTGTTGGGGCGGGCTGCTCGAACTCGTCAGCAACTAACACTTCTGCGTCACTTTGCGCCTCTGACACCTCAGCGACTTGTGTCGCAACGGGTGTTTTTTTAGCAGCTCCGTTAGGCGCTTCAACCTCAGAAATCCCACTGTCCGCGGATACCAATGAAGATAATGCGGACTTAGAGTCATCATCTTCATCAGCAAGACTCGACGATGAACTCGTGCTTTCTCGCTGAGTCGTTTCAGCATCTATAGAGGCGCGAACATTTTCGATCGGCTGATGGGTCGGTCGTGGAATGTCGTCAAAAAAGCTTATTAACAACACCAATACAATAAACCCTGCGGCGACGTAGCCCCACTGTTTTAGGGTCAAGCTGACTGGCATCTTATTTACATGATGTCGACTTTCAGGCTCTGCGCGATCGTCACTGAGCGGGGAATCATCAGAATCTTCATGCAGCGCTGTGTATCGGCTAATCAAGTCGTCGGCATCGAGCCCAAGCATCTTGGCGTAAGCGCGCACATACCCACTTACATAGACTCGGCCTGGCAAGCTCTCGTAATCGTCCTTTTCAAGCGCCTCGATCGCACGCAGAGTTAAATTCAACAAATCAGCGGCTTCGATGGGCGAAATACCCAACGCTTCTCGCGCTGCGCGAAAAGTAGCGCCAACTGTCGGCTGATCTGGGCTGTCTGGTTGCACTTAACTGACTCTCTCTAACATCGCTTGCGTTTAAGGTCGCGGGCGAAAATCGCCTCCGCTAACTAGATCGAACAACCACGGGCTGTGCCATTGCCAGCTGCGCCAGATACTGACTCTGGCGCCGCGTTCGATCTTGAACCTGCCCCACCAACTGCCCGCACGCCGCATCGATGTCTTCCCCTCGGGTCGTTCTTACCATAGTCGTATATCCATGCTGCATCAAAACGGTTTGAAAATGCTCAATGTCGGCATCATGCGGTCGCTCATAACCAGATCCTGGAAATGGATTAAACGGGATGAGATTAACCTTACACCTTAGAGATTGCAGCACCTCAGCCAACTGCCGAGCATGATCTGGTTGATCGTTCACCCCTCGTAGCAGAGTGTATTCGATGACTACCTTGCGTGCTGGGCCCAATTTCTCGACGTAATCCCTACAGGCACGCAACAACTGCTCGATTGAATATTTACGATTGATCGGCATCAGTTCATTGCGTAACGCATCGTTTGGCGCATGCAACGATATAGCCAGCGCAACATCCGAAACTTCACTCAATTTATCAATACCGGGTACCACGCCCGAGGTGCTGATGGTGACGCGTCGCTTGCTCAAGCCAAAGGCATGATCGTCCTTCATTACATTTGTTGCCGCGACAACCGCGTCAAAGTTCAACAGGGGCTCGCCCATACCCATCAAGACTACATTAGTAACGCGTTCGCCACGCGACTCAAGCACTCGATTCGCCAAAATCATTTGCCCAACAATATCTGCCGCCGTCAGGTTGCCATTGAACCCTTGCTTACCGGTGGAGCAAAAGCTGCAATCCAGTACACACCCTATTTGCGATGAAACACATAGGGTATTGCGACCTTTTTCAGGAATAAGCACGGTTTCAATAAGATCGCCGCTCTCAACACGCAACAGCCACTTCATGGTGCCGTCAACCGAGTTCAATCGCCGCTCCACCTCGGGTAAAGCAAAATGGCAATTCGCCGCCAACCATTCACGCATACGTAACGGCAAGTCTGTCATACCGGCAAAATCTGTCTGACCTTGGTGATAGACCCACTTCATGAGTTGACGACCACGAAACGCCTGCAGCCCTTGCTCGACAAACAAGTTTTCGAGCTGGGCCCGGTCAAAGCCGTATAAGTTCTGCAGGCCCGGCATATCGACTAGGCGGCGCGATCTTGGAGTTCGTCAGCGCTGAAGAAAAATGCAATTTCCCGCGCCGCAGATTCAGGAGCGTCAGAACCGTGAACCGCGTTAGCATCAATCGACTCGGCAAAGTCCGCACGAATTGTGCCTGGCGCCGCTTCGGCAGGGTTTGTGGCCCCCATCAACCGACGGTTGGTCGCGATGGCATCATCGCCCTCTAACACTTGCACCATAACCGGGCCGGAACGCATATAGCTGCAAAGATCTGCAAAGAACGGCTTACCGTCATGCTCCGCATAGAACCCTGCCGCCTGCTCCTCGCTGAGTCGGAGCATTTTCGCAGCAACAATGCGCAAGCCGCCTTTTTCGAAACGCGAATATATTTCGCCGATCAAGTTTCGCGCAACAGCATCTGGTTTTACGATTGAAAAGGTACGTTCCACAGCCATAAGAATCTCCAACGAGGTTCAATCACACACCCGAAGACGGTCTATGTGATTAATTTTTAAGAAAAAACTGCTAGGTTTTTACAGTACGGCAGCCCTAGAGGGCGCACATTATACGCATGCTTAAGAGCCACGCAATCGGCCAACAGTGGTCGCTAATTGCGCAGCTGCAGCGTCGACATCCGCCGCGTCAGTAAAACGCCCGAAGCTGAATCGCAACGAAGCGTGGGCCAATTCATCGGCTATTCCTATACCACGCAAAACAAAGGAAGGCTCAACACTCGCCGAGGTGCACGCTGAGCCACTGGACACGGCTAAACCGGGTAGCGCCAACAGCAAGGTCTCGCCATCCACACCGGAAAATCCAACGTTTACGATACCGGGAACATGATCTTCGGGGTGGGTGTGAACAGACGTATCGGGTATTTGTCTAAGATGGCTGAGAAAACGCTCGCGCAGCGCGGATAGATGGGCACGCTCCGCATCCATGTGCTCAATCATGAGCTGCGCTGCCGCGCCTAAACCAACAATTTGTTGCGCCGGTAACGTTCCAGAGCGCATGCCCATTTCATGACCGCCACCATGCATTTGCGGCGCCAACTGCAAGCCTTGGCTGCGACGCACATACAACGCACCGATGCCTTTGGGCCCATATATTTTATGCCCGGACAAGGACAACAGGTCGATGCGCATTGCGTCGACATCAATCGGTACTTTGCCAAAACTCTGCGCCGCGTCGGTATGAAACAACACCCCATTAGCCCGACAAACTTCACCGATAGAGCGCAAATCATTAGCGGTGCCCAGTTCATTGTTCACGTGCATGATAGACACCATTAACGTGTCCTCGCGCAAAGCCTCGCGCACCTGCTCAGCAGAGATGCGGCCCCAGTCATCCGGGGTTAAATAAGTCACCGCAAAACCTTGCTGCTGCAGAAACTCACAACAATCCAGCACGGCTTTGTGTTCTATCGAACTGGTCACTATATGCCGGCGCGACGCCTCAAAGGCCGCGCCCTTAATCGCTAGGTTGTCCGACTCAGTCGCCCCCGAGGTCCAGATGATTTCTCGCGGATCGGCATTAACGGCTTCAGCAATTTGTACTCTCGCCGCTTCTACCGCTTCCTCTGCTTGCCAGCCATAGGCATGAGAACGTGAGGCAGGATTACCAAAATCCCCGTCTACAGACATATGCGCCACCATACGATCGATGACACGCGCGTCTACGGGTGTGGTGGCTGCATAATCTAAATATATAGGTGTCGGCATTGTTAGCGCCTGATTACAACGCTCTTAGTATATAAATCTGCAGCGCTCGCCGATAGGCGCGAGAATTGAAACACCCGCGCGATCGAGATTAAGGCCGAATCGAAAGCAGTCAGCTGCGCAGCAAGTGGATTGCCGCTGGGTGCTGTTGCGCGTGTTGCCGCAATTGCTGAAGCCAAGCCGTGATGTCTTCCCAAGCTTCAATGTCTTTCTTTACCTGTGAGTAGGGCATTTCGTGAATGCCCAAGCCGAACTCAAAAGCTCTAGTGTAATTCTGTGAATCTCGCAGCGTAGCGATCAAAGGAATATCTAGACTCGCCAAAAACTTCTGCAGCTTCGTATAGACCCGTGTATTGGTTCGGACGCGATTCGCGACTATGCCGATCTTTCGGTCAGGTCGACGAATCTTCGCCACCAACAACAAGTCCGAGATGCATTTCATAGCCGCATGAATGTCTATGTCCGACGGCATAACGGGGATTAAGATCGCATCCGCACCACGCGT
>TARA_B100001093_G_scaffold127895_1_pt1 | contig 13543 bp, 14 predicted proteins | sample TARA_B100001093 | Tara Oceans TARA_B100001093 (sample SAMEA2623116) | marine metagenome | biome: marine biome (ENVO:00000447); feature: surface water layer (ENVO:00002042); material: "saline water (ENVO:00002010), including plankton (ENVO:xxxxxxxx)" | depth 5 m
CTTCCTCCAAACGCGCCCATTCATGAGTGGCCGCATACTTTACATCGTTGGGTATTTCGCTCATCGCCTTGTCTCTGACCTATGAATTAAAACTATAAACTCCGCAAACACTGCAATTACGCGTGCATTATCTTGCCATTACGGACAAACGGTGGCCTGCACAACATTGCTGTTTTACGCTTGCCGCGGATATCGACTTCACAATCGCCGGTCGCTTTCTTAGGTACCCGCGCGAGCGCAATACTGTACTCCAAGGTAGGCGAATATGTCCCACTGGTAATCACCCCAGTGCCTGCATCTGTGTGCACCACTTGTCCATGTCGCAAAATACCTTTATCGCGCATGATAAGACCTGTCAGCTTTTGCTCGTTAGTCTGGCGATGCTCGATCAATGCGTCGCGTCCAATGAAGTCTCGCTCCTGGGGCTCCCAGGCGATCGTCCAACCGATGTTGCTCGCCAATGGTGACGTTGCTTCGTCTAAATCCTGACCGTATAAGTTCAGGCCCGCTTCAAGCCTGAGCGTGTCTCTGGCACCCAACCCCGCCGGCGCCACCCCAACCTCACAGAGCTTGCGCCATAATTTAATGCCTTCGGCTTCCGGCAACATAACTTCAACGCCGTCTTCACCGGTATATCCGGTTCGCCCAATCAACCAATTGCCATGACGCATAGCATAAAACGGCGCGAGCTCGGCTAAACCGGACACAGCTTCGACCTGCAACAGGCGCTGCACGGCGTTCGGGCCCTGTACGGCGATCATGACCTGAGGCTTATGCTCAAAATGGGCGTCAGCGCGGGCGTGCTGTTGCATCCACGCCAACACTTTGTCGCGGGTTGATGCATTGACGACGCAGCGAAAACCATGGGCTAGGCGATAGACAATAAGATCGTCCAAAACCCCCGCTTGGTCGTTTAGTAACGCGCCATAAAGCGCTTGATTGAGATTGAGCCGCGCCACGTCATTGGCAACCAACCGCTGGAGAAATGCTTCGGCTTGCTCGCCATGCACATCGATGATGGTCATGTGGGAAACATCGAACATACCCGCATCGCTACGCACCGCTGTATGCTCTTCAATTTGCGAACCGTAGTTGACGGGCATCAGCCAGCCCGCGAAGTCCACCATTTTACCGCCACAGGCTAAGTGCTCATCGTACAGGGGTGTTTTTGCCGGCGCGTGTTGTTCTGACACTGGTTACTCCATAGCTGTCGCTGCAAGCCGCTGTAGTTGCGGTTGGATCCTGAGGTTAGTTTTTTGGCGCCAAAACTTCTCGCCCCCCTAAGGCTTCAAACATGATCTGGCGTTTCAGCCAATCGGACTGATCTACCGCGCCTACGCCAACATTACGCAACCAACTTAGCAATGGTCCCGGTTGACCGTAAAACGTCTTTAGCCCCGCCAAGATGCGCAACATGATCTGCGATTTTAACAAGCGTTGGCGCGCAAATTTCGTGAAACATTCTGGTACTAAATCGGCATTTGTTTCATCTATGCAATCGAGCAGCGCACCTACATCTTCCAACCCGAGGTTCACCCCTAGGCCCGCCAACGGATGCACAACCCGCAGGGCGTCGCCAATAAGCAATACTCTGGGTCGAGGTTGCGCGCTGCGCGCCAGCTGTTGCTGCAGCGGAAAACTCAGCCGTTGCGCCACTTGCACAATACCGCCCAACCGATCCTCAAGCGCCCGACCAACGCGCTGGCAAAATTCGTCGTCTGAAACTGCGAGATGGGTTGCCACAGATTCCGGCGATTGTGACCAAACCACCGAACAATACTGTTCGTCTTTACTGGGTAAAAATGCCAACGGTCCGTCAACTAGAAACCGTTGCCAAGCCGTGTATTCATGGCTTCGTTCTGTTTCAACAACTGTGGTGAGTGCGCTCTGACCCGTCGGCCAAACCTGCGTGGGTACCTCTAATAGATTACGAACCGCAGAGCGGGCTCCGTCCGCGGCAAGCACAAAGTCTGCCTGCACCCATTCATCCGCGACCCGCAACGAAACGCCACTTGAGTTCGATTCTACAGATTGCACATCGCCCAACAGCACGCGCACACCTGGGTTTGTTTCAAGTTGCTGCCACAACGCCTGCAGTAACGGCGCCACTTCGCAGATCCATCCTAAACAGTCACTGTTCAGTTCCGCCGCGTCGAAGTGCAGCGCGTTGACTCCCCACTGTTCCCAAACATGCATGGACTTGAACACGCCCGCTTGTTGCGGCCAGACGATGACACTTTCAACCAGCCGGCGCGACCCCGGAGACAGCGCAACATTGCGAATGTCCATACCTAACCCTTGGGGCCCTGGGGTGGGCTTCACTCGATCGACAATGGTCACAGCAAAGCCGCGTTGCTGGAGCGCCAACGCGGCGACAGCGCCTACTGGCCCGGCGCCCGCTATAGCGATGTGTTGGCGGCCTCTCATGAGGCCCTCATTAAGGCTTCTATCGCGTCCGCTGTTTTCGGCACGCGGTGGCTTAAAACTTCGCAGCCCGTGTCGGTGATCAACACATCATCTTCAATACGAATGCCAGTGCCTCTAGAATTTTGCAGCGTCGCCTCGGCGGCTTTGCTGTATTCATTATTTCCATAGATCGACGCGTCCGCTGCGATATACAGTCCAGGCTCCACCGTGAGCACCATGCCAGGTTGTAAAGACCGCCAATCGTCCGCAAGTCGATAATCGCCAACATCATGGACATCGAGACCCAGCCAATGGCAACTCTTGTGCGGACAAAACTGCATGTAGGCACCGCTCTCGATCACTTCTGCTGCCGAGCCTTGCAACAGACCCAGCGTCAAAAGCCCCTCAACCATCGCTTTAATTGCAGCATCATGGGGCGCATTGAAAGACGCGCCGGGGCGACATTGCGCAATGGCCGCCGCATTTGCCGCCAGCACAATGTCGTAGAGTGCGCGCTGCGCAGCTGAGAAAACACCCGAAACCGGAAATGTGCGAGTAATGTCCGCAGCGTAGTGCTGATATTCGCAACCCGCATCTATCAACACCAAGTCACCATTTTCGAGCGTCGAATTGTTGTCCGTGTAATGCAGTACACAGCCATTTGCCCCGCTTCCAACGATACTTGGATAGGCGCAGTGCCGTGCCCCACCGCGCATGAACTCGTAAATCAGTTCCGCTTCAAGCTGACTCTCGGTCATGCCCGATCGACAATTTCGCATAGCCCGCGTATGCGCCAAGGCGCTGATGTCTGCGGCCTGACGCATCAAGTCAATTTCGGCGCTGCTCTTAATCAAACGCTGTTCGTGCAATACCTGCTTGAGGGAGACAAATTCTCCTGGCGGCATAGCGCCGCTGGCTTCGCGACTGCGAATAGTCGCGACATAGCCCAAAAGCCGCTGATCAAATGCTGGGTATTCGCCCATGGTTAAATAGATACGCCGGCGCCCTTCTAACAACCCCGGCAAAATGTCGTCCAGATCGTCTATCGGAAAACCATCATCGACACCATAACGCTCGGCAACACGTTCTGGGCCGCAGATGCCACCGTCCCATTGCTCCGCTCGCGCGTCGCGGTCGCGACAAAATAAAATGACCTCGCCTTGACTGCGTTCAGGCATTAAAACAAGCAACGCGTCGGGCTCGTCAAACCCACACAGGTACAACAGGTCACTGTCTTGGCGGAACGCAAAGTCGATGTCGCGATTGCGACGCTGCAGAGCTGCGCCCGGCACCAAGGCGATGGCGCCAGGTTCCATCGCGTCCATGAGTCGACGGCGGCGTTGCGCAAACTCGTCATGCTCGACGTACTTCACTGCATAACGTCCTGTTCAACATCAGGTTGTTCGTCGAGCAGAGCTAAAACCAGCAAAACACTCACCCGAACGTATTCATATATCTCGCTGAAGGAATCTTCGTCTTGCGCAGAATCATCTTCTGTGTCTTCAATGTCTACCTCCGAACCCATACCAGACAGCGTGGCAAAGTCGCGAATAATTTCCTGGATATCCACGGGCAACTTATCTCGGCCCGTTGCATTCGCCGCAGCAAAACCACTGAGAAAACTACCGCACCATTCCGCCAACTCGTCCACTCGCTGTGTTAACGGTTCTTCGTCATCCGCAATGAGCGGCGCAAAACCTAAATCTTCATCCCGCAGGTTAGCTAGGCTTGCCGCAACAAAATCCAATACTGCCGATTCATCGGTTAACGACTGATCACCGGCAAGCGCCACCAGTTCGCTGAGCGGGAAATCTTCTACCGTGGAACAGGCTGACGCGGCAAGAAAGCCCGAAACCATGCCATGGAGTTCTTGAGGCGACAGTAAAACAGACGCAAGTTGCGCTTTTAGATCTAAATCAGACACGATGGTGGGACTACACAATAAACATCAAAGAGCGCAAACTATTGCGCACTGTCCGCAGAAATACCAGCAAACCTCTATGAACGACGCAAGCGATCAAACTGAACAACTCGATCAATTAGCTCGTCGTGTCGACGACCTGATCGCCCTGACCGAAGTATTGACCAATGAGAATCGCGCGTTGCGGGCGCAACAACAGCAGTGGAGCCATGAGCGCGCCAAGCTACTTGAAAAAAATCAGACCGCGACAACCAGTGTCGAAGCGATGATTACGCGCCTCAAATCTTTAGAGCGCAGCTGATTTGTCACTTTCTATAAGACAACGCCCTACGAGAGTCCAACTATGACCGCAGAAAATAACACCCTCACCGTTTCGATTGTGGGTAAGGACTATCAGGTCGCTTGTCCTGCGGGCGAAGAAGAGTCGCTGCGCGAAGCCGCTCACTATCTGCATAAGTTAATGGAGTCCATTCGCGCCTCGGGGCGCGTGGTCGGGCTTGATCGCGTCGCTGTCATGGCCGCGTTAAATGTCAGCAACGAGTTATTACAAAGCAAAAATTCACGGGCCGATTCACAGGCCAAAGTAACGGCGCAGGTGCAAAAGCTCAGCGATCGAGTCGCCGATGCCATCAGCGCAAATAAACAGATGCAAATCTGACTTAAAGTTAAAAATCACCGCTGGTGACCTGACAATTAGTCGCTATACTCCGACTGTTCCTGGGGTGTTAGCCAGTGGTCGCGTCCTTGAGCCGTTATAAAAACCTCAGGAGATTCTTTCGCTACACCTGTGTGCATGCCCAATATTATGGGTCGCCTTCGGTATAGCTGGGGTCTCCGCCTTGAATCTCAACGGTTCAGGGCAAACCAACAGCGGCATCACCGGGAACATTTTTTTCTTCAGTCGATGATGTAGGCATGACAAACCGGCCCGCACTACGCGCCCATTACCGATCCTTGCGTCAACGCTTAGACACAGCGTCCCGCTACCGCAAAACGCTGCTCATTATTCAACATCTCAAAACCCTGCAAATCCTGACGGCTGGCCAGCGCATCGCCGCCTATTTGGCGAGCCCAGAGGAAACATCCATTGAGGCGTTTTTCGCTGTCGCATGGCAGCGCGAACAATCGATTTTCTTACCCTGCATTGACGCAAAACAGCGACGCATGACCTTTGCCCAACATCAGCCAGATGGCGCCCTAATAAAAAACCGATTTGGCTTAATGGAACCCGAGGATCGGAGCCCTATTGCCGGCGCCATTGATCTCGACTGCGCATTAGTGCCCTTAGTTGCTTTCGATCAACGCGGCAACCGGCTGGGCATGGGCGGCGGCTACTACGACACTTTTTTTGCAGACTCCGCCAAACGCCCAACCCTTATTGGCATAGCCTTCAGCGAGCAACAAACAACAGCGCCACTGCCTCGCGAGCAATGGGACGTGCCACTGGATCTGGTGGTTACGGACGCGGCAATACACGAATTTCACTGAGAAGGATCGGCATGACAATAAGACAAATCCTGCGCATGGGTCACCCGAATTTACGCCGCGTGGCACCGCCCGTAGACGTAGAGCGCATCGCGACTCCGCAAATGGAACGGCTACTGCAAGACATGGTGGATACGCTCAAAGACGCCGGCGGCATAGGTTTAGCGGCGCCGCAGATCGACGAAGATCTGCGTCTAGCCATCATCGAGGTGCCGGGTGGACCCTCCCGCTATGGCAAGATCGAAGCGATGCCACTGACCGTCTTTTTCAATCCAGTTATCGAAGTGCTCGATGAACAGTGCGCCGGGTATTGGGAGGGCTGCCTGTCAATACCGGGACTACGCGGTTTTGTGGAACGACCGCAACACATCCGCGTAACGTATACCAACGAGACCAGACACACCGAGCAACTCGAGCTGCGCGGTTTCTTAGCCACAGTGATGCAACACGAATTCGATCATCTCGATGGCCGGCTGTACATTGACCGCATGACCGACCACACGCAGCTGTCATTCGAAGACGAGTGGCTAGAACATCACTCCGACGGCTAAGCTGGCTATTGCAAAAACATCTTGTACGCCGGGTTATCTTGCTCTAACCAAAAGCGATAACCAATGTCTTTAAGGTACTTATCCAACGCCGGCTGGTCTTTTTTAGACGCCGCGAACCCAACCAATACCCGACCCCAGGCCGAGCCATGATTACGATAATGAAAGAGGCTGATGTTCCAATGCTGGCCTAGGCCGGTCAAAAACTGCAACAACGCTCCAGGGCGTTCGGGAAATTCAAATCGATACAGCAGTTCGTCAACGCCTTGAGGGCTGCGGCCGCCGACCATGTGACGCACATGCAACTTGGCCGCCTCGTTTTCTGTCATATCGAGAATGCTGTAGTTTTTTTCCTGCAAACTCGCAACTACGGCCTCTCGATCCGCTTGCGATTCGACACCAAGCCCCACGTATATGTGAGCGCTGCCGGCGTCGGCAAAGCGGTAATTGAACTCGGTAATCGCGCGACGCCCTAATGCTTTGCAAAACCGCAAAAAACTGCCGGGGCGCTCGTCGATCTTTGCCGCCAGAATAGCCTCGCGCTCTTCGCCCAACTCAGCGCGTTCAGAGATATGTCGCAGGCGGTCAAAATTGACGTTGGCACCGCTAACAATCGCTACCGCTGATTCAATTCCAGTGGCCTGAGCCAGGTACCGTTTCATCCCAGCGATGGCTAACGCGCCCGCCGGTTCCGACACACAGCGCGTATCCTCAAAAACATCTTTTATGGCCGCACAAATTTCATCCGTGTTCACCAACACCACGTCGTCAACATAGTTCTTAGCTATCTTGAACGGAACCGCGCCCACCTGAGCAACACTGACCCCATCCGCAAAAAGATCTAATGTATCGGCAGGAAGTCGTACCCGCTTACCAGCCCGCCGCGCCGCGTGCAAACAAGCCGAGCCTTCGGCTTCCACACCGATAATCTTAGTTTTCGGGCGCAAATACTTAACGTAAGCCGCTATGCCCGCGATCAGGCCACCGCCACCGACGGGGACAAAAATCGCATCTAAATGCCCCGGATACTGGTTGACGATTTCCATACCGATCGTGCCCTGACCGGCAATCACATCAACGTCATCATAAGGAGAGACATAGACTAAGTTTTCAGCAGCGGCCATTTCTGCGGCATGAGCGGACGCCTGATCGTAACTGTCACCATGCAAAACCACTTTTGCACCACGCGCCCGGACCGCGTTTACTTTAATACTCGGCGTATTGCGACCCATAACAATCGTCGCTTTGATGCCCAGACGCTGAGCGGCCATAGCAACGCCTTGGGCATGATTCCCAGCAGAGGCGGTGATAACCCCACGGCCAAGTTCGTCGGCCGACAACTGGCTGATCTTGTTATACGCTCCGCGAAGCTTGAAACTAAATACGGGCTGCAAATCTTCGCGTTTCAGACGCACATCCACACCCAGACGTTCGCTCAGCATCGCTGCCCGAGTTAATGGTGTCTCGTCAGCAACTTCGTATACTCGCGAGGACAAAATCTTCTTTACATAGCTCTCTAACATGTCACCATTTTCCTTCTTATCGCCGACGGGAACCAGCCATTAGCGAATTAAAATCAGACGCCGTAGATCCTGCACATCAGCAGAAACTACGAGTCGCCGCGGCGGCAATCAAAAAAATCGCGCCATTGCTGTCCAGCAACAGCATCGTTGGGGTCGGCACCGGATCAACAACCAATTGCTTCATTGATCTATTAGCTGAGATCAAACACACCTTTGACGCCGCCGTTTCCTCAAGCGACGCCTCAACGCATCGACTGCGGAATCTTGGCATTCCAGTGCTCGACCTCAACGCCGCACCCAGTGTAGATGTTTACGTGGACGGCGCAGATGAGCTGAACGACGCAAAACAGCTGATCAAAGGCGGCGGCGCCGCTTTAACACGAGAAAAAATTGTAGCCAGCGCAGCTGAACGGTTCATCTGTATCGCTGACGCCAGCAAACGCGTCACACGACTCGGCGGCTACCCACTGCCGGTGGAAATAATACCCATGGCACGCAGCGTCGTCGCTCGGCAATTGGTGGGGTTGGGCGGACGTCCCGAATGGCGTGAAGGCGTGGTAACCGATAACGGCAACTGGATTCTTGATGTGCACGACCTGCACATTGAGCAACCCGAGGCCATGGAGTCCAGCATTAATAACCTACCCGGCGTGGTCTGCAATGGGTTGTTCGCACTGGCCCCGGCGGATTGTGTTCTGCTCGCCACGCCCGATGAAATTATCGAGATCGAATAACGCGCATCCAAAGTCAGCTAGTCAGCCACCGGCAATAATTTATTCGGGTTAAAAATTGCATGTGGATCAAACAAATCCTTTAAACCACGCATCAGCTTTATTTCCTCTGCACTGCGGGAAAAATCCAAAAAATCCCGCTTCAGTAACCCGACCCCATGTTCAGCTGAAATGCTACCGCGCCGCTCAGCGACCAGCGCAAAGATGTTAGGGCTCATGGCGTGGCCGTGATGAAAAAACTCTTCAACACTCATGTGTTCCGGGCGCAAGATATTCAAGTGCAAATTGCCATCGCCGATGTGGCCGTACCAGCAGACTTCGAAGTCAGGAAAACTCTTGGCAACGTACTTATCGACGTCCTCTAAAAATTCCGGCACAGCACTGATGCGCACCGACAAGTCATTTTTATAAGGCGTATACGGGGCGATCGCCTCAGAGATGCCCTCGCGCAATTGCCACAACGCCGCGGCTTGCGCCTCGGACTGGCTCAGCACGCCATCCGTGACCCAGCCGGATGCCATACACGCGGTAAATGCCGCCTCAGCGGCGCTATTCGCAGACTCATCAAACTCCACCAAAGCGTAAAAAGCTTCAGACTGTGCCAAAGGCGCGGGTAAGCCACGATGTTCGCGGACTTTTTGCAAAGCGACGTCAGAGAAAAACTCGAATGCAGACAGCGTCAACCCGGCATTGAAGGTTTGAAGGATTTGCAACAGATCACCGACATTCGGCACGCCCATTACCATCACCACCTGAGGCTCTGGGGCCACGGTCAACTGCACATCGATTTCTGCCAACAAACCCAATGTGCCCTCAGCACCAATCAACAAATGACGGAAGTCATAGCCGGTGGCGTTTTTTACCAAGCCCGCGTTACAGTCCAATACAGCGCCCGTTCCGGTCACCACTTTAAGCCCCGCGATCCAATCCCGAGTAAGACCATAGCGAATTACTTTGATGCCACCGGCATTGGTCGAGACATTGCCACCTATTTGACTGGAGCCGGAAGAGGCAAAATCTACCGGGTAGAATAATCCTCGCTGTTGGGCAAAGTCCTGCAAAGTGGCCGTGATCACGCCAGGTTGGCAAGTGACAATGCGATCCTGCTCTGAAAATTCCAAAATCTGGTTCATGCGGTCAAATGACACCACCACTTCGCCATTGCTGGCCACAGCACCGCCCGAGAGACCGGTGCGGCCGCCACTGGGCACCAACTTAACGCCCGCGGAAATTGCGTATCTAACTAAGTCCTGGAGTTGTTCAATGGTTTCCGGAAAGACCACTGCGCTGGGGGCCACGTCGAACCCATTGGTCCAATCTTTACCCCAATATTGCAGACTGTCCTGGTCGGTGTGGACCTGCTTTTCACTTAAAATTTCTGACAGCACACCTCACCTCCTGTGATCGGCATTGGCTGAGTTCACCATTGGCACTCACGGTCTAACCACGCCCAAATGTGTTGTTGAACGGAATCGATTTCATTTACTAAATGGTGCCGAGCGGCGGGTATCGTTAACACACTGGCGCTTTGATAGCGGCGGTTTAAAATCGGCAGATCATGCCGATAACTCACCGTTTTATCCGCAAAACCCTGAACGATTTTGGCCTTCACTTTACTGCCGGGGTACGTTTCAAACCGAGTAAACCAGTCCACCATAGCTTGCACCCAAGCCACCGGTAAAATTTTCGCTTGGAACGGATCTCTGGTCAAAAATTCGGTGAACTCCGTTTGCATGTTACTGCGCATATCGCGAGGTCTGGTTGTGATCCAGCGTTTAATCACCGCGAAATACCACTGCAACAGCGGCCAAGCATAAGGGCGGACTAACGGCGCCAACAAAATAAATTCGCCGCATGGAGCGAGTTGCTGTTGATGCTCGTATTCCATCAGCACTGCGCCTCCCATACTTTGTCCAAGCCAGTGCTTCGGTTGGCACCCAATAATGTCTTCGGCCGAGCGATGAATGCATGCCAATACATCTACGTAGCTTTGGAAGCGATCGATTGTTGCGGGCTGGCCGGTAGACAGCCCATGGCCAAGGTGATCAAAAATCAGCACCCCAACACCCCGATCCAACAACCGTTGGATTAGATGCCCATACAACCCTGCGTGGTCGTAATAGCCGTGACAGACCAGAGCCCAGTGACCGTTATGACCCCCGGCGGGTTTGAAGGTCTGAACAGCAATGCGCTCGCCGTCCACGCCAACAATGCCCATCGCAGACTGAGCATCCACAAAGTTGAGCCCATAAAAGGCATGGTATTCCTCTAACGCCAGACCATCCGCCCGGCTGTAACTGTCGTCGTCTACAGGATAACAAGCCAACGCCGCCAAAAGATTGGCGTCGTTAAATGGACTCTGACCGCGCCTTTCTGTCATGACGCTAGAATCAGTCCGCGCCCCGCGCCGCTAACACCGCTACCGCGGGCAAAACCTTGCCTTCGACGAATTCCAAAAACGCTCCGCCTCCGGTAGAGATATAGGAAACGCCCTGTGTCACGTCGTATTTATCGATGGCCGCTAATGTGTCGCCACCTCCAGCGATGGAAAACGCGTCACTTTGTGCCACCGCCTCCGCTAAAACCCTCGTGCCTTCACCGAATTGGTCAAACTCAAATACGCCGACCGGGCCATTCCACAAGATCGTTTGAGCGTGCAACAGGTCTTGTGCCCAGCGGCGCGCCGTGTTCGGGCCAATATCCAAAATCATTTCATCTGCCGCAACTTGATCAATCGTACGAACCTGAGCCACAGCAGAGCCGGCAACCTCTTTGCTGACAATAACGTCTTCGGGCAAGGGAATCGTGACCTTTTGCATAATGCGCTTGGCGGTCGCTATTAAATCGGGTTCATGCAATGACTTGCCCACTGAATAACCCGCAGCGGCGATAAATGTATTGGCAATTCCACCACCCACCAAAATTTGGTCTGCAATGCTTGCCAATGAATCTAAAACCTCCAGCTTGGTGGAGACTTTTGCGCCGCCAACGATGGCCAACATCGGCGCCTTAGGTGCCGACAAGGCATCCCGCAAGGCCGCGAGTTCTGCCTGTAACAACAGGCCTGCGCAAGCCATCGGGGCAAATTTCGCAATACCATGCGTCGACGCATGCGCACGATGGGCAGTGCCGAAAGCATCCATCACAAAGACATCGCACTGCTCGGCTAAACGTTGGGCTAGGCGGTCGTCATTGGCTTTTTCGCCCGGTAAAAAGCGGATGTTTTCGAGCAACACCAGACCCTTATTCTGTGCACAAGCCTCAATGCTCTGAACCAAAGGCACATCGATTTGCAGCAATTCAGCCAAGCGATTCGCCACCGGTTGCAAAGAGAATTCGGCCTCCGCCTTGCCTTCGGTCGGGCGCCCCAGATGCGACATGACCGTTACGCTGGTCGCTCGCTCCATCGCGTATTTGATGGTGGGTAGGGAAGCAACAATGCGAGCGTCACTGGTCACCACGCCGTCTTTAACGGGGACATTAAGATCGGCGCGGATAAAGACTCGTTTATTCGTTAAGTCCAACCCGGCCATCGAGAGAATTGTGGATGCCTGCATGGTGTCTAAGGGTTATAAAAGATATTGAACAAATTAAAGATCACGCAGCGACCACACGCTTAGTTGCCGCCACCACCGCATCTACCGTGATTCCACACACTTCCATCGCCTGCTCCCCAGGTGCCGACACACCGAATCGGTCGATACCGACCACCGCGCCATCCAGCCCGACAAATTTGTACCAAAGATCTGGCTGCCCGGCCTCCACAGCCACCCGCGCCCGAACGGACGTTGGCAACACCTGACGCTGGTAGTCTGGATCTTGTGCACTGAATAACTCAACACACGGCATCGACACCACCCGCACAAGAGCCCCTTCCGCGGCAAGCTCGTGGGCGGCGGCGACCGCAATCTCAACCTCCGAACCTGTGGCAATGATTATAGCCTCAGGGTCGCCCGCGCAATCGAGCAACGTGTAGCCACCGCGTTGAACATTGGCAAAGGTTTGCGCATCCCGAGGTTGGGCCTGAGTCTTTTGCCGAGTGAAAATAAGGGCCGTGGGCGATGTCCGGCTACTCACCGCGCTTTTCCAAGCCACCGCAGACTCAACAGTATCGCAAGGCCGCCAAGTGAATAAATTCGGTGTACTGCGCAAGTTACTAATCTGTTCTATGGGCTGATGCGTTGGGCCGTCTTCCCCCACAGCCACAGAGTCATGGGTGTAAACGAAAATATTTGGCGTTCGCATCAACGCGGCCAGACGCACAGCATTGCGCGCGTACTCCATGAAAATGAGGAAGGTGCCCGTAAAAGGCCGATAGCCGCCGTGCAGGTTTATACCGTTACTGATCGCCGTCATCGCAAACTCGCGGACCCCATAGCTCATGTGCTGATCGTCCGTAGCGCCGTCCCAACGGGTATTATTCGAACCGGTTAGATCGGCAGAGCCGCCAAACAACTCTGGCACACCCTCAGCTATCGCACCAATACAGCGCTGAGATGCTTTGCGCGTTTCCAAACTCGCCAACGCTTGTTGCTCTTCGACGGCCAAGGCATCAATCGCGGCAGCCCAGTCTTTTGGCAGGCCCCCTGCCATCCGCCGCGCAAACTCTTCAGCCTTAACCGGCTGCGCTGCCGCAAAGTTCTCATACTCGTGTTGCCAGTTCTGCTGGCTTTCTTGACCGCGCTGAAGCTGATTCCAGGCGTCGTAGTACTCTGCTGGGATTTCCCACGCAGGCAACTTCCACCCCAGCGCCTCGCGCGTCGCGGCGATCTCATCTTCACCTAACGCGGCCCCATGCACGCCCGCTGTGCCCTGTTTATTTGGCGAGCCAAATCCAATGGTCGTGCGACAACACACCAAGGTTGGCCGTCCGTCAGAATCGACCGCGTTGTGTAAGGCCTGAGAAATTTCGTCAGCATCATGCCCATC
>TARA_B100001093_G_scaffold513325_1_pt1 | contig 13529 bp, 17 predicted proteins | sample TARA_B100001093 | Tara Oceans TARA_B100001093 (sample SAMEA2623116) | marine metagenome | biome: marine biome (ENVO:00000447); feature: surface water layer (ENVO:00002042); material: "saline water (ENVO:00002010), including plankton (ENVO:xxxxxxxx)" | depth 5 m
AAGAGGGACCTGATTTGTTAAGAACTAAATCTCTAGCAAACAATTTGACAACTCGCAACTTCCGTGAAATACAGACTTTTGTATTACAATGCATAGGAGATCAAGGGGAGGGGGAGACATGGAAAGAGGAGATGAAACAAATGATAGAATCGAGGGTTTCTATGTCTCTACCCGTAGAATATACAACAGAAGAATTATGTCGAATACTGTATGTCTATATCGAGTGTCTACCTATCTACTCAAATGAACTTGTGAGAGAGGTCCCCGTGTCTTCATAATCGAGATTAACTTGTCTAAAAATCTAACTTATGACATCTCAAACCTTCTTTAATGGTTTTGAAAACAACATGTATAAACCGATACATATGATAAATAGGGAGAAAAAGATTCGTATTTTTTGTTCATCTATGTCAATCACATAGGTTGAAGATATATAAGCCGCGAGGGCAAACCATGCGGCCATATATAAACCAGATGGTATATCTGCATAACCTTTTTGATAATAACGATAGGCCGCCATTAAACCAATAGGAGGTAGTAACATGACAAGAGATGTGCCGATTCGTTGTTTAAGATTTGCATACAGACCAAACAGGGTCAACATCGGAACAATCATGATTTCTGTTCCTGCGCCAACAATCCCCGCGGCTAATCCAGAAACTATACCAACCACAGTCAAGGGTATTAGATTTGAAGATAACATAGTCTATTTATTACAGACTAGATTTTCATTCTATAATAAACACATCTAAAAAAAAGAGATCAAATGAAAAGATGACATCACTGTATTTGTCAGAATCACAGAAAAAATGTATACATCAATTCAATGAAACAAATACACCTCTGGTGATTTGGGGTTGTGTAGGATGTGGGAAAACGACTCTTGCAAAACATTTGTTATCTGAAACAAAGATGATACTCATAGACTCTTCTCATATCAGACTGCATAGAGAGATAGATATCTTGTTAGACAATCTAAATCGGGGGAATATAACGATGATGTTTCAGAGTGTGATAGATAAACGAGGATTATTAGTCGATGATATACAATTATATTATCGCGAAGATAAAAAGACATATAGTCAGTTAGTCGCAGAAGGAGAGAAAAAAAGATCCCATGTAAAAATTGTGTATACATGTGACAAATCAATGATGAGTCATAGGAAGTTTAAGAGTAATCCGTGGATACATCTACATCTGAAACGGACACCTTCATTGTATTATCAATTATGTAGGAAACTATGTCCTGGACATTCACATGATATATTAGACCAAAAGATATATGAAAGTCGCGGAAACCTACATAAACTATTGGATACACATGATGAGAAATATGATGTATTTGATGATACTGAAAGTAGTATTGAAAAGCTGTTACAAAACAAAAATGACGTAAGCCAAGTTATACGATTATCGATGGGGAATGAAACAACTATAGGATTAAACCTTTTAGATAACGCTTCTTTGATATTGCCTAAGAACTATTGGACAAGGGTGTTACCCAAGATATGTAAATGGGCCAGAGATGGAGATTTGATTGAGACATTTATGATTCGTCACCATGTATGGGATTTTCAAGAGTATGTAATACTAAATACAATCTATCCATATCAATTGTATCCTAAAAAAGATATACGCAAGGTTCCGTTTAATAAATACATAAGTCGCTCACTGGCCCAAGTGCATTCACAAAAACAACATTTACTAAGAAATAAAAAATATCTGTATCCTGTATACAACATACTAAAACAAACAACCGATCTTGAATCAGAATCAGAAAGGTTGCGTGGTCTCAAGACAACTTATGCGAAACAACTTATACAAATGATAAAATATTATTATGGGATAAGCAACAAACACAAAGAAAAAGATCTTATTTCTTGGGTTTCGTCAACTTGTAACTAATTTTAACCTCACGATTGTTCATGATAAGATTCATCGCTTGTTCGATAACGATATCGTCGTGAATCACTTTACTCAAGTTGTCTTGAATGTTAGCGCGATTCAAGGCTCGCTTTGTTTTACGTTCATTGCAACGTATCTTACCACTTTCTGTATTCAAATCTTTGATATTGTATTGTCTCATAAACTCAGTTATTTGGGGTTCTAACTGTTTGTTTTTGAGAGCTTTGAGTTCTTTGATTTTCTTTTCACATTCAGCGATTTCTTCGTCGATAGTCAGCCATCGCTTAACTTTTGTTTTGAACGTATCAATTTCTCCTTGAGGAGGAAGTTGAGGTTGTTGAAACAATGGATCTTGAGGGATGGCTTGCATGATTCTGATTTAAACATAGATATCCTTTAACTATTTTAACCTTATTATCTTATAATGAATGTGGATGTAAATGATGTAGGTGAAATTGATATGGATATGCTGATACATGTGGATGATATAGAGTATTATATACATTATGATACAGATGATGAAACAGGTGACACAGATGATTCGCCTCTATTGTTTCAGGTGTTTGGAGATAATTTGATTGGTATCTTGATACTTCACACGATATATGAAGAAATCAAACACCATCAAGTTACAATCATACAAAATGCATTCCGAAAATATATTCAAAAAAAACAAAACTGGAAGAATGAGCATCGGGTGGCTTCTATAGACTACCTAGAAGATGTGTTTCAATATGCCTACTATCCTCCAGATAAAACCTCCATGATACCCTTACTTCAAAACGGAGGGTTTTGTTATCGTTGGGCCCAGGCACGATTTAAACAAAACTGATTGCACAGATATCATATGTCTTTAAAGAGAAAACCCTTGAAGAAATGTCACACAGACAGTCGTCAAATGATAGATGATATTCATCAAGGGATAGTCAAAGATCTGGATGAAGATGAGTTAATCGAATATTATATGGACAATGGCGTGTTATTGAATGATTATTATAGTGATAAAAAAGAGGTAAAACAAGACACAAATCATGGTATACTTCGTTTTTTCAATAGTAATCAAACAGAAACTGAAGACACAGAAGAAAGAATACAAAAACATGATTTATTTAATCAATATCTGTCAAACACAGATGATACAGTATTAAGACAAGAACATACAGATGAAACGCCAACACAATGTTCAAGTTGTAGGGTTCCTTTGACAATGGATATGGTGACAGGTTTGTTAGGATGTCCTAAATGTGGATACACAGAAGATGTGTTGATATTTTCAGAAAAAGGATCTTACAATGATCCACCGAAAGAGGCAAATTATTTTGCATACAAACGAATCAATCATTTTAATGAGTGGCTCGCACAATTTCAAGCAAAAGAAACAACAGAATTGCCCACAGAAATCTATACACAAGTGCATGAAGAAATCCAAAAGTTTAAATTAAGTGAAGATCACGAATTAACCTACAAACAAATGAGAGAGATCTTGAAAAAATTAGGATACAACAAATATTATGAACATATACCTCATTTGATGAATGTATTGAGTGGAACTAAAGCGCCGTCATTGTCTCGCAAAACAGAAGAAACTTTGCGATCACTGTTTAAAGAAATTCAGGTGCCATTCATGAAAAATTGTCCACCTGAAAGAAAAAACTTTTTATCATATTCATATGTTCTTCATAAGTTTTGCGAGTTGTTAGAATTAGATGACTTGTTAGTTTTTTTTCCTTTATTGAAAAGCCGAGAAAAATTACAACAACAAGATCAAATATGGGAAAAGATATGTCATGATCTAAAATGGCAATATATACCGAGTGCATAATCAGACAGCTAACTGATCATGATTGTCTGTGACAATGATTCTTGGATAACAGGTATCTAACAATGCAAATGCAGTTCCAGCAACCAGACCAACATAAATCGCATGTTTTTGCAATACACCACAAGAAGGCACATATTTTGTGGCGACAGTAACAGTTACAATCATGATCAAGTATTTCAACAAGTGTGTCGTATTGATTTGAAACATCTATGATGTATATCATATTTTATTTGAGTTTGAAACTATTTAAAAAATTACCCGTTGTTGCTATACATTGACTATGAGCGAAGACAAGAAACCCGAGAAAATTGACTACCTTGAAGTGGACGCCCCGATTGCGGGACAAAACTATGTATGCATGTCATTTATTTCACCCGAATCATTGATTCAAAACAAGGAGGGATTCAAATGTGCGAAGTTTTTGCAATCCTATTGTAAGGATCAGAAGCTCAAGTTTGATGAAGTCTATGGAAAATACAATGATTTTTGTTACAAATATGAAGAAAAATTGCAAAGAGATTTTGATGAACAAAATGATTTTCAGACGAGTCTTCGAGGAATCAAGATCCGCGGAGTGTTTGATACCCGAGAGGCAGCAGAAGCACGTGCTAAGAGCTTGTCCAACACTGACTCAGCATTTCATGTGTTTATTGGACAAGTGGGATATTGGTTGCCTTGGGATCCCAATGCCGACAAAGTGGCGGATGAACACTTTCAAAATACACAACTCAATGATATGATGCAAAAATATCAAGAAAACAATGTCAATCGCGACATCTTTTATGAAGAGCAAAAGCGTGAGAAAATCAAGGCGGCTCAAGAAGAGGTGAGACTCGCAAAGGAGAAAGAAGCCAAAGAAAAGGCGGAAAAGTTAGATGAAACAGATGGTTATGAGGTAGACGCATCAGAAAACGACAAAATTGAAGATATGGAACCCGAACCCGAACTGTTGACAGAACCTGAGCCTGAGATAGAAGAGGTTCCAGCATCCAAGACCAATGTTGTATCAGATGAGGTCAAGCAATCCTTGGAAAGTGATGATCCATGGATGCAACGCAAACAAGCGTCTCAATAATTTCTAGAATGTAGTATGATACACTACTTTCAAAGCTTTTATTTTATACTCTCACTATTTTTGTTAGGATATATAGTGGCAGCGATCGCAAAATATTTTCATTCAAAGATAGAGTATCCGGTAAATTGTGATGTCATATACAAGCCGGAAAAAAAAGATAGTGTATATAGTGCACACTATTTGTTATCAGATATGGATCCATACCAAACAGAAATCCGCATGAATTACAAACACGATACAATAGATAACAAATATCATGAACGGGTTTTAGACAACATGATAAATGATGAGAATGTCGTCAGAAATAAACTCTAAGATGGTAATAAGATGAATCTAAGTTTAACACTATTTGTTATAGGATTTATATTGATAGTATATGGTTACATGAATCAACTGAATCCATCATGTAATAAAAGAACTGTAACAAAAATAATATCAAGAAATTTGTATGATAGTATTTTGAAAAACGCACCAATGAGTGCCCGAAAGAAATACAAAGAGTTATCGGCAAACGCGGTAACTGACCGCATTACCTACTGATGATTTACGAACAATCTCACATATATCTCCTGGAGCCATTCTCATAATTTTAGCTTGAATATCATTTCTGTGTATAACAGGTAACTGATCTAAGGTTGCATTTGATTTGTCGAGTATCTTTTGAATATCTTTACGATTTCTTATCAATTTATGTTGAGGAACTCTTTCGTGAGCACGAACATCAAATTGAAGATGATCTAGACAAAAGGCATGAACACTTCTGAAATATTCTTGAGAATACGAATCATCTCCCAATGATTGATTTTCTTCAGTGACAACATCTGAAAACTTATGGATGTTTAAATACTCTTGATTTTGAATGTATAATTCATCAAATGCCTTTTGTATATTAGTTGTGAGGGGACTTTGGAAAATAATCAGTAAACTGTCGTCAGGAGAGATAGTTTCTTGATATAATTCGCTCAAACTGGCTGCACTTTTTTTAGTAACTTTTTTGGGAGGATCATGTAATTCTCCAAAATTGTAATAAATCACATGCAAAGAATGTGAAGAAACTTTCCGGTGTTGTAATGTGAAATTACAACCAATCGCTTCACCGAATTTCTCAAATCCCTGTATTTTAGGAACTTTTTGAAGATAGATATTGATTATATCTTTATCCGAATAATCGGTAACGACAGAAGTGTCCCATTCCTCTTTTAGATACTCTTTTAACACATAGCGACTACGATTTATTTTAGATGCGAGACTCATCACGTATTCGTGTATAGTTACACACTATATTTAAATACACTTCAAATTTTGATTTAAAAGGTTTGATTGACTGTTATACAGTTACCAATGAACGAATTAGTTACCAAGAATACCTTTGCTTTTGCAGGAGCCACATGTTTATCATTCCTAACTTGCATCTCAAATATGAGACAACAAAGTGATATATATACACTCCGATACTTAAGCACACAAGATAAATACGAAGAAATATCTCAATATCTTTTGAAACAGTTTCCTGAAAAAATAAAAGAGTTTCTATATCTCGAAGAGCTTGTCTCACAGCAAAATGATTGGAGACGTCAAAGAAAACAAAAACCCAAGACTCTTAAGGTGTTATCTTCAGGAGAATGTGTGATAACAATTCCTTGGACATACAATGGCACTGTGTATAAGATTCATATTGATCATCACAACATGATTGATCCAAAGGGGAAACCTGAAAAACTGTTACAAGCAAATGATTGTGCTCATTTCCCAACAGAAACGTTTGTTATGAACATGAATCTGCAATGTATCTCAAGAGATGCTTTGATAGATTTTGTGGACACCGCAGTGGAAAGGCACAATGATGATTGTAATCGTTATCTGGAAACCGATAATGATACTATGTCTGTATATTACTACAGTGATGATTATTGGTCCTTGTTGTCAAAAACACCCAAGAGAAATATACAAACAGTGTATTTGAAACAAGGCGTCAAAGAAGACTTGTTAGCAAAGGTTCAAACGTTCTTTTCAGAAGAAATACGCAGTGATTATTTGAAGTATGGGATACCTTACAAGAGTGTGCATATGATTTATGGTCCTCCAGGAACAGGAAAAACCAGCGTGATTAAGAGCATATCATCTGAATTGGATTGTGATTTATTTGTGCTACCCGTTACCAAGACAATGTTAGACAGCAATTTCGTAGATGCTTTCAATTATATCAATGACAAATCAGATAAAAATCGTATAGTGGTGATAGAAGATATAGATACGATGTTTGAAGAACGCAAAGAAGGAGACAAAAACAATGGTATCACGATGCAGGGGTTTTTGAATTGTCTCGATGGGTTTACCTGCATAGAAGGGACCCTAGTCTTTCTGACAGCCAATAAACCAGAAGTATTAGACAACGCTATGATAAGATCATGTCGGATTGATCATAAACTCGAATTGAGTTATGCGGATAAGTATCAGACTCAAATGATGTTTGAGGTATTTTTCCCGAAACAAGCAGACAAGTTTCCAGAGTTTTACAAGTATGTCAAACACAAACAATACACGACAGCCATGTTACAAGAGTTTTTGTTTTATAATCGTCGTGCAGAAAATATAATGGATCACAAAGAAAAATTTCAAGACATTATAGATCAAAACAATACAAAACACTTTGAACTACTCAAAAAAGAAGAACGAATGTATACCTGATAAATTTGAAAAACCTTGATTTATTGATCTAAAAGATATTATATACATTACACGTGACAACAATATCATGAGCTGGTTTGAGAAATGTTTAACTCGGTGCACTTTTATTCCACCCGATACTATGGATATACAACAGACATATGTGCCTCACAAGCCCCGTAAACCGAAAACATACAAATACAGAGAATACCCAAGACCTCTTAGATTAAGAGATATACAATATTTTCAATCATATACAGACAATACTACTCTGATATTGACACCCAAGTGCGAGGGGAAAAGTCCTCACGAACACAGATTTACATGTTCGAATCATTCAGTGAGTCCTCATTGTTCTTCTTGTTTTGAAAAAGGCAAGGTAAATCATGAACTCTTAGCGTTGTGTAAAGATTGTGATTACACATTGTGTAAGCATTGTTACAATAGCATTGTTTCGCCTTATCTTTCAGAGCTCTCTTGCTAGTTCAGCTACTCCATACAAGTCTGAAACTACATACTGTGCACCCGCATCTTTGAGTATACGATAGGCTCTTGATAATTTTTGTAATCTGAAATCGTGATATTCATCAACCGCATGCATCTGTGATGGTTCTTCAATACCCATATGAACTGACCAACGACACACGCCGATTGTCCAGCATCCAGCATGTATACCTTCTTTTATCCCCACAGGTGTGTCATCTATTTTAACGGCTTGTGAGTTGTTGCTGATATTCGCTCTTTTTGTTAATTCATGTATAATTCCAGGATCAGGTCTTCCAGAAATGTCCATACATGTGGATGATATCATCAGGTTTTCCGGTATATGTATCCCATGATTTGTTAATTTTTCGTGAACCAATATCATTGTATCTTGATCAAATCCTGTGGTAACAGCGATTTGAATATCACTTTTTTGTAATTCGTCAATAACAACCTTTGTTTCCGGCAAGATTGTCATTGTTGATTTTGTTTTTTCTTTTTGAACTTTCAAGAAATCGTTGTATACATTGTCTACATCATCTGATGAAGGATCACGATAGTAGATCTTGTTCCAATCACTCTTATGAGTATTCAAAATTTTTTGAATATGTGCATATTTAGACATTCCCATATCTTGAACGATATCTTGAGTTGAGACATGTATTCCATGATTTCCAAGTGTCTCTTTAAAAGACAAGAATGGTGTCAGTGAATATTTGTCTACAATTGTGCCACCCAGATCAAAGATAGCTAAACGTATTCCTCTCCGCATAATATATTTTACAAACAAAAAGTCTTTAAACGGAAAAAAAAAAGTATATAACTAGTATGAAATATAAGTATATACTTTGTGGATTACTCTTGTTTGTTTTGACGGTGGCATTGTTATTTGTATTGAAACCACAAATAGATGGCGTAATCAATTCAGAACCAACGAAATGTAATCCAGATTCAATCCCCCCACAAAAATGCCCCGATGGAAGCTCATGTCCTGCTACTGGGATATGTTCAGAAGATGCCCCGACTTGTCAAGGCACGTTAGAAGAATTGTGCAATGGAGAAGAGGGTCTAGGTAAACTCAGTAAATGCTTTGATTGTGCTGGAGGACATCAAAAGGAACTAAAACAAGCAGGTTGCAAGCAAGACGAGATTGATATATATTGTAATCCTCAACCATTCGATACAGAAGATTCAATACAAATCAAAAATTCTACAGGAGAAACTATGTATGTATTTTTTGTCAATAATGCCTATGACGAGAATGGTCCTAAAAATAGTGGATGGAGGTCGTCAACGAAAGCCACGCCAACAAAAGCAAATGAAACCTTTTACTACACCGTAGAAGCGGGGCGGGCATTAGGATTCAACAAAACAGATCCCAACAAAGGTTGGATAGCGGTTGCGGCTTGCGTGACAAACACACCTCCCGAAACTCCGGATACCTTTAGTTATGACGGATTGACTATGTTGGAGTGGACAGAAGACAACAATGTTATTTCTTTAGACATGTCAAATACAACAGGTGTTAACTTACAAGCAACTCTTAGTGTAAAGGGGACCAACTCTGATACAAACAGAGATTGCTATCCCAAGTTTACAACTCAAAATGATGAAACATATGGATATACAGATAATGGGATATATCGTTACGGTCTCAAACAAAACGATCCGGGTGTTCCCGGGGTGCCTTTAAACCCCCCTCAATGTATCAACAAGCCAGACACAACTCCAGAAACAGATAATACAAACTGTCGCGATTGTCCAACGGGTAAAGATCATTGTGCGGGCATTGATTGGAAAGGAGATTTTGGATGCGTATCAGAAAATATTCGCGATCGCTGGGGATGTTATCAGTGGTGGGGGAATCCAGATAATACACAAGCTCAGGGTTGGTATGATATGCTATCTGATTGCGAATTTTATAGGTGGCCTTATGATGAGTTTACTCTCATGGGTTCCAGAGATAAAAACACATTTACAATGGCATATCCGATAGATTGTGCCGGTAAGTTAAATACACGATGTGATGAATTCGCCAATAGTAATATATACAATTGTATGACTGGAGGAGATTTACCATGCGATGAGAATGAAACCCGTTTAGTAGAAAATAAAAGAGGACCATTACAATCTATCAAGTATTCCGAATCTATGAGAATTGTATTTGACATCCACACAATCCTGAAAAAACTGTAAACACCTGATTAAATTTGAATATTATAAGGGGTTGAGAAAGTAATCTATAGTTTACAAACATGTCGTGTTTCCGGAGATTGTCAGGATGCACGGTAAAACCATTTCATCGTAACAAGGTAAGCAAACAAGTGTATGTATTGAAACTTCAAGATAACAAGTATTATGTTGGAGAATCTAATGATGTCAGAAAACGTATGTGGGATCATGTGAATAATCGTGGTTCTGCTTGGACTCGGAAACATCCAGTGGTTAGACGAGTGGAACCCATTACATCGCCCACAACTCACTTTTGGGAATTATCTGAAACTCTAGAACAAATCAAACAACATGGGATAGACAACGTCAGAGGTTCATTGTTCTCTAAACTCAAACTAGATGATTGTGACAAGAACATGGCATTATCCTTGTATTGTGAAAAACACAAGCTATGTTGGAATTGTGGTTCCGACCAACATTTTGTACATGCTTGTCCGGGAATACATAAACAACTCTGGACCTATAATTTCACAGGAACAGATAGCGGCAGAATTTGTGTAGTCTGTGGAAAACAGATAGATAAGATAAATGGTGTGTTGAATTATTGTAGTGAGTTTTGTCGTGAAAGACATATATCCCACTGATGTTGTGTAAGGGAAATAGTGCATCCTCATGTTTCATTTGTAATTGTTTCTAAAAAATCAGTATTTTTATATGTCTCCTGAAACTTGATTGGGAGTTTTTCTAGCCATTTCTGTTTTATCTGTCTAAGTTTATTTTCTAAATCATCTGGTGATGTGATTTGTTTCCCTTTCAGCTTTCTAAAGAATTGTGCTACAGTGGGTCCGGCCTTCTCGGTTGCAATTTGATGGACCATTCCAACAATCCCTGCACCTGGTAACATAGAAGAATCGGATATTACAACAGCACAGGCATGCCCTAGCCCCCCTACAGTCCATTTTGTATAAAAATCATCACTTGCAATATGTTGTTCGATTCCATTCTCACCAAGGTAACTATTCAAATCATTTCTTATTTGATTAATTGAACCGCTTAATTCAGCCTCTAATTTTGACGAAAGGTGGGTATTCAATACTAACCATTGCGCAGCTATACAGTGTAAGGGATTGACTGTTCTCTCTGCTAATGCCGGCAACAATTTCATCCACGATTGTTGAGGCGATAGTTCAGGATCAGGCACAGGAGAAGGAGGTTGTTCGGGAGCAGGTGCCTGTGGTTCTTGTTCACTTCCCGCAGTTTGTTTTTTTCTGTTTATGGTCTTTCTTGTGACTTTTCTTGTATTGTCTCTTCTACGTCTCGTTTTATTCCCCGAACCTCTTTGTTTCTTTTGGGTTTTCTGTTTTCTTGTCTTGTTTTTCTTTTTGTGTTTGTGTTTGTTTTTGTAGCAATCTTTGTAGGGAGCGCAACTGCTCTTCATGGTAAAACCCTTAGGATTGCGACAACGTTTTCTTGAATATTTACGAGGCAAATCAAAGATTTTTCCGTCACTTTTTCGTTTACATTGTGTATCTGTTGATGCATGATTACAACAATTTTTCATATACTATATACTATATTATTATGGAACCCGAGCCGGAATCTGGACCGGATTTTGTTCCAGATTTCATGGATGATAATCAAAATCTTAAAGAATATATTGAAGCATTGAAACAATCAGCCAATCGTGATCGGGCTGAAGCGATACTCGAAAAGATGTCAGATACCTTGGAGAAACTAGAAAACTATATGGACAAAGAAACCACTCCGAGTAGTCCTCGTTCTGATACAAGTGTGACCTCAACGGGTTTGTTAGGACACACACCTCATCACAAACGTGATTTTGACCGACTAGTCTATGAAGAAGATGTGGAGGCAGACTTATGTAGTAAATGTAGCACAGGATTAAGTATATGCGATGAAGATGAAGAACATTGCTGGAGTCGTCACAAAAAACACAGATTGCATCGTTGCTTGTGGAAATTAAAGTATAATCGCATTGTATCTTCGTTTTATCTCGACAGTTTGAGACAAAGAGAAGAACGTTGGTCATGGATGATAGTGTTAATCTCAACATTAACATCAGGATTCACTGTAGCTAACAATGTAGAAACAACACCTTTTGAATCATATAAATTAATAGTGAATGTTGTCTTGACTGCATCATCAATGACTACCTCTCTAATTGCTGCGTGGATCAAAAAGCAGAGGTTTGTGGAAAGGATTAATGAGATTGATAAGTATCTTGTTGATTTAAACAAGTTGTGTGAAGAACTGGAGCTACAGTTTTCATTATTAGAAGGAGACCGGCTTTCTTACAAAGAATTCAAAGAAACCTATCTTCCACAAATCACAAAGTTTGTATCAACAAATCCCATGATACCTCCAAATGAATGGAAAAATGCAGTGAGAGAAATAACATTGCGATACCCAGAACTGATTGATCCAGACAACTCCGAAACAAACAAGCTGTGGCCTTGGTTTGGAGATTTAGTCGTGTATGTAGATAAAGAAGGCATAGAGCACAATGTCCGGAAACCCACAACCTTTATGAAGTATATGAAACGCACCAACAAAGATAGAATACTCAGTTCGTGTTGTCGGAAAAAACGTGATAGTCACAATGTATATAAATAAAAATCCACAACAACTATGTTATGTATGGCACAATATCCTTAGAAGAACCTGATATGTTACGAGAGGAAGGCATTATAACGATAAGTCCATGGTATCGTCAAGTGTGGGATTACTTTTCATGGAGAGAATGTATAGATAATTGTTGCAAAGATATCTGCATATACAAGTGATCATTAAGAATGATACAGTTCTACATACTTTTCATATATTTTCATACAATCAGTTGTCCCCCAACTGATAGTGTCTTTGTAGGCTTGAGTTTGACGATTCAAGATTGTCGTCAAAAGCTTGTCAATTCTGTGATACCTTTCCACAGGAGGCGTAGTTAGAATCGTTTTGTATCTCATTATGAAATACAATAGACGGAGATGATGAGTCACGGCCAACTTTTGATTCAAGCGAGGAACATTTTTCATAAATTCTTGATATACAGATAATAGATTGTCTGCCACATTGACAATATCTGTCAATAAAGACATATCCGTATGTTCTTTCCATATTTCAGATTCTTTTAATGCGGTAACACCAGGACGAATTGGAAACTCTTCTGTCCGAATCATGTGAAGAATCGTCCCAATAAACTCATAGTGCTGATATCGTAGGATATTTTTATTCGACACTCCCATACCACCATCACTCGCAGAGTTTTCAAACAGTGATTTGTATTTCTCAGCCAATGATTCAATTTCGGTAGTAAACCGGTTGGCTCGGTCTGCATGGATCAGTTCACCCTGTTTCAGCTTCAGACCCCCCTGATTCATTGTTGTAAAG
>TARA_B100001093_G_scaffold458841_1_pt1 | contig 13517 bp, 17 predicted proteins | sample TARA_B100001093 | Tara Oceans TARA_B100001093 (sample SAMEA2623116) | marine metagenome | biome: marine biome (ENVO:00000447); feature: surface water layer (ENVO:00002042); material: "saline water (ENVO:00002010), including plankton (ENVO:xxxxxxxx)" | depth 5 m
AGTCTGGCCGATTCTAAATACGGGTAAGTTGATGTCAGTCAATGTTTAAAGTCACCATATATTACACGACAATTTGAGTTGTAGGTAAAAGCTAATCCTACCAAATCGATCTTCTCTTTTTAATAATATCACATTGTTAATAACTTTTAGAAAAAAGTTACCTCCAGATTTTTTTATGTCACCAAAAATAGTTATATTTAATATATAATTAAAACTTAAACAAATGACAAAAATAGACAAATTAATAAAAGAAATGTTAGAACATGCTGAAACAGCAGGAACTGTTGTTGATTAACAATTTAAAACTTAAACAAATGACGACAGCAGAGAAAGATTGGTTTTTAGGTTTACCAGCAGAAATGAAACTCACACTTTTAGGTGATATGTTAAAAGAAGGAAAATCAGGTATGGCACTAGCCACTGCAAAGATTTTACTAGATGCACCCCTATCTGAGGGAGGAATCTTAACAGAAGATATTAACAAAGTATTCGATAACAATTTAAAACCTAAAAAAGACTATTTAGATAAGTGGGAAGAAAGAGCAAAAAAGAACACAGAAATTATTGAGCAACAACAAAACAAAGAAAATGAGTAAACCTTGGAAACAAATAAAGATTTTTACATGTGATGCAGAGCAATCTGTAATAATAGAACCTTCTCCAGGTCAAGACGGAGTATGTATCCATTCAAATGAAGAACCAGACACTTCACAAACATTTAGTTTATATGCATCCTATGATGAAGCATTGGCAATTGCAAATGAATTAATTGACTTTGTAAACAAAAACAAGGATGCTTAAAAGAAAAATAGCAGACTGGATATATCGCTTCTGGTATAAAAATCATACCCACTTGTGGGAATATGTAGAACAAAATTATGACCAAGCTAATGCCAAAGTTAGATGTAGGTTATGTGGAAAAACAACAACAAAGGCAGAATTATTAAGACAAAAATAAATAAAATAAAAAATGAAAGAAAAAAGATACACAGCAACGTACACAATGTACATTTATGCTACAAGTGACGAGCATGCCAGATCAAAGGCTAAAATGATTGAAAAAAGAGAAAATTCTAAGTTCCCAATGCAAGACTGCAAGCTTGAACAATTGGACGCTACTCCCTTTGCAAGTCTACTGAGTAGAGAAATACCTTTAACAGATCCAATTCCTGAAAAACTCCCTTTTTAGTTTGATATATAATATATTGAAAAACAAAAAAAGCATTATGAACAATATTAAGAATTTTAATGACTTCGTTAATGAATCTCAAGGAATTAATGAAGGTACTCGTTCTCAATTTGGAAAAATTGACAAGAGAGGAAATATAACATCTGTATATATGCATTACGATGGTTATCCTGAAAACATATTACCTATGTTAAGAAAAGGTTATAAAGGTGGAAAAAATGTAGACTATGTAATTTCACAAGGAGGTGGTTCAGGTTTAGAAGTAAATCCTAAAAATATTAACTTTTACAATGACGATTCTGGAGCGATGACTGGTAATGTTGCTAGAATTGCAAATTACTTAGCGGATGCCGAAGACGATGGTGGCGCGGAATATGTTTATTTATGGGATGAAAGATCAAAACAATGGATGATGGCTTCCTATGGAGAAAGAGATTTAGTCTCAGCAGAAATTTAAAAAAATAAAAGCAATATCATGAAAAAACCATGTGAATGTAAAGAGTGTAATTGTGAAACTAGTTGTAATTGCAACTGTTGCGATTGCTAAAAAAACAACAATTATGAAAAATATAAAATTATTCGAAGAATTTATTACTGAAAACGATAGGATGGCTACAACACCAGCAGAACTTAAAAAAATGGCTAAAAGATTTAAGCAAGACTGGTATAACAGAGAAGAAGGTAATGCAGAACCAGAAGAGCTTGATGGAGATTGGAAATTTATAACAGACTACTTAGGAACAGACCAAATAGTTGAACTTATTGGAGGAGATACATGGGCAAACCATCCTAATGGAAAAGCACTAACTGACAGGTATTATGAACTTGTCGATAGCATGAAAAACCAAAAAGATATTGAAATACCTGGCTCAGGCTTTGATTATATTAACGGAACAATAAATGGCGCAAAGGTAATTGGTCAATATGATGGTTACAGTAATCCCCCATATTTATCCATGATGGTTAACATTAAAGATATTAAAAAGTTCGAACTTGGTGTAGACCCATTCTTTAAATTTTAAAATCAACATTGTAAAAAAGTTAATAACTAATTAGTAATTTAAAGGAGATTGTATGAAACAATCTCCTTTTTTAGTATATAAGTTTTAAAATAACTATATGAAAAGTATACTAGAAGAAGCAGATCAAATTATCAATCATAGAAGCGAAGAAAAAGAAAGACAATATGGCCCTTTCAGTGAGGGTATGGATAGAGCAGCATCCATTTTTAATGGTATGACTGGCTTAGAAGTTACAGGCAGAGAAATGTACATGGCCTTAATAGCACTTAAATTTTCAAGAGAAAGTTACAATCATAAAAGAGATAACCTCCTAGATGCAGCCGCATACATTGGAGCATTAGACAATTACTTAAAAGAAAAAGAATGAAAATATTATTTACAGGCTGTACAGCCAAACAAACTGATGACAATGCTTGGCAAAGAGCCAGAGTAAAAAGAATAGATGATAGTAGTATTATCTGTAATTCATTAAGAAAACAAGGTTACACGGTAGATCGAAAGAAAGTTAAATGGGGAGATGACCTCTCAGAATATGGACTTGCAATAGTAGGTCTTGGCCAATTTGGTTCTAACAATTATTCAGGTGAAATCTTTAATGCCTTATATGCAGTTAATGAATGCGATAACGTTATATTATTTCATGAAGATTGGAAAATCGACGGTACAATGAAATCATTTAAGTCAATGTTAAATGAAGAAACCTACGAAAAAACAATAGCAAAGAAATGGAGTGACGGGAGACACTTTTACGGTGGAGTTGATAATCAACACTTCGATAAAGATATTGCAAGACAGGTTATTGAAGACGTGCTAGATGCTAAGTATAGTGCACTTATACCGGCCTTCGATTGGGGTAATAAGCAGCTTGTAAGAGACATTATTGGCAGTGAAAAGATTTATAATGTAGATCTTACTCCTTATGTCTTAGACAATTGGAATATTTCAACAGATTATTATTCTCAAGTAAAAGAAAGAAAACATATGTTAGCATCTCTTGTAGACCATAGGCCATGGGTAAGAAGAAATAAGTTAAGTTGGCCAGTAGATTATTTTGGTGCAAAAAGTATTAAAGAAGCCAAGCAACTAAAAACAGAAACAGACGTGTTTGAAGCTTGTGGAAAGTATTGGAGTATACTTTGCCCTGAATATCCACATGCTGGCAGCGGTTGGTTTAGAATTAGATGGGTGTACGCTGCAATTCAAAGGTCAGTACTTCTTTCAAGTCAAAAAGACTTAGATGCATTAGGTTTACCAAAGGTAAATATAGAAACTTTATCAGATGAGCAACTAACTGAATATGCTGAAAATCTTTCTGAAACTGTATTTAGCTATATGTGGACAAAAGATATATTCGATACTAAAATAAAAGAAATGGTTGAAGACGCTGGTGAAAATCTTACAATAAGTTCAAAACCTACAATAGGAATTAGTAAACAAACTGCATTATTTTAATAAAAATATAAACAACAACAAAATGGCAAACGAAGATAATCAATGTGCAGATTTAGAGGTTAAAGACCACTACTCAGAAGGTAAAGATACTTTCGGTATGATTTACAATAAACAAAGAGAATTACAAAGTAGACTTGGTTTAAACTACGAAAACTTGACTCTTAAAGAAATTGCAGAAATGTGGATGGTAAATAAACACGCAATGTCAGATGAGTTAAATGAAATGTTTGATGCCTTAGGCGGTATTAACGATGGTATTGGTTCTGCAGCTTGGAAATATTGGAAACAAGATAATAAAAAAGCAAGTGAAATGACAATTGATGATTTATCAAAATCAGATAAACTTGAATTATTTTATGAATGGATCGATGGTTTACACTTTTATATGAACTTTGCAATCGCAATAGGCATGACAAGTGAAGATATTGTAAATCTATATATGGCAAAACAAAAAGAAAATATTAACCGACAAGAAAGAGGATATTAATGTTATTAGATATTGAGCAAAGAGAAAAAGAAATAATTGTAAGTTATTACAATAAAGAAGGAGAAGTAAGTTTTAAAAGATACCCTGTTGGCCAATTTCAAAATTGGTATGTAACAGATGATAAAGACAGATACAAACATGAAAGTGCACAGAATTGGGATGGTCGTCCTGTAAAATTGTCAAACGCAAGACAATATAATAAATTCTCATTAATTTATTTTATCGATCAATTACCAAAAGCAGATAGAGATGAAATTCTTGCATATAATAAACCAAGAACTTATTTTGTAGATATTGAAACTGAAATCGTTGATGGCTTTCCAAAACCTGAAGAAGCTAAAACTCGCATTCTCTCATTTTCAATTATCACACCAGAAAGAAAGGCAATTGTCTTAGGCTTAAAAGACCTTGAAGATATTCAAGGTATGGAAGACGACACAAACAAATATTTTAAAACACTAGACTCCGATTGGAGTCTTTCTTATTATAAGTTTAAGAATGAGTATGACATGGTCTATAATTTTATTCATAAATTTATGCCTAAGTTTCCAATGATGACAGGTTGGAACTTTATTAATTATGACTGGCAATACATTGTCAATCGTTGTAAAAGACTACAAATAGATATTAGTGAAGCTGCAAAGACAGGTTCAGTAGATAGAATGGATGGCAGACCGCTTCATATGGGAATACTTGATTATATGCAACTGTATGACAAGTATGATCGTTCAGTAAAGGTTAAAGAATCAAATACTCTTGATTATGTGTCTGGTCAAATCGTAGGTTTAAAGAAAATTAAATATAATGGTGGCCTACAAGAATTATATGAAAAAGATTTTAGAAAATATATTTACTACAACATTGTCGATTCATGTTTAGTCTATTATATAGACCAAAAGATTAAGGCAATGGATGTACTTTTAACTCTTGCAAATATTACACAAATGCCACTCTATAAAGCAGCGAGTCCTGTTGCTATGACTGAGGCATTAATGGCAAGAAAACTTAAAGAACAAAATAAAATTATTGCGAGCGAGAGAAAAGATAATAATAGAAAAGATGGTAGTTATGCAGGTGCTTTTGTAAAAGAGCCACTTGTAGGTTTTTATAGTGGAGTAAGTGCGTTTGACTTTGCTTCTCTATATCCTTCAATTATGAGACAATTTAATATTTCTCCTGACTCTTTTGTTGAAAAAGTTGAAAAACATGAGATAAAAGAAAAAAGAGAAAATAAAGATTATATTGTTTGCGAAAACGGTGCAGTCTATACAACTGAAGATTCTGTCCTAAAAAGAATCCTCACGGACCTATACAGTCAACGTAAAGAATATAAAGCAAAATCTTTTGAATATTTTGAAAAGGCAAGACTAATTCGAAAAAAAATTAGTCAGCTAATTTAGCCATCTTAAAAGAGTTGCAAGATATATAATTTATAAATCAACGCAACTTAAACTAAATAGTCATTCGGCTATTTTTTAGTTTTAAATAACTTTCAGCGTAATAGTTAGATAGTGTGTATTAATTAAAAATTTAATAAAAAATGAATATATTTGAAGAACGTATAGAATACAAACCATTTGAATATCCAGAATATTATACAGAAGGATGGTTACCACAAGCTCAAGCATTTTGGCTACATACTGAAATACCAATGCAAGGAGATATAAAAGATTGGAAAGAAAATTTAATGCCACATGAGAGAAATCTTGTAGGTAATATTCTTTTAGGATTTGCTCAAACTGAATGTGCAGTTAGTGATTATTGGACAACAATGGTGACAAATTGGTTTCCAAAACATGAGATAAAACAAATGGCTATAATTTTTGGTAGTCAAGAAACAATACACGCAACAGCATATTCTTATTTAAATGAAACTTTAGGACTTGAAGATTTTGCTGCATTTTTACATGAACCTACAATGGCAAATAAATTTGAGCATCTTTCAGGAGTTGACACGGACTATACTCACGAAGATCTTGCTGAAAAGCCAAATGCAAGAAGAAAAGTTGCTAGAAGTTTAGCAATTTTTTCAGCATTTGCAGAAGGAGTTTCATTATATAGTTCATTTGCAGTTTTATATTCTTTTCAAATGAGAAACCTTTTAAAAGGAATTGGTCAACAAATGAAGTGGTCAGTTAGAGATGAGTCATTGCATTCAAAAATGGGTTGCAAGTTATTTAGACAAATGTGCGATGAATATCCAGAACTTAGAGAAGAAGTTAAAGATAGCGTAGTTAAGGCTGCAGAAATCATGGTTCAAATGGAACATGATTTTATTGATAAGATATTTGAAATGGGAGACCTAGAAAACCTTAAAGCATATGACCTTAAAAACTTTATTTCAAGAAGAGCTAATGAAAAGCTTATTGAATTAGGATATGAACAACATTTTGAGTTTGATGGAAAATCAGCAAAAGAACTTGACTGGTTTTATCATTTAACAGGAGGAGTAGAACATACTGACTTTTTTGCAATTAGGCCAACCGCTTATTCTAAAGCAGGCGAAGATGAAGTTTGGGATGAAGAAGCAATTTTTTAAACACTAAAACCATGGAACTATTTATTGAAAAAGAAAGCTCGCCTAAGGCAGACAAAATAGCCGAAGAACTAGGTTGGGAAAGAGGCTCAGACTATCCAGTTTGGGGACACACTGAAATTTATTTAAAGACTATTTCAAAAGGATATTGTATGTTAGGAGAAACTCCTAAAGATGCATATTGGAGAGTCGCAACAACTATTGCAAAAAGACTTAAAAGACCAGAAATGGCAAGTAAGTTTTTTGATTATATTTGGAAAGGTTGGTTAAATCTTGCTTCTCCAGTATTATCAAATACCGGTACAGAAAGAGGATTGCCAATTTCTTGTTTTGGAATTGATGTCGCAGATTCTATTCACGATATAGGAAAGAAGAATCTTGAAATGATGTTACTTGCAAAGAATGGAGGTGGAGTTGGAATTGGCGTAAATCAAATTAGACCAGCAGGCGCTGAAATTACAGACAATGGAACTTCAGATGGAGTCGTGCCATTTTGTAAAATTTACGATAGTACAATTCTTGCTACAAATCAAGGTGCAGTAAGAAGAGGAGCAGCATCAGTAAATATAGATATTGAACATGATGATTATTGGGATTGGTTAGAAATTAGAGAACCAAAAGGAGATGTAAATAGACAATGTTTAAATATGCATCAATGTGTAGTAATTAGTGATAGTTATATGCAAAAAATACAAGATGGTGATAAAGAAGCCAGAAAACGTTGGACAGCCTTAATTAAAAAACGTAAAGCCACTGGAGAACCATACATAATGTATAAAGGGAATGTTAATAGAGCCAATCCTGAAGCATATACTAAAAATGGTTTAAAAGTTTATATGACAAATATATGTAGTGAAATTACATTACACACTGATGAAAATCATAGTTTCATATGTTGTCTAAGTTCATTGAATCTTGTAAAATACGATGAGTGGAAAAATACAGATCTTATAAGAACTGCAACTTGGTTTCTTGATGGAGTTATGGAAGAGTTTATTCAAAAAGCTAAATTTAGACAAGGTTTTGAGAACTCAATACGTTCTGCTGATAAAAGTAGAGCACTTGGACTTGGTGTCTTAGGTTGGCATACATATCTACAAGAAAGAGGTATTCCATTTGAAGGCATAGCTGCACAGTTTGAAACAAGAAAGATATTTTCTCAAATTAAATTAGAGAGTGAAGCGGCAAGTAGAGAACTTGCAGTAGAATATGGAGAACCACTATGGTGCGTCGGCACGGGTATGAGAAACACACACCTAAGAGCAGTAGCTCCAACAGTAACTAATTCTAAACTAAGCGGTAATGTTAGCCCAGGTATTGAGCCATGGGCAGCAAATGTATTTACTGAACAAACTTCTAAAGGTACATTTATTAGAAAAAATATTTCACTAGAAAAATTCTTAGAAAAAATTGATAGAAATACAGATGCAGTATGGAATAAGATTCTTGAAGATAATGGTTCTATTTATGGTTTAGATTTTATCGATGACTATATGATTGAACATAATATGTGGGGAGGTAAGGTTATTTTAAAATCAGAATGGGAAAAGTTTGATGCAATGGAAAAAACTAAATGGGTTGAAGCAAAGGAAGTATTTAAGACATTTAAAGAAATTAATCAACTTGAACTTGTAAAACAGGCAGGCGTCAGACAACAGTATATCGATCAATCATGTAGTCTTAACCTTGCATTTCCAAATACAACAAGCCCAAAGTTTATTAATATGGTACATTTAGAAGCCTATAAACAAGGTATTAAGACTCTCTATTATATGAGAACTGAAAGTGTATTACGAGGTGACATTGCCTCAAGTGCTACTAGCGAAGATTGCGTATCATGCGATGGCTAAAAGCAGTGTGGCGCTTTATGTGGCCACGCTTTAGGACCGTTTAATTACGGAAGTTAGAGGGAGAAGTTCGCTACTCTCCCTCTTTTTACTTAATATTTTTTCTGAAACATTATTAGTTTATTACATATAAATATTTAAATACAAATAAATTATTTAGAATGAAATTACAAATAGATCGCATAGACCAACATGCATTTACAAGTTTTGTTAATAGGTTAAAATTGATAGATTCGTTTATCTATTTCAAAATTAAAGATGGTCAAGTTATTTCTACAGCATATTTACCACAAAGAGACGCTGTAAAACACCACTCAGTTCCTTTTGAAAGCATCTTTCAAACAAATGAAGTTCCTCAATTAAATAAAGAACTTAAAGTTGCTTTCTTTGATGCAGGTAGAATTATTGAAGCATTTAAACAATTTGAACATGACGCAATTAGGTGTGAAATTGAGTTTATAGAAAACGAACAAGATTTAGTCGCTTCTACATTTAGAATTTATAATGATGAGTTAGAAATTACATTAGCATGTTCTGAACCATCTCTTGGTTTTAAAGATTTAACTTCTGAACAAATTAATGCAATTTTTGCAAAAGAAGAAGGTTCATTTCAATTTCCAATTGATAATCATACTATTAATAAACTTAAATCTTTATTTAATCTTGAAAAAGATGAGACATTCGATATTAAATCAAATGGCCAAGGAGTTGAAGTAAAAGGTAAAACGTTTAACGTTATTGTAAGTCAAAATGCAGATGGAGATGGAAATGCAACATTATATAAAAAATATCTTTCTCTTTTAGATAAAGAAGAGTATAATGTACATGTATCTTCTAATAAAGTAGTCTTTGATTCTAATGAGTCAGAAACTTTATTGACAATTTCAACTTGTCAAACTGCATAATATATGGAAGTATTAGAAACTGCAAAAGATAATATAGATAATTTATCTATAGAAGAATTAGAGGCTCTTGCCGATAAGTATGAAATAATGAGCAATAAATATACGGCGTATGAACAAGCCGTTAAGCTATCATTAAATAGTATTTATGGTGCATTTGGTAACAAGTGGTTTCACTTCTTCGATATTAATATTGCAGAATCTATTACTCTTCAAGGTCAAAATGCAATACTTTATTCAGAAACAGTATTAAATAAGTACTTTAATGAATTTTGGCATAAAGATACTAAATTACACGAAGACCTTGGAATCAAGGTAAAAGGCAAATTACATAAGCCATCTGTTATTTACATAGATACAGATTCTAACTATGTACAATTTGGTGAAATGTATGATTCTGTTGAATGGCTAGATGAGTCTAAAAAAATGGATGTTACAACATTCACATTAGAAGTTTACAACCGTAGAATTAAGGAATTTATTTCTTTAGCAATGAAAAAATATGCAACTGTCCACAATACTGATAATTTCTTAGTATTTGAACTAGAATCTATTGCATACTCAGGTATTTGGATGAAAAAGAAAAAGTATATCCAAGATATTGCATGGGAAGATAAGCTTTCTGTAAAAGATAGACACCCTTCTCTTAAAAAGATTAAGACAATTGGCTACGATACTATTCAAAGTTCTACTCCATTATTTGCAAGACAAAAATTAGTAGAAGCACTTAAGTTATTGTTTATAAAGGGAACAAAGCCAGGTCCAACTGAATTACAAGAAATGGTACAGTTCCTAAAAAAATGCAAAACTGAATTTAAGCTTGTAAATATAGACGATATTTCTTTTAATAGAAGAACTAATAATATTCAACAGTATATTATTGACGATAATAAAGAATTTCAAATCGGACTTAAATGTCCACCAAATGTAAAGGCAGCAGGTTTTTACAACTATCTATTAAACAATAATTCCAAATACAAGAACAAGTATAAGATGATAGCAAATGGTGAAAAGCTCAGGATCTATAATACAAAACATCCTATCTGCGATACATTTGCATATTTACCAGGCGAACATCCATATGAGATAGCACCTGAAATCGATTACGATACTCAATTTGAGAAATGTATGGTCGATCCTATTAATAGAGTTCTTAAGGCTATCGGCCTACAAGAATTAGATACTAACTTAATTTACGCTAGCGCGTTATTTTAAACATGAAAAATTTAGAAGAAAAAATAAAAAAACTTATAAGAAAATTCCCAAACAATTATGATTTAGGAGAACATATAAGAAAACTTTTTAATAAAATAAAAAAAGATGGAACTAAGTAAGCAAGAAGAAAAGATCTTAAAGGAATACATTAAAGTACAGAGTGAATTTAATGTGTTAAAAAAACACATGGAAGAAATTAAAGATAGAGCTCAGGTACTTGTAGAAAGATTAGAAAAAATAAGAAATAAAGAACAAGCTTTATTTGAAAAAATAAGAAAAAACGATGGCAAAGAAAAAAGTTGAATTTAATTTCAGTGATATTAACGCTGAGTTAGCAAGTATAAATCCATTAGGTAGTGTAATGGAGAATAGTGATTTTAGTGAAGTTACAGAATATATTGACACTGGTAATTATCATTTAAATGCATGTGTAAGTGGTAGCTTATTTGGTGGATGGCCAAACAGTAGAACCTGTGCATTAGCTGGTCCTTCCGGCACAGGTAAAACTTTCCTTATATTAAATAGCGTAAAACGTGCAATTGACATGGGTTACAATGTTATTTTTTATGATAGTGAAGCTGCCGTTGATAAGCAATTAATGACAAAGTTTGGAATTGATTTATCAAAAGTTAATTATCAACCAGTAAATACTGTACAGGATTTTAGACATTCGATCACAACGATCACGACTAAGATGCAAGAAGTAAAAAGAACAGGTGGCACAGTACCTAAGGTTATGATTATTCTTGACAGTGCTGGAAACTTAGCAACTCAGAAAGAAATTAATGATGCGGTCAGTGGTAGTGAAAAGGCAGATATGACAAGAGCAAAAATTCTTAAATCTATTTTTAGAATTATTATGACACCTCTTGCAGATCTTAAAATACCTTTCCTATTTACTAACCATACCTATATGACACAAGGCTTTATTGCACAGCAAATTGCAGGTGGAGGTACAGGTCCTGAATATGCAGCATCAATTGTTTTATTCTTAAATAAAGCACAACTTAAAGAAGGTACTGAGAAAACAGGAATTATAGTTACGGCAAAACCAAACAAAAACAGATTTGCAAAACCAACTCCAATTAAATTTCACTTACACTTTACTCAAGGAATGAATCCTTACGTAGGCCTTGAACAATATGTTTCATGGGATGTTTGCGGAGTTGATAGAGGAAGCTTTGATAAAAATGGAAAACCTGAACTTAAAGCAACTTCAAGAACTTGGATTTGCAAGCACTTAGATAAGCCAGTCTCAAATAAAGACTTCTTTACCGAAAAGGTATTTACAAAAGAAGTACTTGAAAAAATCAATGAGCACATTCAGCCATTATTTAATTATAATGATGTTTCACAAGATGTTGATGTTGACGAAATATTAGAAGAAACAGTAGAATGAGTTTACAATTAAATGAAGATAAACTTCCTATTAAATATATTTTAGGAATACATGAGACACTACCTTCTTATCCAGATGGATTTGATATTTTATATGAAAAAATAAGAAGGCATATAGGAGATACTAATCATAATTTTACAAAACATGCCAGTATGAAATATCATTTAAAGAATGCAGACCCTGAGAGGGTTGATGAAGCTTTAGCAGAATTAGTTAAAGAAGGTTATATTACACCAGTAAATGAAACAAAGGGCAAGGAGTCATATAAGATTATAAATAACCCGTTTGAATAATTAATATGGAATTTAGTCAAGATTACGAAAAAATGTTTTTTAGGTTTTCATTAGAAAAGCCTAAATATTTACAAGCTATTAAGTCAGGTTTTTACTCTTCTGAAGAGATTGATATATTATCAACTCTTTCTCTTAAGTTTTGGATGAAATTTAATGAAACTCCATCTAAAGACCAATTGAGTTTACTTGTTAAAAATGCAAAAGGTGCAAACGAAAAGGTTGATGACAATATTATTAACTTAATATTCAACGTAGACCTCGATCAATATGATGAGGAATGGCTAACTTCAACCGCAGAATCTTGGATAAAATGGAGAAACTTTGATACAACTCTTATTGACACGATTGAGTTTATTAAAACAACTAACGTAACTCCTGAAAACACTGACCATATTATTAATAAAGTAAAAACGCTTATTAATGAAAGAAATAATCTAACATTTAATAGTGATTTAGGCCTTGACTTTTTTGATGCAGATTCTCACGATCAAAAAGAAACTGATAAAGTTAGCACAGGTTATAATTTCTTAGATAGAGTATTAGGCGGAGGATATGATAAAGGCGGAAACTTAGTAGTTTATGCGGGTGAACAGAATATTGGTAAATCTATTTTCTTAGCAAATGACGCAGCTCAGTTTGTTAAGATGGGAACCAACACCGCCGTTATCACCGCCGAAATGGCAGCACATAAATTTGTAAAAAGAATAGGCGCAAACCTTTTAGGTATTAACATTGGTGATTATACTGAAAAGGCAAAGAACAAAGATTATATTAAAAGAAAACTTGAAACAGTTGGTAATGGCTTTACTCCTCCTGGTAGTTTACACGTTAGACAGTTTCCAACATCTCAAGCAACTGTGTTAGATATTGAAGCCTATCTCTCACAAATAGAAGAAGAAAAAGGAATTAAATTAGGTGCAGTCGTAATTGATTATATTAACATTTTAGCAAATTATAGAAATCAAAATACTGAAAATACCTATATGAAAATAAAACAAATTGCAGAAGATTTAAGAGCAATGGGCATACGTAATAATTGGCTAATCGTTACAGCAACTCAAATTACAAGAAGCGGTTACAACTCTTCAGATATTACAATGACCGATATTGCAGAATCTGCAGGTCTTTCTCATACTGCCGATGTTATGCTTGGAATTATTCAAGATGATATTATG
>TARA_B100001093_G_scaffold486277_1_pt1 | contig 13488 bp, 6 predicted proteins | sample TARA_B100001093 | Tara Oceans TARA_B100001093 (sample SAMEA2623116) | marine metagenome | biome: marine biome (ENVO:00000447); feature: surface water layer (ENVO:00002042); material: "saline water (ENVO:00002010), including plankton (ENVO:xxxxxxxx)" | depth 5 m
GTGGAAGATTGGACATTAACACCGGCTGCAGATGTAGCCGCAGTGTTCGTAACTTCTGACTGGGACCCGATTATCCCCAACTTGAACGCCGGAGAGATGTGTGACGCAATCCTTTCCGCTATGACCAAGACTGATGAAAGAGAAGTTGTGGTCGATTTCACACGTGGTTACTACACAAGTAGCCAAGGTGTAATCGGTGCTACAGGTTCTGCAGCAATCACTGATGCTCTTGATCTAAACATGGCAGGTACAACAGTAGCCGTACAATCTGGAACAACTTCAGATTTGTGGGCTAACGAAAATCTGCCTGATGCGACAATTGTTGCATATGCAGATTTCCCATCAGTAACAGCTTCAATCAGTAACGGTGAAGCAGATTATGCAATGGGTGACTCACCTGTTCTAGCACTAACTGGTGACCTAATGGTTACTTTCTCTGATGAAACATTCGGTATCGCTGTAGATGATGGCGATTCAGAACTTCTTGGCGCAATAAATGTGGCAATTACAGCAATGATTGATTCAGGAGAATATGACCTAATCTTTGGTGCAACATTCGAAGGTGCTGTAGTATTAACAGATGATACAGATGCAAACACCGCAACATCATACCCAATGGCAACAGAAGGTAGCAGATTAGCACATGTTCTAGAATCTGGAGAATTAAGATTCTGCTCTGACACATCATACCCTCCATTCGAGAGTCTAGATGCTGACGGAAACGCAGTCGGTTTCGATGTAGATATTGGTAATGCAATCGCAGATGAGATGGCAGCACACTACATGGGTAATGCAAACCCAACTTTCGTACCTCCTGTAGAGGACAAAGTAATCAAGATCGGATTCTTGAATGACGCAACAGGGCCTATCTCAGTTTATGCTGATGCATTCACATATGCTGCAAATGCAGCAGGAGATATGCTTTCCACAAATGACGGATATACTTTCGAGATTGTAGAAGCAGATTCTGCATGTGATGGTACAGCAGCAGGTACAGCAGCTCAGTCATTGGTTGACTCAGGAGTAGTTGGAGTGGCTGGAGCAGCATGTTCTGGTGCATCAATAGGTGCTAATGCAGTACTTTCAGCAGCAGGAATCCCTATGGTTTCCTACGCAAGTACTAGCCCAGCATTATCTGATTCTGTAGCTCATCCTGATTTCTTCCGTATAGTGCCTAGTGACGCTATTCAAGGCGATGCTATGGCTGATATGGTAGCAGCAAGTGGAGTAGCTTCACCTGCACTAATTCACATGACTAATGCATACGGAGCCGGTCTTGCAGATTCTTTCGAATCATACTGGACTGGTATGGGTAATACACTGTGTACAAAGTTAGGATATGAAGAAACAGCTACTGATTTCTCAGCCGCAGTACAAGCGGTAATGGATGCAGGCTGTGATTCAGCAGTCCTAGCTTCTTACTCAGCAGATGGTGCAATGATAATTGAGACCATGGCAGTAATGGGTGCAACAATCCCAACATTCGGTGCTGATGGAATTGCTGGTGAATCAGCTCTAAACGATTACACAAATCCGGCTGCAGCTAATGGTGTACAAGTAACATACCCTAGAGCAGCATCTGGTGGAGCAGGTTCATTCGGAACTATGTGTGCAGCTGATGCAGTTTGTGGTTCTGGTATCTACACACTGGAAGCTTATGACGCAGTAATGATGATTGGTCACGCAGCTATGATGGAAGATGGAGCAAATATGGCTTCGCACATTGATATGGTTGGTAGCGACTATGCTGGAGAAAGTGGTACACTAACTTTCCTTGACAACGGAGACGTTGGAGGAAGTGGATATGATGTTTGTACATTCAATCACGTACCTACATACGGTGACTACTACAACTGTGATATGATGTGGTCTGCGGCTGGAGGATTAGAAGCGGCAACATTCATGGGAGCTACTGTAAAGATCGGTTTCCTTAATGACGCAACAGGGCCAATTGCTGTATATGCAATGGGCTTCGTAGCAGCATCACAAATAGCTGTTGGAATCGCTAATACAATCGGATGGAACAGTATGGTTCAATTCGAGATAGTCTATGCAGATTCAGGTTGTGATGGTACTATGGCAGCATCTGCAGCTCAATCATTAATTGACGCTGGAGTAGTTGGAGTTGTTGGAGCAGCTTGCTCTGGCGCATCAATGGGTGCTAACGCAGTACTTTCAGCAGCAGGAATCCCGCAGATTTCCTATGCAAGTACTAGCCCTGCACTTTCAGATGCAGTAGCTCATCCAGACTTCTTCCGAGTTGTTCCAAGCGATGCATTACAAGGTCAAGCACTTAGCGCAGTTGTGCAAGCTGATATGCCAGCCGATGATTCAGTGGGATTAATCCATATGACTAACGCATATGGTGCAGGTCTCGCAGATTCCTTTGCAGATGATTTTACTAATTCATCAGGTAACACACTTTGTACAAGAATAGGCTATGAAGAAACAACAACAGATTTCTCTGCAGCAGTTCAATCAATGGTTGACAATGGCTGTACTTCTGCAGTATTAGTATCATATGCGGCAGATGGTGGAATGATTATCGATGAGATGGCTTCACTCGGTTGGTCAGGCCAAGTATACGGTGGAGATGGAATCGCTGAAGAAGGTCTTGCAGCAGATACATCTTCTAGTGTTGACGGTGTAATTGCTACAAAACCAGCAGCTGGATCAATGGGTACAGTTGGATATGTATTCCAAGGTCTTTGCGCACAATCAGCTGATTGTGCTGGTGGTATCTACACTGCTGAGGCATTCGATTCAGTGGTTGTAATGGCATTAAGTGCATTCGCTCAGATGGCATCTCCTGGTGCAACTCTAAGTCAAGTAATTATGGCTACAGGTCAAGGAGTTGACGGAGCAAGTGGAACGATTTCTTTCCTTGCTAATGGAGACGTCCCTGGTGCAGGATACTGTGTTGGAGATTTCACTGAAGATGCAGATGGAAATGTTGCATTTACTTGCAACCGTAGCTGGGACCCAGCAAACGGAATGTCTTGATTAATTAATTGATTAACAAGATACGTAAAGCAGTGTGGCGGATTTTCCGCCACACTGCCCTTTTTTTTTAAAAAAATAAATCTTAATATTTCATGCGTGTGTGTAGGTAATGCTCCAACAGATACGTGAAAATTATAATCAACTTTCTAATTCATTTTCTACTACACAGAAGAGATTGATTATCGTATCTATTTTATTCTTAGATTCACTAATATTCGGTTTAACTTACGGAAAAGGTTTGTTAAATTTTGTAGATACGTTATTACTAGATAAATTACCTACAGATTTGATATGGTTAATGCAGATTGTAGAATCAATTACTGCTGGCTTTATAGTCGTTAAAATGTTCTTTGATGATATTCCAAAAAGTAATCTGAGAACGGCATTAATTTTCTTATCGCCAATATTTCTAATCATGGTAGTGTTTGTTACACTAGAGGCATTACTCCAAGGATTGGAAACACGAGCTACTATTACGTTAGATTTAATTTCAATTTCAACAGGAACTCTAACTTGGGCCTCTACATATCTTGCTATTGCTATAGGTCTTACTTTGACATATAAAGTTCAGAGATACGGAAATTTTGCTCAATCAGAATTCTTCATGATAGGAATGTATCTAGCCATGATATTAGTTTGGAGCGATTATTTTGTTCCGATGTACGATGCTCCCCGTGATGGGGTTCTAACTTGGTCTGTTTTATGTTGGACTCTACTGGGGGCATTTGTCCTTACTGGAATTGCTGGGATAATAATTGATCGCCTCGTTTATCGTGGTTTTCGTGAAGAAAACGCATCACCTCAAGTAATGATGATTGCCTCTCTAGGAGTTGCATTGATACTTCGAGCTTTGACCTACTTACGTTTCGGTTCTTCTAGAAATATGTTCGAACCAGATTCAGATTGGCGAATGCCAACCATGCGCTGGGAACTTCCAACTACAAAATTCCGATTTAACCTAGGCGAGAGGGATTTAAATTCTGCAGAGCCTTTCTGGGACTCTAATGGTAATGGAATTTATGATAGGGGAAATAATGGCTTGTTAGAATCCTTTACTGATTTAGATGGCGATAATCGTTGGGACTCCGGTCAGAGTTATAATCACTATAATTGTGAACAAACGGGAGTTAATGAGGTAACTGGCGAACCTATTTTGTCCCGAATTGTCAGTGAAGATTCAAGGCCATTTTTTGAGCTATATGATACTAATATCGATTGTATTACTCAGGCAACAACAAATTATGCTTACTATAAAGGAATAGTTCCAGTAGTTATTTTCTCATCTGTTGCTATATTGCTACTTTTACTTACAAAAACACGGCTTGGAAGGAAAATGCGTGCTGTAGCAGATAATCCAGAACTTGCAGCTAGTAGCGGAATTAATGTTGAACAGATTCAATTGACTAGCGCATTCTTATCGGCAGGAATTTCTGGTTTAGGTGGTGCTATTTTTGCCATAACTTTGAGATATAACCCTGAAACCGCATTCACTCTACTTTTGCCATCTTTTGCAGTAATCGTTTTAGGAACTATTGGATCAATTCCTGGAGCCATTGTTGCTTCTTTAATCGTGGGTTTTGTGCGCGCCCTTTCATCTCCTGTTTTAATCGGAATAGGAAGTCCTTTAGGACGTTCTAATTATACTGCTATGGATGGAGTAATGCCCTATATTTTCCTCGTTGCAGTATTAATGATTATGCCGGAAGGAATTGGAGATGCTTATGAAAAATGGAAAGTCGATAGGTTGAGGAGTAAAAGGTCTAGAGAGGAACAAAGACGACAGTCCGGTGAATCAGACAAACCTTCAAAATTTGTCACATTTATACTTGCAATATTCCCATTAACCGCTTTACTAGGGTTACATAATTGGTGGAATAATAGATCTGATAGAGCCCAAAGTTTAGCATTTCTAAGTTTAGGCGGATATTCTATTCATCGCCTTCTTCTTTTTGTTAAGAGAAATTCCTTCTCATCCGGAACATGTTCTGAAGCCTGCGTGTCAAATACAAATATTGATACTAATTTGGGGTTAATTACTGGTTCTGATGGAGTTCTTCAGACCGAAGATTCTCCATATTTTACAGATACTATATCTGATATTGATATCTCTTGGTTTGATTTAATGCAAACTGAAATATGGTTTGTTGATTTCCTAACATCAATTGATAATCTGTTATGGCCCCTTTTGCCAATTGTTATTTATGCAATCGCATTATTTCAGTGTCAAGAATATTTATCAGATGAGAGTATGTTAAAGGATACAAAAAAAGACATAAATACTATTTCCAAATCTACAATTTCAATTACAAAGCTTCTTCATGATTTCATATACCTATTGAAAAATAAGTATGTAGGATTAGTTTCAATTATTGATTCTTTTGTCAAACCCTTGATGTCTTTTGTTAATGATAATTTATCTAGGAATAAAAATGATTTCAAACAAAAGTTCCCTATTCTTTCTAACCGTATGAAATATGGAAGAGAAGGTATACTCGGATCTAATATTATGTTTGTGATCATGTTAATCCTACTGATATTATTTTTAATTTGGCTCCCAATTTCAGACTCTGATAATATGAATTTTAGTAAAACATTACAAGTATCTAACGTTCTATTGACTCTTTCCATATTTATTCTGATGTCCTTTTCTTTGAACTTACATACTGGAGTTACTGGTATGGTGAATTTTGGCGTAATTTTCTTTGTTGGTATAGGTGCAATCACAGTTGGAATTTTAACCGCACCTACTGAAGTACATGGGTATGCTTGGCCAGTAATACCGGCGACTATAGCTGCAGTACTACTTGCCGCAGCATTCGGATGGGCTCTAGCATATCCAACAGCTCGTCTGAGAATGGATTATTTCGCTATAGTGACAATTTCTCTTGGAGAGATTGTCAGAGTTTTATTGGCAGGAGAGCCATTACTCAGAGTAGGTTCAATAGGTTCAGCGATTGGTATTTCTAAGTATACATTGCCACTAAAAGAATGGTGGTTTTGTGGTTCAGGAGTTTCAATTGGTCCCGATTCTGACTACATCAGTGCCGACGCATGCAGGAATGATGAGTTATTATTAGGCCCTGCAAATAAGGTTGGAGAATTATTGAATCTGTCTGATGTAAACGGAGTTATAGAGCCAGCACCTTACATGTTCTTATTGGCTGTAATGGGAATGGTCTCAGTAGTTCTAGTATGGTGGCTTCTAGAAACAATTCTCTCATCGCCATGGGGTAGAATTTTGAAAGCAATAAGAGAGGATGAAGAAGTTGCTCAACATCATGGACACGACGTCCTTTCTCATAAAGCAGCAAGTCTTGCCTTAGGGGCGGGAATAGCAGGACTAGCAGGAGTTCTTTGGGCATGGAAACTAACAGGTTTCGAACCTTCCATTATGGCGCCAGCACGTTCTACCTTCCTTGTGTGGGCTGCCTTCATTATTGGTGGTAAAGCAAATAATAAGGGAATGATAATTGGTGCATTTATTATTGTCCTAATGGAGTTCGTATTCAATGTACTCGTAGCAGCACAAGGATCTCCAGATCTACCTTTACATACAACTGCAGACCGTATAGATAGACTATTTCAATGGCTTGTAACTAATCAATGGGATGCAACTAAAATATTTATTGTAATTGCGATTATTGGCCTATTATTGAGACACAGAGCAACAATAGATATTGGGATTTCGGGCATATTCATATTCTTATTCACATTATTATTAATGGGCGAGCGTTCAATTGAAGAATCGTTTACGGGAGGAGTAATCAGGGCAGATATGGCTTACGTGAAGGTACTATTGATTGGATGTTTAATGTTATTTTCACTCAAATTAAATCCGAAGGGGCTAATACCCGAGGTGCCATTTAGACCAAATAAGAATTTAATAATTGGAGAATCTAAAGACGTACAAATTGAAGGAGAGGATAGTTAATGCAATCAGTGCTTAGAGTTGAGAATCTTCGTAAAGAGTTTGGAGGTCTTGTGGCTGTAAAAGATGTTTCTTTCGAAATTTTCGAAGGAGAATTTGTTGGACTAATTGGACCTAATGGATGTGGTAAATCAACCACGTTCAATTGTATTAGCGGTCTATTAGACCAGACAACAGGGAAAGTAGAAATTTATGGAAAAGATGTATCGAAGATGAGACCAGATCAGATACATAGTTTAGGTATGACAAGAACCTTCCAACACACTCGCCTATGGCGAGAAATGACAGTTATTGAAAATCTATTAGTCCCTCCAAGAAATCAATTTTCTCCTAATATGATTAAGTCATTACTATTGCCAAAATCTCGTAAGGCAGAGGAAGAAAGATTGCTAGAGGCGTATAATATTCTAGAAGAATTAGAAGTCCCTCATATGGCTGAAAATTTGGCAAGTGAATTATCTGGAGGTCAATCAAAATTAGTTGATATTGGGAGATCACGTATGGGTTCGCCAAAGCTACTTTTACTCGATGAACCGGTTGCAGGTGTAGCAGGACCATTAGCAATGAAAATTTTTAATAATCTAAGAAAAACAGTAGATGAGACCGGAATTTCTATACTAATAATCGAGCATAATATGGATTTTATTCTTCGGCAAGGTGTTGATAGAATTATTGTTATGAATGAGGGAGAGGTTCTGATGGTGGGGACTCCGGAAGAAGTGAAATCAAATAGGGCAGTAATTGAAGCATATCTTGGTTCAGCAGGAGAAGAGGAGTGAGCATAGTGAGTAGAATACTAGACGTAAAAGGACTCAATGGAGGATATGGCTCAGTACAGATTCTATATGATATCGATCTGTATGTTGAAGAGGGAGAATTTGTTACAATAATCGGGCCGAATGGGTGTGGAAAATCTACATTCATCAAAACTATATTTGGAATAGCAAGTTACTATTCAGGAGATGTATCTCATAATGAGGAAGATGTGGCAGGTTGGCGTACCGATCAATTGGTAAATAGAGGAATCGCATACGTACCACAGGTAGATAATGTATTTCCATCATTAACAATCTATGAGAATTTACAGATGGGAGGCAATAGTCTCTCGAATATGGTTCTGAATGAAAGAATTGAACGTGCTTTGAATATGTTCCCCGATCTAAAAGAGAGAGTTCATGATCTAGCCGCTTCTCTCTCGGGAGGTGAAAGGCAAATGTTGGCCATTTCACGTGCTTTGATTTCTAATCCAAAATTTTTATTATTAGATGAACCAACTGCTGCATTGAGTCCCTTGTATCAACAACAAATCATTGAACGAATAGATGCTTTGAGAGATGAGGGAATCACGGTTTTAATTGTTGAACAAAATGCACGCTTAAGTCTTGCACGTTCTGATAGAGGATATATTTTTGCTGGAGGTAAAGTTGTCCATTCGGGAGATGCCAAGCACATTTTAACAGACCCAGAGATCGGTGAATATTTCCTTGGTTCTCATTGAAATATGTAGGAATCATCTCATTGATAATACCTTTTCCACAGCAATTGGTATGAAATGTAGAGACTTTCCTAAGCGATGACCATCTTCAACTTCTATCAATTCAACATTTGAATTAGATTCAGCGATCTTTCTGGATGATTCTATTTGTACAATTTCATCAGATATACCGTGTATTACTACAGTTGGATGATTTATTTTGGGCCATGACATTTCCTGAGCACTAACCATAAAATCCCAATTTAATTTTATTTCTTTATTGAGCCCATGATGAAAATAAGGCCTATAACCATTATTTTCCCATTCATCTAACCCTTTTTCTCCAGCAATCTTTTGGAAATTTTCTGCCAAACCAAATGCTGGAGCCATCAATACTATTCTCATATCTCTGTCTAATAATTTATTAGCCGCATTTGCAATAGCCAATCCTCCGTAAGATGACCCCATTATTAGATCGAAATCATCAATTTCAGAAATCTTATCATAAACAACTTTTGTCTGCTCAGCAATTGTCCAACCATTCTGACTCATATCAATTGAAACAACATCCCACCCTAGATTTTCTATTATCCAAGTTGGCTTTGAACCATTAGGACTACCCTCAAGTCCATGAGCCCAGAGAACTTTCAATTTATCACTCCATTCTACAGAACTTTAACGCTACAAAATCAGTATTAGTTTTCTCTCTCTTCATAGCATTAGAATTCAATACTCGTAGATGTATTTCAGCAACAATATGTATGGTTGCATGATATAGATGTCCGCCATGTACTAAATGGCCATTATCTGACATTAGAGTATGTAGATGTGTAAAAGGTCCATCTGGACCCGGAGCTAAATTACCTTGTGTAGATAGCAATTCCATTGGTCCTTCATGAACTAAAGTTTGATAATTTCCATCCGAATCTAAATATCCCATCTGAATATTTCTTACTCTTCCTATTCCGCTAGTAATTACAGCGCAATCAATTCCATGTTCCGAAAGACTCTGAATAGACTGATGTATTTCCTCCCCAGGGTCCAATCTCAAAAGAACATCATCGCCTATCCTACTAAACTCCATGAAAGCCGATAGTAGTTACAAACTTTAATCCAACGCTGCTTAATTTTCTTATGCTCGGCATTTTATTGAAAACATTCCAGTGGAAGTATAATGTTAGATTTTTTATTCATGATTTTACATTGAGACTCCAATAGAAACAAGGGGGTTCCTCAAATCATCCAATTTGGTTATAGACTGCAAGTACTTCGGAGCAAAGCCCGGAGATGAAGAAGAATGACGATGGCAGCACATGACTCCTCTGCTCGTTGGAAAACTTTCTTTTTAGAGGCTAAAGAAACAGAGATATTTACTTTACTTTCTAAACAGTCTATTACTCCAACTCTTTCTATTCCGTTCCATGAGTTACAGGCCTTTGACCCTGACTTTGCAGAGGATATCTTACAGTTCCCAAGACAAATTTTGAACACTGGTAAAGATACACTTAGAGAGATATGCAGGGAACGTGGAGAAGACTTGGATGTAATACTTAGAGTTGGGGAACTGCCTAGAGACAGTCGCCGCGCAATCAGGGAAATTGGCTCCTTAGATATTGAAAAACTTCGTAGTAGCGACGTACAGGTAATCAAGATTTCAGAGATTAAACCTAGAATGCATATTGCAGCATTTCAATGTGAAGCTTGTGGAGTCGCTCAAGAAATAATTCAAAATAATGAAAGAGAATTAATTGAACCAATTCGTTGTCTACCCACTGATCAAGGTGGATGCGGTGAAAATTCTGGTAGGGGCGGAGCAACCCGTTTTAATCTCGTATTCAATATTTCAAGACTCATAAATAACCAATGGATAGAAATTCAAGAGTTACCCGAATCTGTTGAAAGTGGGGCTCAACCCGGTCGCGCAAAAGTGCTTCTAGAAGGAGATTTAGTGAACAAGCATTTACCCGGACAAAGAATAGTGGCTAATATGATTCCAGTTGTATATAGTGAGGTTATCAAGAATAAGAAAACACCTATGTTCGATATCATTTATCATTTAATCAGTTCCGAACATGAGTCAGTTCCGTTCACAGAAATTAAGATAACAGACGAAGAACAAGAAGAGATACTAGCAATATCTCAAAGAGAAGATCTTCTTCGTTTAATGCAGAATTCAATTGCACCTTCGATATTTTCAACTGGCGTAATGAATTTTGTTAAAAGGTCTCTCGCATTGCAATTATTTGGTGGCGTTTCAAGAAAAAATTCTGATGGCACTCGGACAAGAGGAGATATTCATATTTTACTAATGGGTGACCCAGGTGTTGCAAAATCACAGTTATTGACCTATGTTTCAGAACTTTCTCCGCGCGGAAAGTTCGCATCAGGAGGGGGTGTTTCCGGTGCAGGATTAACCGCCGCAGCGGTTAGGGATACTTTTGCTGATGGAAGGTTCTCTTTAGAGGCTGGAGTGTTGCCATTATCTGATAGAGGGTTAGCTGCAATTGATGAGTTTGACAAAATAACTGAAGACGATAGAAAAGTAATGCATCCTGCTATGGAACAACAGAGAATCGATATCTCTAAAGGAGGTATAACTGCATCTTTACCTTCTAGATGTGCAATTATTGCAGCAGCAAATCCAAAACAGGGGCGATTCTCAAATCGTGCAGCTAATACTAGTGTTATACGTTCTTTTAAGGAGACTGGACTACCACCACCACTAGCTTCTAGATTTGATATAATTTGGATGATGAGAGACGAAGTTAAAGCAGAGAATGATGAAATGATTGCTAAACACATTCTACGTAGCCGTACAAGAGGTGTCCCCGAAGCTCTTATCGATGAATTTGTTGCAATGGATCCTGTTGAAGAAGATAAAGAACAAATCATAAAGGAAGGAGTCGATGGAACCGAACATCTTAGCCAGTCTTTCCTTAGAAAATATATTGCATTTGCCAAGAGAAATTATCACCCTAATATCGATCAAGATGTCATGGCACTAATTCTAGAGTATTATGTCCAAGAAAGACAATCTTTTGGCCGAGAAGATACAGATGAAGGCGGTGAATCAAACGTAGTCCCAATTACTGCTAGGGCGTTAGAGGCACTAATCAGACTCACAGAGGCCCATGCACGAATGTTCCTCCGTGAAGACGCTACGGCTGAAGATGCTAAAGTAGCACTCGCAGTATTCAAGCATTGGAGAGAAGAATCGGGAATAGAAGATGAATCTGAATTTTCTGGCACATCCGTTAAACAGAGAAATATAAGTGTCGTTATTAAAAATATAATCCGCGATATTTGTACAGAAAACGGAAATATAGCAACTAAGAATGCAATTTATAATAGGGCTTTGGCTAAAAAAATAGATGAACTAACCGTTGATAGAATTATTTCCCAAATGCGTGCCAGTGGAATATTGTTTCAACCAAAAAATGATGAATATAGTTTCGCTTAGCCCCGTTCATCCTATGAAAGATAACCCCGTCGTGATTAATATGGAGCCGCGAGGAGACATCAATTCTCCAAGTAATTTAGACCCTCAAAGTTTAGGTTTTATGTGTGGTTTAGAAATTCATCAACAATTAGATACAGGCAAATTACACTCTCGTATGCCCAGTCAATTATTCGATTATTCCCTTAATGAAATCCCTAAAAATTGGGCTCGCTCACAAAGAAAGCTAAGAGCGTCCCAAGGAGAGGGCGGACAAGTAGATATTACTGCCCGTTTCGAATCGCGCAGAAATCGATCTTTTGTATATATCCAACCTCCTAATGCCGGGTTAATTGAGTTAGACGAGGCACCGCCATTGAGCCATGACAGCAATGCTGTTGATGCAGTGTTGACTATGGCTGCAATGATGAAAGCTAAACCCGTATCTTCAATGCAGGCTATGAGAAAAACAGTAGTCGATGGTTCTAACACTAGTGGTTTCCAGAGAACAACATTAGTTGCAACTAATGGAGCAATTGAAACCGATGATGGTATTGTAGGTATTGATGTAATCTGCCTCGAAGAGGATTCGGCTAGGAAATTAGAAAGTGAATTAACCTCAGAAGGTGAAGTGGTTTTCTACACACTTGATAGGCTTGGAACACCTTTAGTAGAAATTGCAACTGCTCCAGATATTCAGACTCCTGAACATGCTAAAGAGGTCGCTTTAAATCTTGGTACATTGTTACGCGATACTCGTTTAGTTAGGAGAGGATTGGGCTCTATTAGACAAGATCTGAATGTCAGTATTGCTTGTGGCGTAAGAGTAGAAATCAAAGGTTGTCAAGATTTGGGTTGGATTCCCAAGATAATTCGTATAGAAATGGCTCGACAATTACATATGTATCGGTTATGTAATGAATTACGAGAAGAAGCAGACTTACCTCAATTACCACCAGATCGTAGATTAGACTCAAAACCAGTTGAAAATAGAGTCGCTCTATCTGCTCTATCTAGACTTCCATTTAAGACTCAAGATGTGACTGAATTTTTTATTAATTCTTCATCTCAAATGATACAAAATTCAGTAAAATCCGGCTCTGTAGTTTTGGGTTTAAAATTGAAAGGATTTGCTGGGAAAATTGGTTGCAAAGAATTAGATGACGATGGTTCACAATTACCTCGTCTTGGAAGAGAGTTAGCTAGTTCCGCAAAACAAGCAGGAGTAGCAGGTATTTTCCATTCTGATGAATTACCTGCTTATGGAATTACAGACACGGATATTAGTAATGTACGAGATACATTATCATTATCTGAATCTGATGCGTTCATATTGTGTGTGGCACCCGGTTGGCAGGCTGAGTTAGCTCTTGAATCAGTTTTACTTAGAGCGAGAGCCGCATATCACAGAATACCGGGGGAAGTTCGTAACGTTGTAATTAGAAAAGGAGCTCCGGAAGATGGAACTACTACTGCTATGCGACCGTTACCTAGTGGTGCACGTATGTATCCTGAAACCGACATACAGGTATTGAACTTAGAATCTAGTAGATGGGACGAAATAAATTCCAATCTTCCTATGGATAAACAACAAAGATTGTCGAGACTTCAAAAATATGATATTTCAAGTAACCAAATTGAGGCAAT
>TARA_B100001093_G_scaffold113891_2_pt1 | contig 13481 bp, 8 predicted proteins | sample TARA_B100001093 | Tara Oceans TARA_B100001093 (sample SAMEA2623116) | marine metagenome | biome: marine biome (ENVO:00000447); feature: surface water layer (ENVO:00002042); material: "saline water (ENVO:00002010), including plankton (ENVO:xxxxxxxx)" | depth 5 m
ACTACCATTGCATAGCCGTTAGGAATAAGGGTGTCATCAATAAATAATAACACATTATTAGGTACAGATATCGCTCGGCCTTCACCAACCAAGAGGAACTCATTCCATTCTCCAGTATTCAATACGGCATTGTTTGGAGAGGTGAAATTAATTTGAAAATCGACAATTTCTTGGTCAGTTTCTTTAGCTTGTTCGCCAAAACATCCGGATAATGTTGCAGTGAACATAATCAGAACCAAGAATACGCCCTTGATTGAAGATGTCTGCATAAACTCCCCTTTGGCAACTTGCTGATAGGCTTTATTGGTTCAAGTACACAACAATACCTGTTGTATTGTTGTTTGGTGCGGATAGCGGGAGTCGAACCCACGACATAAGGTTGGAAACCTCAGATGATAACCACTTCACCATATCCGCGATATTTCTGCCGAGAAGTATTCACTCTTTGAGTCAATCGGTTGTTTATTTACTAAAAACCAGGTGGCGGTGGCGGTATTTGTCGATTAAGGCCAAATTCAGCACGGATATTTTGTGGGGTAGAATTCTGTCTTGAGATTCTAGCCTTTAGCACACTTTCTGCGTGCTGTCGACGTTCCTTATTCCTTCGAGTATTATTGGTCTTGCCCCGCACATACAATGTCCCCATCAAAGCGAATAGTATCAAAATACCTAGAGCGGCTTGTATGACTGGTTGTTTGAGTAGTTTATTGATAGTATCAGTTTGGTCGTCAATAGTATTGGTTTCCAGCCTAGAATCCTTAGCATCTAGGGTAATAGTAATGCTGTCCATGGCAACGTCAGATCCAGGCTCTTTTGCCAGTAATACCAACTGATACTGTCCTGGCTCTATGGCTTCTCCAGAAAATACCACAATCTGAGTTCCACCAGAATCAGGGGTGAATATGAGTACCTGTGTGGTTGTGTCTGCATCAATTCCCGTCATAGGTTGCCACTCAATTCTTATGGCTGCGTTGACCATCTCAGTAGTTACTGTACAAGTAAAAGTAAACCAATCACCGCCAGCAAGGTCCAAGGATATTTTTGATTTATCACTAGTCAGTGTTGCTTCACCAGCATTTCTTGCTGGATCATTTGGCCAATGATCTAATTTGTAGGCTCCAGCCGTTTGATTATCTCCCCAACCATCGCCATCAGAATCAAGCCATTGTGAAATTTCACTGGGGAAATCATCTTCAATATCTGCCCAAAAATCATTATCAGAATCTGGGCAACCATGTTTAGTTCCTTGATTGGATTTTCCAAATTCAGTAGGGCAACTATCGCCCATAGTACCATCTTGATTGTCACCAAATGAATCGCCATCAGAGTCAAACCATTGTGAATTGTCCCCAAGCCACAAATCATTGTCATCACTTGCTCCATCAGAATCTTCATCAGGACAACCGTGCCGATCTATTGTTGAAGTTCCAACAACTGTTGGACAAGCATCTGGATTAGTGCCGTTTGGATTATCTCCATAGCCATCACCGTCTTGATCCGACCATTGTGTAGAGTCGTTAGGGAAGGCATCGTCTCCTTGGGATGTTCCATCATTATCACCATCAGGGCAGCCAAACAAATCGATATTGGAATATCCTTCTTCACTAGGGCAATCATCTGCTTGGAATCCTGCTATATTATCGCCAAAACCATCGCCATCAGTGTCACTCCATTGAGTATCTTCTAACGGAAATGCATCTGCTCCATCGGTGAGGTTCCAGCCTGCATTGCCTTGTGATGGCATGGTAACATCAGAATATCCATCACCATCGGTATCTGGGCAACCTGTACGATCATTAGTAGAATTACCAGGAGTATTGATGCAATTATCTTCAAGGTCGTCAAACCCATCATTGTCGCTATCCTGAGTTCTAGTTGGGTCGTCAGGGAAGGCGTCACTTTCATTGGAAATTCCATCGCCATCATTGTCGATACACCCGTATCTATCGATAGTTGAATTGCCAGCTATACCTGGGCAAGAATCTGCCTCGATTCCAGTGGCGTTGTCACCATAGCCATCACCATCTTGGTCCAACCATTGGGTAGGCGTCGATGGTAATTCATCGATTAGATTATCCCAGCCATCTCCGTCATCGTCAAGGCATCCCATGCGGTTTCCTAGGGTAGAATTGCCAAGAACACCCGGGCAGGCATCAGGGTTCAGACCAGCGAGATTATCGCCGTAGCCATCACCATCAACATCAGACCATTGAGTTGGCTCATTTGGTTGTGCATCTTCGATATCAGCCCAACCGTCTTGATCGGTATCAAGGCACCCAAGAGTATTATTTCGCCAAGAGTCTCCCCAAACGTTTGGACAACTATCTGCTAGGTTACCGGTAGGCTCGTCTCCATAGCCATCAGAGTCAGTGTCATTCCATTGAGTGTTGTCATTAGGGAATACATCAGCACCATCATTGAATCCCCAAGCAGAATCGCTATCTGAGTATCCATCTCCATCTGAGTCTGGACAGCCTAATCTGTCCTCTGATGAGGTTCCAGCAACATTGGGACAACTATCGTCAAATGCGTCATCTACTCCGTCGCCATCAGCATCAGCCCATCGGCTGGCATCACTTGGGAAGGCGTCAGCCCCATTTGCAGCAGTCCAACTGCCATCAGGGTCAGAATATCCATCCCCATCAGAGTCTAGGCAACCGTTTCGGTCGTTAGAGGAACTACCAGTCACTCCAGGGCAGTCATCACCATCAGTGCCAAGAGGATTATCTCCAAATGTATCACCATCAGCATCGACCCATTGAGTTACATCACTAGGCCAAAGGTCAGCCCCGTTTCCTACAGTCCAACCACCATCAGGGTCAGAATACCCATCACCATCAGTATCTGGGCAACCAAATCTATCTTGTGAAGAGAATCCTTGAACACCGACACAAGAGTCTGGATTATTTCCAGCAGGATTATCACCATAACCATCATTATCAGCGTCTATCCACTGTGTGGCGTCGGTGATGAATTCATCATCAGAGTCTGCATATCCATCACTATCGGAGTCGGGGCAACCTAAGTTGCCTAATTGGGTTGAGGTGCCATGAACCGATGAGCAGGAATCTGGGTTGACACCAGATGGGTTATCGCCATAGCCATCACCATCTTGGTCAGCCCATTGAGTTGGTTCAGAGGCAAATGCATCTGCACCATTGCCAGCAGCAGTCCACCCGACATCAGGGTTTGAGTATCCATCTCCGTCGGTATCCGGGCAGCCATATCGGTCTCTATCAGAGGTACCAGTAACGCCAACGCATGAGTCGCCAAATGTTCCTAAGGTGTTGTCGCCAAATGTGTCACTATCGCCGTCAACCCATTGAGTCGCATTGCCCATAAAGGCGTCAGCGCCATCGGTTACAGTCCAAACAGGACCATTGGCCCCTGAAGGGTCTGGGTCAGAGTAGCCATCAGAATCATCATCAGGGCAGCCAGAGCGGTCGGCACTAGAACTCCCGCTCACACTTGGGCAAGAGTCAGCTCCATTGGCAATGAACCAACCACCATCTGGATCGGAGTAGCCATCGCTATCTGAATCGCCACACCCAAAGCGGTCGAGTGTCGAAGTTCCGGGTGAAACTGGACAAGCATCGGCTTGGAATCCTACTGCGTTATCGCCAAATCCATCCCCGTCTTGGTCAGCCCACTGGGTTGGCTCAATAACAAAAGCATCAGCACCGTTTGCAGCAACAGTCCAACTTAGGTCGGGGTTTGAGTATCCATCGCCATCGGTATCAAGGCATCCTGAGCGATCGATAGTTGAATTTCCAAACACTGACGGGCAATCGTCGTCATCATCTTCAATCCCGTCGAAATCAGCGTCCAAAGTGAGGTTTACCAATGGGACATTATGGTTGATTGCTAGTGAGAAAAATTGTGGTCCAGTTGGGACATTTGTCCCATTTACATGCACCTCCCAAGTTCCTGCATCAGGAGATGAAAAATTCATCACACGTAGATTATTCAAATCATCATTTAGACTAGTCCAAACACCTGTAGGACTTTTAACGGCCAAATCTAAGTCATTAACTAGATATGGAGTAACTCCAGGAGTGGCCTCTGGGTCGATATATGCCAAACCAATTTGCAAATCATGAGGTGTAGCAGGTAGGGTAAAACTCCACCCACTATTGTCTCCGGTCGAGACCGATTCACCTTGGAAGAAACTAGTTTGAACAGCACCATACATGTTCAATAAACCATTACCTTCATGCATGTTAGGAATTGGGTATCCAGCACCAATTGTAGGGCTTGAATACTGTCCAATCATATCATGGCTTGATGCGGCAAATATCGCCTTGACCAACGAAGAAGTTGGGTTTGTAATGCCTTCATTTTCGATTAGATGTTCCAATAAAAGCGCTGTCGCTCCTGCTGCAATTGGAGTAGCCATACTAGTGCCGCCCATGTAACAATAATCAGAGTCAAACGAGCCCCAGCCACATGCGCCAGCCGAGCGAGATTTAGTCGACAATATCTGTGTCCCAGGGGCAACGAAATCAGGCTTAATTCTGCCATCTTCGGTTGGTCCTCGTCCCGAAAAATCAGCCATTCCGCTGTAGTTATCGGAATCTGCACCAAACGCTGGGCGGTAATTTTCAGATGCACCTATTGAAATGGAATTTTTTGCAGTTGCCTCATATAGCAAGGTTCCTAAAGCAACTGTGCCACCGTGTGCTCCATCGTTACCATTGGCAAACATGATAATTAATTCTTCATTGGCACGGGCTCCAAAATCAATCTCCATTGAATTGGATGAGTACAATCCGTAGGTATTACAAGGCGTTCCAGGGCCTGCAGGTCGAGCATCACAACTGCCCCAAGAGTTTGTATGTATACGGCTACCGTTCTCCACTGCAGAGTCGAAAAAATCGTTTAAATCAGCAGGTTGGCCACCGAGTCCGCCTGATTGCTCAAATGCATGGACGTGGAGTAAGGCTTCTTGAGCGATTCCGACAATTGACCCACTGCTAACAGTTCCATCACCTAGAACAGAGCCAGCAACGTGTGTTCCGTGTCCATTGTCATCAATTGCCCCATCATCACAAGGGCCGGGATTTGTTGGTGTAGTCCACGAGCATCTCCATTGAGGTTGTGGCCATGAATAAATGTCATGAATATGGTCACTAAAATCTGGGTGCATAGTAGCGTCATTAATTCCGCTATCTAGACCTGTGTCGGCGACAGTTACAATTATTCCACTACCATCCAAACCATTCCAACTGCCGTCCAATCCTGACATCTTTAGATTATCTTGTATGTCATCTGAGTTGATTATAGTATTTCCAACAGAGTTGGCAAAGAATGATACAGGCATTTCTTCAAGCCATTCAACTTCTCCTTGTGATGCAAGCCATTTGACTCCTAACATATCGGTATGGGCTGATGCAAATCTGCCGCTATGCGAATATATTTCGATATTTTGTTGCTCAAAAACACCTTCGGGTAACTGATGTCCAGATAGAACTAAATCGATGATTACTTCACCTTTCTCAGTTAGTGATTGGGCTAAACCATGTCTAATCTTATCAACGGAGTCAAGTTCCATAATTCCCAAAACTTGCAATTCCTTTAATTTATCAATAGATACCGAGTTTAATTGGCAATTAAAGCCATTAGGTGGCATGAATGAATGGCAATCAATACCTTGTTGCGATAATTGATGCTTCCACTCGGTTGGTACTGGGAACTGGTGGGTGATGACATATTGTCCAGACAAAGCGTCTATTCCTGTCCAGTCTATCCAATTGTCAATAGGTACAACAGATGCATCGCGATATAATAAAGTGATTTCACCGGCAGAATATTCTGAGGAAAACCAGCCGTTAGTCAATTCATAACTAGGCTCAATCGAGATTGATTTCAAATCTTCCAATTCTGTACTCGAAGCGGCAAATGTTTTGGGCACATCAGTATCATTTGCTAGTGCCATTGGAGCCATTATCTGGCACAAAAAGAACAAGCAAATCATCAAAGCATTATTTGTCGAACGTCGCCCCATATATTCCCACAACCGCTGGTCCCTCATGAATGATTTGCTAATAATATCTAGACTAGATACCCTACGAGAGTTCAAAAGGTGAATGGGCAGGGCTGTAGTTATGGCAAACGAGACGTCATCTCTATCATCAGACCTAATGTCTCCTGACGCTGAGGATGAGAAGTCCCAAGTGGTTGGCCGCCAAATTTGGCGGATAGTCCCTTATGCCAAACGCTACCCAAAGCGAGTTGTGGCCGGAATTGCCTCTAACGCAATGGCTAGAGTGTTCGATTTAATGCCGTTTGTCGCAATAGGCTACGCCATTGATTACTTCACCACAGATAAGATGAGCGGGCCAGAGTTTTTGCAAGACTTTGTCACCTTTTTACCCGGAACTACAGAAGTTGGATACGGAACATTAATTTTCTTGGGTTTCTTTTTCCTAGCAATATTCCAGGGATTGTCTGAGTATTCTTGGCAGACGCTTGGCTACCGAATCCAACACGATTTGCGGATGGATGCAACTCGCTCACTAATTGCCATGGAAGCATCATATTACGATATGCGTCAAACCGGACAAATAATGTCGGTATTATCTAGTGACGTAAATCAGCTGGAGGATGTAGTTTCAGATTCTTCTACGTCAATAATACGGATCGTAATCACGTTCTTTACCGCTTTTACTATTCTGATACTAATGTCATGGAAACTGGCTGCAGTATTATTTGGCCCACTAGTGTTCATTATACCGCTAGTTTACTGGTTTTCCACCAGAGTCCAGCGTAAATACCGCAAACAGCGAGAATCAACTGGGGACATTACAGCAGTGTTAGAAAATTTAATTTCAGGTATATCTGTAGTACAAGCATATAATGCCCAAGACTGGGAATCAAACAGAGTTAATCGTGAATCTGGCGTATATCGTGACCAAGCAATAGGTGCTAGTCAAGACCGAAATAGATTCGTTCCAATGATTTACGCAATTGCAGGTATTGCTTTTGGTTTGTTAGTTTCAGTTGGTGGTTCACTTGCTGGAGAAGGCGAGATTACCACTGGTGAACTCGTGACATTCCTACTAATTAGTACAAGGATGACTATGCCACTATTTATCTTTGGAATTCTAATCAACCAACTACAACGAGGCGAAGCAGCGGCACGAAGAGTATTCACTGTAGTAGACTTAGAACCACAAATATTTGACAAACCTGATGCCATTGAACTAGAAGAGGCAATCACATCAGTAGAATTCGATAATGTCTACTTCACCTACCCAAATACCTCAGTGCCAGTTCTTAGTGGTATTTCATTCAAAGCCGAAGGCGGAGATTTCCTTGGAGTAATGGGCCACACCGGCGCGGGTAAGACGACTATTCTCAAACTACTAATGCGGTACTACACCCCAACTAGCGGAAGAGTGTTAATCAACGGGAATTCGATTGACGACTATACTCTTGACTCTGTCAGGGATAAAATCGGATTTGTCAGCCAAGAACCATTCTTGTTCTATGGTAGCATCAAGGACAATGTAATTTACAATCAAACCGCTACCGATAAGGAGCTAAGACGTGCATTGGAACTTGCTGGGGCTTGGGAGTTTATTCAGGAGTTAGAAGATAACCTCGACACCATGGTTGGTGACCGAGGAGCAAAATTAAGCGGCGGACAACGTGCTAGAGTTTCACTAGCAAGAGCGTTATTGAAACAACCGTCACTACTTATTCTTGATGAAGCATCAAGTGCCCTGGATGCGGAGACTGAAAGGCGAATTCAAGAGAATTTAATTGCCAGTGGCAGCAACAGAGCAACAATAGCTGTGGCTCATCGACTCAGTACTATTCGTAACGCAGATGAGATAGTTTGCATGGTTGATGGTGCGGTTGTTGAACGAGGAAAGCACGACGACCTTGTGGCTGCTGAAGGCGTTTATGCAAGCCAATGGACCATCCAAACCGGTGATTTGGCCGGATTATAATCAAACCCTCTTTAGAATCGGTCTAAGCATTGCAGTCTTTTTAGGACGCTTTTTGACAAACTGCTTATTGCCAAGAATGATGAGTGAGGATACTAGCACAAACATCGGTATTCCTACAATTAAAGACCAAACAGCAAGGCTCAAATTGCCAATAAATATCTCTTCTAACATCTCTGCAATAACTATGATAGATACGAATATTAAGACTCTTAAAATGCCGAGGAAGGTTCTAACAATGAACCAAATTTGTTCGGTGTCATTGCCTTCATCTGGCTTGTCTAGAGCAGCCAAACGTTCAACGAAGGAAAGTCCGCTCATATTCGGGCTGCTAATTTCATCTAACTAATCAGTTACGGCTATTTTGCTGGGAAAAAACCGGTTTTTGCACAGTTTCAAACAGTACGGATACGATCATCGATTTGATTCCCAACTCCGGCTTTACCACCAGTTTGACGTATTTCTCGCCATGCCTTGATGACGCCTTGTCCATATGCCCATTGAGCAAGGAAGACAAATAAAGGCGCCAAGAACACAGTTCCAATGGAGCGGTGAGGTGAGGTGCCAATTGCTGCACCAAGCCAACATAAAGCAACATAAAACAGCATTAATCCACCAAGCCCGTGGAAAGCTAGGCGAGGTAATGTCCACTCTCCAGATACCGATAGCCAATACTCATCAGCGGCACCGCCAGCAAACAGTCCGTAGATTAGTCCGATAATTGAGAATATCACTAGGGGCGGAAAGAAACCGATGGCTGTGTGAGACCAACGTGAAATTTCTGGCCAGCGCTTATTGGCAACCATCCGAGTATAGCCGTAATTACGCATTTGCTTCATATAAGGCTTGAAAGGTACTCTGCGTCGATGTGGCATAACATTGGATGGGTCGATAAATAACTTGTGGCCTTTGCGTTGAATCTTAGCGTCTAGCACTACGTCTTCTGCTCCAATGCAACCTTCTTCAAAAAAGCCTACTTCTCTCAAGTTTGCCATCCTGTGCGCGCAATTGACGCCGGGGTTATGTGAAATTCGAACTAATTCGCCTTTTGGTTGAGCACCATATCTTGTCCCTGCAGTCATGAACTTTGTACAGAAAGCAACGTCAGCACATTTTGCGCCAAATGAATCATCATCTGGGGCAAAGTTTGGCCCGCCTACAGCACCAACTTCAGGATCCTTGAACCAGCGAATCAACTTTTCAACCCAATCAAGCGGGGGGATAGTGTCATCATCGGTAAACAACACCAAATCATGGTCCATTTGATTCAAGGCGAAATTGCACGCATCAGCACGATTATTAGAGGAATCTTCAATCCAAGTCGCCCCATATTTTTCACATATTTCCTTGGTGTTGTCTTTGGATTTTGAATCGGAAATTATTACTTCAAAGTGTGGATAGGTTTGCTTGGACAAGCGCTCTAGGACAATGCTTAATTCATCAGCATTATTGATGGTAGGGATTAGTATAGCGGCCTTGTAAGCCTCGCCATCTTCTTTCAGTAAGGGTTCAACAATATCGCCCATGCTATGCCGAGAAATTCCTCAGTTAAGAATTCAAGGTATTATTTGAGTTTCAACCAAACTAGAACTTCACATTATTATTGTGATGTCATTAATTGGGATACATAGTGACATTCGGTATGGTAAGTTCATAAGCCGTCGAAAATCCATGGATATTTAGAGAGGGGTGCATCTCATGTTGAACGTCACAGCCCGGTTAGACCTGATGAGCAAGATTTTGGATACGTTAAAAGCAGTGGTTGAGGACGCTAAATTCGATTTTAAAGAAAACAGCCTTCACATACGTGTTGTTGACCATTCACATGTTGCAATGATACAGATGGACATAGATTCAGCAGCATTTGACACATGGGAACTTGATGAATCATCGGTTGCTTTTGAGCTTGATGTCATTAGGGATATTGTTGGCATAGGTAATCCAGACGAGATGTTGAACCTAAAAACCGATGCGGGCTCTGGGATGCTACATGCTAAATTGGGTAACGTGGAAGGAGAAATACGCACTATTGACCCTTCAACAATCACCGTTCCTTCACTTCCCCCATTAAAACCACAATGCAAGGTTCATTTGAGCGGTAAGGACTTCATTAGAATTCTTAGAGCAGCAAGACTTGGTGGCGATATGATGACTTTAGCCATAAAAGACAATGAGTTTAGAGTGACTGCTAGCGATCCTAACAAGAATATTCAGGTATTTTTCGATAAGGACGATCTACAATTATTAGAATTTGACCAACCAGCTCACAGCCAATATTCTCTTGGTTACTTGATTCCTCTAAACAAAGTAGTTGGAGATGTTGATACTCTAGAACTTGGCTTTGGCGAAAACTATCCTCTATCGATAAACTTCACATTCTACAACGGTGCAGTTGAAGTGCAATATTTCCTTGCTCCAAGAGTCGAAGGCGATATTTGATTAGTATTCTCGCCAGCCGTGACCACAGGCTTTGCAAGTAAGCATTCGTGTTTCAGGTTCATCACTAGACCTTGTTTGCTCTAGGTAGGCATACACCTCAGTAGAATCACAAGATTTCCCGTCTATTCGCTTGGAACACATATAGGTGTCCTTGGTTAGGATTCCTTGCATCTTATCTGAATCTTTAATCACTTCATATTCACGTTTCTTTGATTTGGTCTCAGATTTGACGTTTGATAGGTCTACGTCCTCACCATCTGCGCCTTTAATGATTAACTTTGCCGGGCCTACATAGCCGCATTTGTAGTTCGTACAACTTATGTCTCCACTAGGGCTAGGGAATGACAGCGTTCCACATTTCGGGCAAAACATAGGCAATCCTAAAGAACCAATTACATTAATGTATGCAAACTACTCTAATCTTAACTATTATTTACTGCTCTAGGGAAAATCACGATTAGTCAACTTTCATCAAAATTTTAGGCAAGCGTGAAAACCCCCAGCATTATCCCTCAACCATGTGGCTTTGGTATGACTGGCAGGCAGCGGCTGTGGCAGACGATGAAGGAATCATTCACGACCAAGCAGTTTGGGACGGTTTTTTTGACCAAAGAGCCTTAATCGAGCGATTGGACTGTATTGCCAACAATGCTCTTACGCCAGAAGCAAAAACGTTACACGAGCGATTTCCTGACGCTAAACCATTGATTCATGGTGACGGACAATTACCAAATGCAGATTGGCCACTACCTTCTGGTGAAGCCTTAGAGGCCGTTGACAAGGCTGCGGCAGAGATGACCCGACAAGGCGTGGCAAGAGCTGCGGGCGACCCAGATAGAAGACTAGAGCATTTACTTAGAGCCAGTGATGAAATGCGTTCTACTTACCTTACCATGGAAGCAAGACTTGTCGAATGGGTTGGTTTGTTTTTACCCGAGGTACGATTTGGTAAAGACCGCACAAGTTTGCCAAAGAGAGTTGGCGAGTCAGATTCCTTAGAGATGCTTGCTAAACATCTTGAGGTAATAATGCCTGATGAGGGCCCGTCTAAATCGGAATGGAAGTCACTACGTGAATGGGGTGAATCAACTGGCACTTTCAAAGGTAAACTAGATCGGCTAGAAAATGCGATTAGAGAACTAACCGAACAACATCTGCCATCCTTGTCAATAATGCTCGGTCCGCTACTGGCTGCTAGATTATGTGTTGAGGCTCATGGAAGAATGCGTCTAGCCCGTCTGCCTGCAGGTACTGTTCAAGTATTGGGGGCAGAAAAAGCCTTTTTCCATCATCTAAAAACCGGCGCAGACCCACCTAAACACGGTCATATCTTCATGCATCCATGGATTTCTCGTTCACCTCGCTGGGTAAGAGGGAAAATCGCCCGTACTATGGCAGCAAAGGCTAGTATAGCCGCTAAGATTGATGCCTTTGAAGGCACACCTTGGACTCAAGACGATGTTGATTTAATGGATAACAGAGTCGAAGAAATAAAGGCAGCACATCCAAAACCGCCCCGACGAAATAGGTAGGTGTTAGTTTGGGCAACAAAGGTAGACGCTACGATATGCTCTCATGGGCTATTCGCCTTGAAGGCAGAGCACTATGGACGGAAAATGCTGATCCTGGGACTGCCACATACGGGGAATCACTACGGCGCTTTGGCGGTATTGAATTTAGAAGATGGGATCCCAGCAGGTCCAAATTAGGCGCTGGGATAATGCGCACCCGAAGAGATAAATCACTACTTTTGCCAAAAGAAGGCTCAACGGTGCTGTACTTAGGTGCAGGTCATGGGACTTCAATCAGTCATTTACACGACCATTTGTGTGGAGAAGATAACGACCTTGGTGGCAGAATAATTGCGGTTGATTTAGCGCCAAGATGTTTGCGAGATTTACTGCATTTGGCTAAAACAAGACCAGGTTTAGTACCTGTTCTTGGTGATGCTAGAAAGCATTCTGCTTGGGGCGTATTGCTGCCAAGGAAGGTAGACTGGCTGTTTCAAGATGTTGCACAGTCTGGGCAAGTGGAAATTTTTATTGATGCCTGTCGTCGTTTTCTCAGCGTTGACGGAACCGGGCTTCTATCTCTAAAAGCGGCTAGTGAAAGATGGACTGGCGAGGGTGAAGATGCCTTATTTGCTAAAGTAGAGATGCAGCTATCTAAGTCAGGCTTTGTAGTAGAAGAGTGCATAGAATTGACCGGTTATGAAGACAACCATGTTCTTTTTGTGACTCGTCGTGTTGAGTAGGTCATGCCCGAGCTGCCAGAGGTCGAAACTGTCCGTACTGGGCTAGAAAAAGCATGGCTTGGCAGAACGATTACCAAAGTAATTCTGCGTCGTCCAAATCTACGTTATCCGTTTCCCGAAGACTTTGAAAATCGACTAGTTGGTCAGAAAATAACTGCAATAAGGCGTCGTGCCAAGTATTTGTTAATCGATACTGATGGTGATTTAGTCTTTCTTTCTCACCTGGGGATGTCGGGTAAATACACCATCTTTGATGCGCAAAAAGTAAGTCAATACGATCTTAACATTCCAGATAGTAAGTCAGCATTTGGTGCGATGTCTGGTTTTGATGGCCGCCACGATCACATGGAGATTCGTTTTGATGATGGCTCGGTTTCAGTCTATACTGACCCACGACGGTTTGGCATCGTTAAATTATTTCATCGGGCAGAACAGGAAATACAGCCTTTACTTTCGGTACTGGGACCTGAGCCATTTGATGATTGGAATGCCCAAATTGCTGCAAACCGTTGCCGAGGTAAACGCTCACCAATCAAAACCACATTACTAGATCAACGCTTTGTGGTTGGAGTTGGTAATATCTATGCTTGTGAGGCGCTACATACTGCTGGAATTGCCCCAACTAAACTAGCTGCTCAATTGGTAACCAAGTCTGGTAAACCAACCAAAGCGTTGGTGAAGTTAGTTGATGAAGTAAAAATGGTGCTCACTAGAGCTATCGCTGCTGGAGGCTCAACCCTGAATGACTTTGCTGACGTAGAGGGTAATCTTGGTTACTTTTCGCATCATTTCACCATTTATGGGCGTGAAGATGAGCCTTGTTTGAAAGAGGGCTG
>TARA_B100001093_G_scaffold168885_2_pt1 | contig 13478 bp, 11 predicted proteins | sample TARA_B100001093 | Tara Oceans TARA_B100001093 (sample SAMEA2623116) | marine metagenome | biome: marine biome (ENVO:00000447); feature: surface water layer (ENVO:00002042); material: "saline water (ENVO:00002010), including plankton (ENVO:xxxxxxxx)" | depth 5 m
AATAAGTACATTTTCACCATCGCAAATGGCATCAGCTTCAGCCTCAATTGCTCCGTCTAAATAATGATCCAATAATAGTTTATTATTGGGTATTTTTTGTAGTAAATCAACGACATGAGCTTCAAGTTCTTGCTTGTTAATAACAATTTTCATTCCTTGACCTCCTAAAACATATGAGGGTCTTACTAAAATTGGAAAATCTAATTTATCAGCGAGAATAAGTGCTTGATCGGCAGTTTCAGCAACACCAAATTCTGGGTAAGGAATATTATTATCTTTTAGTAACGTTGAAAAACTTCCTCTGTCTTCAGCCAAATCAAGTGCTTTATAAGTTGTGCCCATAATTTTAATACCATACCTATCCAGTTTTTCAGCTAATTTAAGTGCAGTCTGGCCTCCTAACTGTACAATAACCCCCTCAGGTTGTTCATGTTGAATTATATCATATATATGTTCCCAAAATACAGGTTCAAAGTATAATTTATCAGCAATATCAAAGTCAGTTGAAACAGTTTCAGGATTACAATTAATCATTATTGTTTCATAATTACACTCAGACGAAGCTAGAACACCATGAACACAACAATAATCAAATTCTATACCTTGACCAATTCGATTTGGTCCAGAGCCCAACACGATAATTTTTTTTCTTTTGGTGACTTCACTCTCATTGTGAGTAATAATGGAACCATCGGCCAATTGAACGGATTCTTCAAAAGTTGAATAATAATAAGGTGTTTTTGCCTTAAACTCAGCAGCACATGTATCAACTAGTTTAAAAACCCTGTTGATATTTAGACTTTTTCTTTTTTCATGAACAACACTCTCCAAGCAACCCAACATATGAGCAATTTGCCTATCAGCAAATCCCATTTTCTTTGCTTCTAACAATAATTCTTTTGAAATTTGATCAATATTTAACTTACATATTTCTTTTTCAAGATTAATCAAAGATTCATATTGTCTTAAATACCAAATATCAATTTTTGTAATATCATGTATACGATTTAATGAAATTCCCATTTTAATTGCATCGTAAATAACAAAAACTCTATCCCAAGATGCATGGGTTAATTTACTGATAACTGTTTCATAATCTGTGTATCCTTTTCCATCGGCACCTATTCCATTTCTTTTTATTTCTAGAGATTGAGTAGCTTTATGAAGAGCTTCCATGAAAGATCTACCAATACCCATGACTTCACCAACTGACTTCATTTGAAGCCCCAAAGTTCTTTCAGATCCTTCAAATTTATCAAAATTCCATCTTGGTATTTTTACAATAACATAATCAAGGGTTGGCTCAAATAATGCAGATGTAGATTTTGTAATTTGATTATCCAACTCATCTAAACTATAACCAATAGCTAATTTACTAGCAATTTTCGCTATAGGATAACCAGAAGCTTTTGAAGCAAGAGCTGATGACCTGGACACTCTTGGATTAATTTCAATTGCAATTATATCTTCTTTTTCATCAGGACTAACTGCAAACTGAACATTACATCCTCCAGCAAAATCTCCGATACTTCTCATCATTTTTATAGCCATATCTCTCATTCTTTGATAGGCCGTATCAGAAAGAGTCATAGCAGGTGCAACAGTGATAGAGTCACCTGTATGTATACCCATTGGATCCATATTTTCTATCGTACAGATAATTACTACATTATCATTTTTATCTCTCAAGAGTTCAAGTTCGTATTCTTTCCAACCCATTAAAGCTTTATCAATTAAAACCTCGTGTATTGGTGATGCTTCCAAACCTCTTGTTAACAATTCATCAAAATCTTCCGCTTTATATACAAGTGAAGCTCCGCTTCCCCCTAATGTAAATGATGGTCTTATAACAAGGGGAAAACCAAATTCTTGAGCAATTTCTTTACCTTTTAAAAAAGAAGTAGCAGTTTTGGCAGGTGCAACAGGAATATCTATTTTCTTTAAAAGTTGTTTAAACTGTTCTCTATCCTCACAGATATTTATAGCATCAATATCGACTCCGATTATTTCTACATCAAAATCATTCCAAATTCCCTTTTCATCTGCTTCAATACAAAGATTTAAAGCACTCTGACCGCCCATTGTGGGTAAAACAGCGTCAATATCATGCTTTGTCAATATTTCCTTTATTGAATTAGTGGTCAACGGTTTTAAATAAACATGATCAGCCATGACAGGATCGGTCATGATTGTTGCTGGATTAGAATTAATTAAAATTGTTTTTATTCCATCCTCTCTAAGTGATCTAAGTGCTTGAGATCCAGAATAATCAAACTCACATGCTTGACCTATTATAATTGGACCTGATCCAATTATTAATACACTTTTTAAATCTTTTCTTAATGGCATTTACTATTTAAAATTTAGATAATGAATATATATAAAAAAAGGTGTTACTTGATAAGTAACACCTTAATTTTTTTTAAATTTTTATTCACTTATTTTTTGTGTCTTGGTTCGCAAGAAACAGATATCTTATTTCTACCTTTCGATCTTCTACTTGACAATACTTTTCTACCACTAGGTGTAGACATTCTTTCCCTAAAGCCGTGTTTATTACGTCTTTTTCTTTTTGATGGTTGAAAAGTTCTTTTCATTACGATTAATTAACTATTTTTACTCAAAATTCGGCCAAATATACAATATCTTTTTACTAACTCAAATCTAATTTATAAAAAAATTAAGGGGCTAATTTCTAAAAAAATAACTTATGTATCCAAAATATATCAAACTCATTCTTGCACTGTTAACATTAGCTTACTCTATTTTTCAATTTTATGAAAAAAATATTGGAAATGGAATAGCATTAATTTTTTTAGTTCTAATATTTGTTCTTTTATATTTCAAAAACGAAATTATTATTCTTGCTTTTTTAAGATTAAGAAAACAAGATTTTAATGGAACTGAAAAGTGGCTTGACAAAATTAAAAGTCCTGAAAGTGCATTAACAAAAAAACAAGTCGGATATTATAACTATCTCAGAGGTGTAATATCTTCTCAAACTAATTTAACTTTAGCTGAAAAATATTTTAAAAAAGCAATTTCAATAGGGCTTTCCATGAATCATGACCTTGCAATGGCAAAATTAAGTTTAGCAGGTATTTTGATTCAAAAAAGAAGGAAGAGAGAAGCTACAACACTTTTGAATGAGGCAAAAAAAATAGACACTCAAAAAATGTTATCAGATCAAATCAAAATGATGCAACAACAAATGAAAAGGATTTAATTTAAGTTTTTATGAAAATAATCATTTAGCCAATCAGCTCTCTTAAGTATCATTGTGTGGTCTCCTCTTTCTACAGGTATATAATTTTTTATATTAAGCACTGGAAACATTGAATCATAAGTTCCATGAATGTGAATAACATTATTCAACGGAGTGGTTTGATTCCAATTAACCATCTCTTTTATAGCCCATTTCAAATAATTTTCATCTCTAACGGAAAGATATTTTCTATATTGATTAACTTTTCGTTTAATTTTTGGACCTAAAACAAAAGCCAACAAAGATTCAAAATCATTTAACCAAGTTAATGGCAGGAGCTTATAACTCTTTGTTTTTTTTGCAAATTTCATTGAATTTGATAATTCTTTATTAGATTTTACACTTGAAATAATTATGACTTTTTTAATTTTTAAAATTTTTGATAGTTCTTGAACAATTACACCTCCAAAAGAAACGCCAATAAGTATTGCACCTTTGTGCTTTATAGTTTCAGAAAGTCTGACAACATATTTGCTAAGGGATTCATTTTTTAGAGGAGGAATCCAGCTTAAATAATGTGGAATAAAATTTTTATTTAGTTTAATTCTTTCAAAAATCAATGGATTAGCACACATTCCTGGCATAAAATAAACATGAGTTTTGTTTTTCAGAGTCATTAAAATCTATTTTTGTTATCTTTGTAATTGATTACAAAATTAATTATTAAAATTAAATGAATAATCTAATAATTAACGACAATACTTTCTTAAGACAATTCGAGGTTGAAATTGAAGAAGATCTAGCCAAAATTGAATATGCCTTACAGGACAGAAAGATATTTTTAACCAAACTAATTATTCCGAAATCTAATACAGACAGTAATTTTCAAGAAAAATTCATTCGAGAGGTTTTCGAAATCATAAAAGAAAAAAATATCAGAATTATGCCAACCTCTCCCGAAATAAGAAAATTTATTAAAAAAAACAAAGAATTTAAAGAACTTCTTCCAATAGGAATTAGGCTATAACTAATTTTTTCTTAATTTCTGAGATTACATAACCATCTTCAGAAATTTCTTTCAACTCACAATTTACTATTGAATCAACTAAATTTTTTCTCCAAGGTGTTTTAACTCTGACGTAATTTTCTGAAAATCCATGTATAAACCCTTTCTTATTTTCGGATTCAAACAATATATTTTTATTAGATTTTAGCTGTGAACGATAGAAATTTCTTTTCATCTTTACAGAAAGAGATCTTAACATTTTGCTTCTTTTAGATCTGATTTGGTTAGGAACCACATTTAAAAAATTACTAGCTTTTGTATTATCTCTTTCAGAATATGAAAAAACATGTAGATATGATATATTTAAATCAGCAATAAATTTATATGTTTCTAAAAAAAGTTCATCAGTTTCACTGGGGAATCCAACTATAACGTCTGCACCTATGCAAGCATCGGGCATTAAAGATTTAATATAATTTACTCTTTCAAAATATAATTCTCTTTTATATCTTCTTTGCATTAAATTCAATATTTTGTTACTTCCGCTTTGAAGAGGAATATGAAAATGTGGAACAAATTTATTACTGTTGGCAACAAAATGAATTATTTTATCAGAAAGTAAATTAGGCTCAATAGAAGAAATCCTAATTCTTGAAATACCATTGACTTTATCTAATTCAGAAATTAAATCCAAAAAGGTGTTATCATGTTTTTTATTACCAAACTCTCCTTTTCCATAATCACCAATATTTACGCCAGTTAAAACAATTTCTTTTATTCCAGACTCAGAAATTGACTTGGCAGAAGAAATAATATTTGTAAGTGAATCACTTCGTGAGATTCCTCTGGCTAAAGGAATTGTGCAGTAACTACACTTATAATCACATCCATCTTGAACTTTTAAAAAAGATCTAGTACGATCACCAATCGAATAGCTCGATTTATAAAAATTTGTTTCGTCTATTTCACATGAATGTATTTCTCCAAAATCATTTTTACTTAAATCATTTAAATAATCTAAAATTTTAAATTTTTCGTTACTTCCCAATACTAAATCAACCCCACTAACACTAGCAAGTTCTTTAGGTTTCAATTGAGCATAACAACCAATAGCTACAATAAAAGCATTAGAATTTATTTTTAGAGCTTTTTTTACAAAAGACTTAAATTGTTTGTCCGCATTTTCTGTGACTGAACAGGTGTTTATAACATATAAATTTGAAAATTCATCAAATTTTACCAATTCATATCCATTGTCCGTAAATTGTCTTGAAATAGTTGAAGTTTCAGAATAATTTAATTTACAACCAAGAGTGGTTAACGCTACTTTAAATTTTTTATTCATTTAAGTTGAATAATTTATTTTAGCTTGCAAATATAAGAGGATTTATAATGAACAAAAAGCAATGTAATTTTATCGTTATTATTTTTATGGTTTTCATCAACCTTAGTTGCTCAAAAAAATCTGTATTAAATGAAAATACTATTTTTAGATACAATGAGCATTCTAACATTAGTTCACTAGATCCTGCATTTTCTAACACTCTAAGAAATATATGGCCAGTAAACCAAATTTTTAATGGATTAGTTCAATTAGATGACTCCTTAAATATTAAACCTGATTTAGCAAAAAGTTGGAAAATTTCTAATGATGGAATCAAATACAGTTTTTTAATAAAAAAAAATATATTTTTTCATAAATCAAAAATTTTTGGAGTTGATTCGACCAGAACAGTTAATGCCTACGACTTTGAGTATAGTTTAAATAGATTAAAAAATCCTGAACTGGGTTCGCCCGGGTCATGGGTTTTAAATAATGTTAAAAATTTTAAAGCTGAAAACGACAGTATTTTTTCAATCAATTTAAAAAACCCTTTTGCTGCCTTTTTAGGAATATTAACTATGAAGTATTGTTCTGCTGTTCCTAAAGAAGCTATCGACTATTATGGTGTGAAATTCGGTAAAAACCCAATTGGAACGGGACCTTTTAAATTCAAGAGGTGGGAAGAAAACATTAAACTAGTTTTAAGAAAAAATAATCAATATTTTGAAAAAGACGATAACGGAACTCGATTACCTTATCTTGAAGCTATTTCAATATCGCTTTTGCCTGATAAAAAAAGTGAATTTATGGAATTTGCTCAAGATAAATTAGACTTCATTAATTCCATAGACCCCTCCTTTAAAGATCAATTATTAAATGTTAACGGAGATTTAAAAAGGGATTACAAGACTTCTATAAACCTTAGCTCAGGTCCATATTTAAATACCGAATATATAGGATTCTTTCTTGGAAAAAAAGATTCACCAATCAATAATAAGAATTTAAGATTAGCCATTAATTACGGAATTGACAGAAAAAAGATGATGAAATACTTAAGGAATAATATAGGTTATCCCGCAAATAAAGGATTTGTTCCAAGAGGATTAAGTAAAAATATTCACACCATAGGTTTTGAATATAATTTTGAAAAATCAAAAAAATTTTTGACTGATTATCAAAATGAGACCGGTAAAAAAATAATAAATCTAGAGTTATCAACTGATGCTAACTATATAGATATAGTAGAATTCTTACAAAGAGAACTTCTGAAAATTGGAATTAATATAAAAATTAATATTATGCCGCCTTCAGCTTTAAGGCAAGCAAAATCAAATGGTAAATTACAATTGTTTAGAGCAAGTTGGATTGCAGATTATCCTGATGCTGAAAATTATTTATCCTTATTTTATTCAAAAAACAAAGCACCTGACGGCCCTAACTATACTCATTTTGAAAATTTACTTTTTGATAAAAAGTATATTGAATCCTACAAAGAACAATCTACATATTTAAGAAATCAAATTTATTCCGAACTTGATAAAATGATAATAAATGAAGCACCTATTATTCCTTTATATTATGATAAAGTTATGAGATTTTCTAAAAAAAATGTATTTGGAATAAAATCCAATCCGATTAATCAGCTAAATTTAAAGAGAGTTTATAAAAAATAATTACTTTTTTAGCTTAGCGTATCTATTTTTAAACTTATCAATTCTTCCAGCAGTATCAATGAGTTTTGTCTTACCAGTGTAAAATGGATGGGAAGTTCTTGAAATTTCGAGTTTAACCAAGGGATAAGTAGCACCTTCGTGTTCTATTGTCTCTTTTGCCTCAACTGTTGATTTTGTTAAAAAAATATCGTCGTTAGACATATCTTTGAATGCAACTAATCTATAATTTTCTGGGTGTATTCCTGCTTTCATTCTATAAATAAATAGGCTGCAAATTTAATTCTTTTTTGGAAACATGCAACTATAGTATACTTATTTAGAATATTTGAATTTAATAAAACAAATGAATTAATAAATTCTAATTACTTTTACTCTTAAATTAACAAAGTAAAAAAATCAAAAATGAAAGGAATTGATATAAAAAAATATATGTTGGAATACGGGACTTGGACTGGAGTCACTCTAATTTCATTTGCAATAATGTTATTTTTTTTAGAAGCACATTATGAAAACAGTACATCAACTCAAATTATCAATGCTTTAATTCAATTTTCAGGTATTACAATTGCTTGTTTAGCATTTAAAAAGGCTAATTCTAACACTATTACATGGGGAGAAACTAGAAAAATAGGAACCGGCATATCATTGATTATTGCTATTCTTTCTATTGTTTATACTCTATTATTAACAAATTTTTTGGAGCCTGATTTTATGAATAAGGTTCTAGAACTTTCATATTATGATACAATGGAAAAAAATCCTGAATTCCTAGCTAATATGAGTTTGAATGAATTTATAGATGTTTCAATGCCTTGGACTTATCTAACTTATCCTTTTATTTTATTTTTTTCAGTACTTTTTGGATTTGTATATAGTGTGATTTTAGGTTTATTTATTAAATCAAAAAATGTTTCTTAATGCGACTTTCTTTAATAATTCCTTTATTTAACGAAGTAGATTCTTTAATTGAACTAAATAAGGCAATTATTAAAGTTGTTTCATCTATGAAAATTAAGTATGAAATTATTTACGTTGATGATGGAAGCACTGATAATTCTTGGAATATTATAACTCAACTTTGCAAAAGCTCTACAAATTTAAAAGGAATAAAATTTTTTCGAAATTATGGAAAATCTCAAGCTCTTTGTGCTGGTTTTGATTTAGCAAAAGGTGAAGTTGTTATAACTATGGATGCAGACCTTCAAGACGATCCAAATGAAATACCATCAATGTTTAATAAAATTTTTAATGAAAATTTTGATCTAGTTTCAGGTTGGAAAAAGAAAAGATATGATTCCATAATATTTAAAAACTTTCCATCTAAAATATTTAACTGGGCTGCGAGAAAAACCTCAGGAATTAAATTAAATGATTTTAATTGTGGATTAAAAGCTTACAAAATAGCTGTGATTAAAGAAATTAAATTAACTGGGGGAATGCACAGATATATACCAGTACTAGCTAAAAATGCTGGATTTGTAAAAATCTCAGAAAAGATTGTGAAACACCATCCAAGAAAACATGGAAAAACAAAATATGGAGCAGATAGATTTGTTAAAGGTTTTTTGGACTTAATCACTCTTTGGTTTATCCATAAATTTGGAAAACGTCCCATGCATTTTTTTGGACTTATAGGTACAGTGATGTTATTAGTGGGGTTCTTTTTTTCAATTTATTTAGGATTTGATAAACTTTTTATAAAAACATCAGGAAGACTGATAACAGAAAGACCTGAATTTTTTATAGCATTAGCTACTATGATTATGGGTTCACAATTTTTTCTAGCGGGATTTTTGGGGGAAATTATACTACGAAATAAAAAAATTAAAAAACAATATAAAATAGCAGAAAAGTTAGTAAATGAATGAAGAAAACTTAATTGAAAAAAACTATTCTATTTGGACCTCACCTGCTTTCGATAGAAGCATAATTTCAAAAATTAATAAACTCAAACAACATGATATTAAAGAATTCAACGATTCTTTTTATTGCAACTTAAGTTTTGGAACAGGTGGAATGAGAGGTATTGTTGGTTTAGGACCCAACAGAGTTAATAAATATACCTTTGGAAAAAATACTCAAGGAATCTCAAATTTTATTAATAAAATTTTCAAAAAAGACTTTAAGTCAGTGGTAATTGCTTACGATTGCAGGAATGATAGTGAATTTTTAGCTCAAAAAGTAGCTGAAATTTTTAGCGCAAACAACATTAAGGTTTTTTTATTTAGCTCCCTAAGACCAACCCCTGAGCTATCCTATGCATTGATCAAATTAAATTGTTTGTGTGGAATAGTTTTAACAGCCTCTCACAATCCACCTGATTATAATGGATATAAAGTGTATTGGAAAGATGGAGGTCAAATTGTTCCGCCAATTGATCAGAAACTAATCAACGAAATAAACAATACTAACTATTCCTCCATAAATTTTAAAAAAAATGAAGAATTAATTGAATTGATTGATAAAAGTATTGATGAAAATTTTGTAAAAGATTCAATAAAAAATGGAAAAATAGGAACATCTAACAGAGCAAATTTTAAAATTGCTTTTACGCCTCTGCACGGGACTTCATATAAAATTGGACCAGAAGTACTTAAACAAGCCGGATATAAAAATTTGAAAATTGTAGAAGAACAGGCTTCTCCCAATGGAAACTTCCCAACTGTTAAATCACCAAATCCAGAGGATACAGAATCGCTTGAAATGGTATTAAATTTAGCCAAAGCTAATGATTCAGATATTTTCATTGGAACTGACCCTGATTCGGACAGATTAGGTATTGGTGTAAAAAATGACAATGGAGGCTATACAACTTTCAACGGAAACCAGATAATGATTGTTTTAACAGAGTATTTGCTTTCTAAGTTTAAAGGGGAGTTAAATCAATCCTATTTTATTGGATCGACAATAGTTTCCACTCCAATGATAGTAAATTTAGCGAGCGCTCACAATGTAGATTTAAAAATTGGATTGACTGGATTTAAGTGGATTGCTAAAATGATTCATGACTTCCCAAATCAAAAATTCATTGGAGGTGGTGAAGAAAGTTACGGATATTTAGTAGGTGATTTTGTAAGAGACAAAGATGCTATTACCAGCTTGTTACTAGCATGTGAACTTGGATCAGAATGTAAAAGTAATGGAGAAAGTTTGTATAATTATCTTATAAACTGTTACATTAAATACGGATTATTCAAAGAGAGATTAATTTCAATTGAGAAAAAAGGAATACAAGGTCTGAGTGAAATAAAAGATATTATGAAAGGCTACAGAGAGAAACCAATAAGTAAATTGGCTGGGAATGAGTTACTTTACATTGAGGATTATGAGAAATCTGAGAAATATAATCTCCAAACTGGATTGAAATCAATTTTAAAATTTCCTAAATCTAATGTTTTGATTTTTGAATCTAATGATGGCACAAGAGTTGCAATAAGACCAAGTGGGACTGAACCAAAAATAAAATTTTACTTTAGTGTAAATATGAAAATAGATTCAAAAAAAATGTTTGAAGCTTCAAATAAAATTTTGGAAAATAAGATAGATCAACTTGTTAAAGAATTTCAATTTTAAAAAATGACCTACTTTAGAAAAGTTTTTAGATTTGCCATTCCCTACAAAAAATTTATATTTTTAAATATTTTTTTTAATATTCTTTATGCTTTTTTTAGTGCCTTATCATTTCTATCACTTATGCCTATGTTGGAAGTATTATTTGGTGATGACAAACAAAAATTTTCAAAACCCGAGTTTGATAGCTTATCTAATTTTGGGAATAACTTAGAGGAATGGCTTAACTATCAGGTTTATTTATTTTCTGGAGATGATCCCAAAAAAGCTCTAATTTTTGTAATCTCAACAATAGTAATTCTTTTCTTTTTTAAAAATTTTTTTAACTACATAGCTATGTATTTTATAACTTTTTTAAGAAATGGTATCCTCAAAGATCTAAGAGAAAATGTTTATAAAAAAATAATAAGCTTACCTATCCCCTTTTTTTCTGAGAAAAAAAAAGGAGACGTAATATCTAGAATTACAGCTGATGTTTTAGAAATACAACATTCATTTTTATCTGTACTAGAGTTGATAGTTAGAGAACCCCTAACTGTTTTTTTTACTTTAATAGCTATGTTTCTAATAAGCTTTAAGTTAACTCTATTTGTTCTGTTTTTTATACCAATATCTGGATTTATTATTTCTATAATTGGCAAGACATTGAAAAACACCTCAAACATAGTTCAACAAGAGCAATCAGAAATATTATCAATAACAGAGGAAACATTACACGGCCTTAAAATTATCAAGAGTTTTGTTTCTGAATTTTTTTTCTTGAACAGATTTAAAAAAACTAATGATAAATTTTATAATTTTTCAAACAAACTAATTAATCGACAAAACTTGGCAAGTCCATTAAGTGAGTTTTTAGGAATTTCAGTTATTGGAGTTTTACTTTGGTATGGAGGTCAATTAGTATTAGTTGATTCGGAATTGAAACCAGCTGCTTTTTTAACATACATGGGTTTAGCTTATGGCGTTTTAACACCAGCCAAAGCAATAAGTAAAGCTTCTTACTCAATAAAAAAAGGAAATGCAGCAGCGCAAAGAGTTATCGAAATATTAGAGTCTAAGACATCAATTAGAGAACTAAAAAACCCTGTTAAAAAAACTCATTTTGAAAATGAATTGAGTTTTCATAATGTTTCTTTCAAGTATGAGAAAGAAATGATTTTAAGGAACTTGTCCTTTAAAATCAAAAAAGGAGAAACTATAGCAATCGTGGGACAATCAGGAAGTGGAAAATCTACAATTGCTAATTTAATTCCAAGATTTTATGACACTTCATCTGGTGAAATAAAAATTGATGGAATTAATATTAAAGATTTGGCTAAAAAGGATTTAAGAAATTTAATTGGTCTTGTCACTCAAGACTCTATTTTATTTAACGATACTATTTCAAAAAATATCACATTATCAAATTTAAATGCAAATCATAATCAGATAAAAAATGCGTCAAAAGTTGCTAATGCTAACGAGTTTATTAATAAAACTATCGATAAATTTGATTCTAATGTTGGCGATGGTGGTGAAAAATTATCTGGCGGACAAAAGCAAAGAATTTCAATTGCTAGAGCCGTTCTAAAAAATCCTCCAATTATGATTTTAGATGAAGCTACTTCTTCTCTGGACTCAGAGTCAGAAAAATTAGTTCAAGATGCCTTAGAAAATTTGATGAAAAACAGGACCTCAGTTATAATAGCACACAGGTTATCGACTATACAAAAAGCTGATTTAATCCTAGTAATGAACAATGGACAAATAATTGAAAAAGGTAAACACAATGAATTAATCGAGCTTAATGGGATTTATTCAAAATTGATAAAACTTCAGTCTTTCAATTAAATTTCTTTTGGCTTTTTTAGTCAAAAATTTTATAAATAAAAGCATTTGAACAAAGAGACACAACTTGTTAATGAACTAAAAGATAAGCGAACTCAAGACAAAGCATTTGAAAATCTCTTAATGCAATACAAACAACCATTATATTGGCATATAAGAAAAATCGTATTAAACCATGATGATGCAGATGATGTATTGCAAAATACATTTGTTAAAATATTTAAAGGGATAAAGAAGTTTAAAGGTGAGAGTAAATTATACACTTGGATGTATAGAATTGCCACTAATGAATCATTGAATTTTCTTAAACTTAAAGCGAAAAAATACTTTCAAAGTTCTGAAGAAATGATGACTAAATTAGCTAAAAATTTAAAAGAAGACCCCTATTTTGATGGAGATGCTCTTCAATTAAAATTACAACTGTTAATAGCTAATCTCCCCAAAAAACAAAAGTTAGTTTTTCAAATGAAATATGAACAAAATATGAAGTTTAAAGATATTTCTGAAATTTTAGGCACCTCAGTAGGAGCTTTGAAAGCTTCTTATCATTTAGCGGTAAAAAAAATCAGGATTGAAATTACAAAAAATCAAACCTTTTAATAAAACTATTGTCTATAATTAAATGAGAATCGATAATAACATTATAAATAAAAAAAGGTTCCAAGTTCCCTCTGATTATTTTGAGAGTATAGATAGTAATACTTTCAAAAATTTTAATTTGAAACCTAAGGGGTTTTTAGTTCCAGATTCATACTTCCAATCAATTGATAAACAACAGATTTTTAATAGAATTTATATAAGTAAAATAAGATTTTTAAAAAATAACTTTATAAGATATGGTTCTATGGCTGCAATTTTTATTGGCTTCTTCTT
>TARA_B100001093_G_scaffold520502_1_pt1 | contig 13471 bp, 9 predicted proteins | sample TARA_B100001093 | Tara Oceans TARA_B100001093 (sample SAMEA2623116) | marine metagenome | biome: marine biome (ENVO:00000447); feature: surface water layer (ENVO:00002042); material: "saline water (ENVO:00002010), including plankton (ENVO:xxxxxxxx)" | depth 5 m
TACCCTTTGCTAACTTGTAACAAGGCATGGGAACTACGAAGTGAACAACGTGACCCATTGGCCATTTTCCCAACAATCTGCAATTTCCACACCATCGATCGAGGTATCCCGCATGTGAAAGCGGATTTTGGAATATCCTACATGGGGGACTGGAGAGGTTACAACAACGTACATTCCTTCAACGAACTCGATTGAATCAATGTTCCATCGAGCATTCTCATCATCAGGGAAATGGTTCAAACCAATTTCCTGAATGTTGTGGTGAATAATTGATTCAGCCCCTGCGCCATTACGGCCGCCAAAGAAACGTCGAAAAAACCCCATGTGTCTCTCACCAAATTCTCCATTGATTTACTTCTTCAGGCTTCTGCGGCTTCACGGGCTTTACGAGCAAAGGTGAACGAACGAATGCATGCAAACGTGTAGACACCTCCCATGACCAACATCATCAGTTGAGCCCAGGTTGATGCGCTGAGGTCTCCGTCAATGAGTCCCTTGATGCCCATACCCCCCGCAAGGAAGGTCAACAGTCCGAAAACGACTGCAATATGCATCCAGAAGTGTGAACGTTCCGGTTGGCGAGTAGCCATGACGCTCAAGGCAATGAGTGGAATTCCAAAGAAGGCAGGTATTAACGAAGTCCAGCTCGCCATTCCGGTGCCGAAGTAAAATCCAATGGCTTCAATCACCAGTGCACTACCGACAAGCAGGGTTAATCGTGGGATGGTTTGACCGAGAAACATGAATTGAGACATGCTTCTACTCAAGGACGATTGTCTCTTGAGTGTATCGCCAAAATCGTCTCGAAGCGAGCGTTTGATGGGGGGGAACCGCATGCGCCAACCATGAAAGGACGAATTGCGTTGGTGCTTGTCCTCAACATGGTGCTACTCAGTACGGGTGGCCTAACCATGGTTTCGGCTGATGAACAACCGAGTTGGCGCAGCGTTGGAATCGACCCAACATTGTGGAGTGATGGGCCAGTGGAAGAAGATACTCCAATGAATGAGACCTACCAGGGAAACGCAGTTTTTGAAATTGAAGTTTCATACAAAGCATCGCATTCAGCAGCCCGCCAAGAGGGTGTCATCGTCTTGGAACTGTTTGAGCAGTGGGCTCCAATTACCACTGCGAACATGATCAAGAACGTCGAATCAGGACTGTATGACGGAATTTTCTTTCACCGTGTCATCGATGATTTCGTGACGCAATCTGGCGACCCCACGTGCAAGACCTTCGGTGTGTATCCTGTAACGCTTGGTCAATGTGGGGGTGGTGGCTCGGGCACGACAATTCCGCTGGAGCATGATGCCAACCTCTCGCACGTCGACGGAGCCATAGGCATGGCTCGTGGGCAAGAGGAAGATTCTGCAGATTCCCAGTGGTACATCGCTGAAACCGAAGCCCACAACCTCGACCCAGAGAACCGAGAGGATGGAGGCTACGCTACTTTTGGTATCGTGCGAGATGGTATGATGCACGTTCGTAATATCGCTATTACCCCAACTTCTGATGACCCAACTGGGGATGAAGATTTCATGAATCCAGCATCCTCTGCTGGCCGTCCTGTGTATGAAGTGGAAGTTCTGCGGGTCGAAATGGTCGGAGTTTCAGACCCTGAAGGAACGGTTCGCTTTGGTGACCAAACAGGGGAAGAAGGCGGCGGGCTGCTTGCAACGCTTGAGGAACTGTTTCCCTTTGTTTTCACAGGCGCATTTTTGTTCCTTCTTATTGCTGGAATTGTAGGCCTGTACATCGCACGAATTGATGAGCCATTCCTTCTTGAAGAAGGCGATTCGAGCGTTTCACTTGACGCGGTTCTCATCGATGATTGAACTTTTAGAGCAAAGAACGTCGACCACGACGTGACGGACGTGAGGCGAATACCACTTGACTTTCTCCACATGCTCAACTTCTATGTTCCATTGCCGAGCATTTCTCTGTGCCATTTCTTCAAGTGTTGAACGCGTTTGCTCGACCCATTCATCGATGGCTTGCTCTGCTACATTCATGTGAACATGAAGCCAACCACCTTCGGGTTTGAGGCAGCGTATGGCATGCTCCCAGACAGTCTTTGAAGACGGCAAAAGTCCGAGATGACATCGGTCAGCTTTCCCGTAAAGTGTTGGTAATGTTAGCTGATTATCTCCGGGATGGACCGTGATACAATGTTCAAGTTGGTTTTCCCGTATGGCCCATTCAAGTCCCGTGATGGAGTGAGGATTAATCTCACACGCATGCACGTGTTTCGCACCGCTTCGCATGGCCATGTGGAGCGTGTAGTAACCAACGCCGGCATAAGCATCGACAACGGTTTCTCCTTCCATGGAGATTGAACCGATTCTTCTTCGTTCGGTGACGTTGCCTGATGAGAACATGACGCGGGTGACATCCAATCCGAATTGAACACCGTGGTCGGTGAATTCAACCCACCCGTCTTTTCCGTGCAGTAATTCTGTTTGTGAATCCCTTTGAACGGTGTTGGCGATTGGATGCTGGCGAGCTAAACGAGTTCCGTACAATGATTCAGCCACGTCTTTCCACAACAGTGTTTTGTCTTCAAGCGAAACGTTCCGCAGTACGCCTGCCCATGATTCGTTCGCGAAGGCGGTTTCAGGTAGAATGATTAAATCGTCATATTTCTCCCATTTCTTCGGTCGATGTTCACGGCATATTTCTGAGATGGATGGTTCAATCTTGGTGTCCACTAACCAGGCTTGAATCGCCTTAGTCAGTCTTCGATGCGGGTCAACTGAAGCAGGAGTTCGCTGCATGAAGCGACGCTCGAATCGAACCTCAAACGGAACGGGCGCAAGGAGTTGCTTGATGTGGTGTTCAGTTGTTCGCTGTGAGGGGGTAAGGGCTATGGCTAACTCAGTTCCAGTAGTCTGAGGTTTGAACTCGGTATTGAGCATCGAATGTTGTTCGAGCAAGATATAGAGTTGCTCTCCTTTTTCGAGATCACAGATGGCCACATTACAGATTTCCTCTTGGATGAGAGAACCTGCCATGCTCACCGCCATGAGGGGAACTACTTTGAACATCGCGTGACAACCTGCGTCCATGTCCGATGTGGCCGATGTTCACCATAGACGCAGATTTCTTCTTCCTGTGTTCCTCGTATTCATCATGGCTGCACAAGTGTATCTGCCTTTTGCATCTGCAGCGAACATGGCATCATGTACTGCAGGCGGCAGCGTTTGCGACGAATACGATAGCGCTGATGACGGTACACCTCACCAACCTGATTGGATTGAAGGGACCTATGATTTCGACCTCACAAGCACGTCCAAAATCCAGCTCGAATTGGTTTGGGCAATTCGCGAATTCGACCGTGAAGCTTTGGGATTGAACGACCCCTTGTTGGCACTGGCCCTCAGTGCAGACGGGCTTGATTCAAACGACGGGGCCCCTGCGGACTTAATCCGCAGTTATTTTGATACCAACGTTTCAGCAGGTGTCACCTTTGGAAACAAACTCAAGCAAGAAGTCGACAAAGCAATTCAAGATTCACTGTCAACTGGATTCAACACCACCAGTGATGCCGTCATTCCAATCACCGATTATGTGAACACTTTCACCAATGGTGGACAAACCATTGCTTGCAACTACAACAGTCCAGATACCGATGCATTTGACGAAGGTGCGGCCACGAACAATGTGTTTGATCCACCAATTTGCCTCAGGAGCCAGGTCACCATCAACATCCCGACCGAGATGCTCAACCTTCCCGACATTGAGAAACCTGAACTCGAGCGAGCGTACCAAGGATTTTTGATCATGGGCGCTGAAATCACAACGAAGTTTGACCTTGTTGGCTTGCCAGGCCACGACTCAACCTACACCTTTAGTCCACCTTCCTACGGTGTCATAACGTCCGTGGACGGCGTCGAGGGTGGAACGCCTCTATGGAACTTGAACCATCTCGGTGCCCTTCAAGGTGAGGCAGACCTTCTTCAAAATATTCAGATCAAACTCGCTCACCTCAACCAGAGCGACGCTACGGTCGTTTCAATTCCAGAAGGAGAGAAAGCTCTCGACCTGCAAATTACGCTTGATTTACGAGATGAATCAGCGGCAATGCTCGATTTCACCGTAGGTTTGTATTACCTTGATGAAACGACGATGACCGATTGGGGAATCTCACTGATGAGCATCTCTGAAGACGCAAAAATGCCGCTAGTCACCTCAGATGGTATTCGGCTTGCCTATCACAACGGGCTGGTCGATTTGACCAACATTTCCGATCAATTTCCAATTGCCACCATCGCCGAAGCGATTTCTTCAACCGTGGCAGGTATTGAAACCATTCAGATGGACCCAATGACGTGGGTCAGTGAGTCAGAAAGTGCTGGAATAGCCGGGCCTCTGGGTGGAATAAATTACACTCACTCGACGGGGTGTACCGAGATTCCAGACCCGGGTAAGGTTCTGAATTTTTGTCTCAAAGGCCCCCAAGCAATGGGTTATGCAAATCCCGTATACCTACAAACGACGAGTCAGCCATTTTCGATGCAGTTACTGGATGTGTTGAAAGAAAACAACCAACAAGAAACCGTTGAAGATATCCTCAGTGTTCTCACCACAGAAGATTTCCAGCGGGTAATGAATGCGGGGTTGGAAGTCCAAACCATGCTCGAGAGCAGTTATCTTTCAGGAATAATGCCCAGCAATCTTCCTGCAAGCGAACTTGAATTGGAAATTATTCTACCCCCGTGGATTCAAACCAAGGATGGTTCAGACCGTTTCACCCTCACCGACACGCTCTCAGGAAACAACCAACTCAACGTTTCATTCTCAGGAATCAATCAGTACGATTGGCGTTCCATCATCAAGGATGATGACCAAAACATCGTGTGCAAATCAACGCAGAAAACGTGCGTATCAAGCGCCATTGTCATCGATGCCATGGACTTTGACTTCCACGAATTCGAACGAGCTGTCTCGTTTGAATTCGCTCTTGATGCTGGCGTATCCATGCACCGAATCGCCATTCCTACCGACCTCATTCCCGATTATAACGGAACGCAGGTCAGCATGCAGGTGCTTCCTTCTGATTTGTTGCGACTCGGGATCGACATCTCAAGTCGCTTGGATGCGCCGCTCACCCGGACCTTTGAATTCTCAGCATTGTGTGGAACGGGTAACGAGAGTCTTGATTTCAGTATATGTGACGAAAACATAACGTTCTCACTCACCAACACCGGCCTCACCAGTTTCGTCGAGCGGATTGGTGAAGTACTCACCATCATTGTCCATGAGTCGTTTGAAGACCTACAAGACAACGAACAGATATCGGTGGTTGATGTCAGTGACTTTGACATTCAAATCAACCTTGATGGATTAGGCACTCCGCCGCTCAACGTCGGTGACAAAAACGGAATCACGCTCTCAGTAAAGATTCCTAAAGTCAAATTTAAGCTCTACCACGATGGTACGATGAGCGGCTTAATCCAAGGTGAAGAGGATATGAGATTCGCTATCTCAACCTCCAACGCCGTGCGTTTACCCGTACTTCAGCCGATGGTTTCGGCCATGCAGGGTATCAACGACATTCTCGTTGGAGGTGTGTTCGACTTCATTTCCAGCGACGGTGTTACGCTCCCAGCAACGCCTGGTGATGAAGAATCGATTGACCTCCCAATTAAGATCAACACAACGATTCGAGACGATTTTCAATTAGCACTGAGTGGGCCACTGACCATCATCATGCCAGTTGGATTGAAGTTCATTGATCTCCAATCCACTGAAGGCAATATCAGGATTGAAGAAGTTCCAGGCACGTGGACCGGTAGCCGACAACAGATCACCTACACCGTTCCTGCGGAAGGAATCGACGATACGATTTCTTTCCGTTTCCAAATCAGTTGGTGGTTCTTTTTCCTCCAACTGAAGAACTATTTCGGCGTCTTTGGAATTCTGTTTGTTCTTGCAGTTCGCCGTCGGCGTAAGAAGAAGAAACGCAAGAAAGCAATCAAGAAACTTGGTTTGGTTCGGAAGACCGAAAAAGTCAGTATCAATGCAAACGAATTCGCAGACCTCTCAGGATTCCACAGTCAAGGGATTCATGGTGATATGGACACGTTCAAGAAATACGAGAACAAGAAGCTCCCTCCACTCAACTGAGTTCAGCCCATCATTCGTGAAGGGTATCATGAATTCTTTGTGCTAGTGAGGCTCCAATTCCAGGAACCGTTTTGAGGTCGTACAGGGAAGCGTGAGCGACACCCTGTCTTCCGCCAAAGTGGCGAAGCAAGCTTTGCATTTTCTTGGCACCAAGTCCCATGACTTCTTCCAGAGGGTCGCTTAGTCGACTGCGACTTCTCCTTTTTCGATGAAACGTGTTCACCACTCGATGGGCCTCATCACGTGCATGAACCAAGACGCGTCCTTGCCTGTCTAAGACCAAGGGTGGGAGATTGTTTCGATAGATGGTTTCCTCGCGCTTGGCGAGTGCAGCCAGCGGAATGTCATCCAGAAGTTTGTGCTCTTCAAACAGTTTGGAAATGGTGGAAAGGTGGGTTTCGCCTCCGTCAATGAGAACGAGATCTGGCCATTCTTCTTGTCGTTTCATCCACCGTTCGACGACTTCACGCATCATCCGTAAATCATCCATTGCATCACCTTTGACGGTGTAAGTTCGGTATTCTTTTTTCGCAGGTCGTCCGTTTCGCATGGTGACGCTTGCCCCAACCCGTTCATCGCCTAATAATTGTGCCATGTCAAAGCACACGATGTGGTCGAGGCGGGCAACTCCAAGGAGGTTTGCGGCTTCATCAGCAGCACGTTGTTCAAGCGAACCGCTGGTTGAATTCTTCAAACGAGTGAGTTGAATCTCAGCATTTTGTCGAGCCAGTGTTTGCAGTGTGACCATCGGACCGCGAACAGGTGTTCTCACCTCGACTGAGGTTCCTTTTCGGCCAGTTAACCACTGCTCAGTACCGTCCAACAGCGGCGTTGGAGTCAGGAGTAACCTCGGTGGAATTCGATTGACATAGTGGCCGGATACGAATGCTGCAACCGTTTCGCCAATGTCGCCTCTGTGAAGCATCGGCCACACTTCTTGTCCTTTGACGACACCATCGCTGGCGTGGATGACCACGATTGCTGCTAGGTCTCCTTCGTGTGCAATACCTATCGCATCGCAATCGCGGTACACTTTGCTTGAGACAACGTGTTGGCCAGTTGTTGTTCGAACGGCCCGAATTAGGTCGCGATGGCTTGCTGCTCGTTCAAAGTCGAGTGCTTCACTCGCTTCATCCATTTGAAGAATCAATTCTTCAATCAATTCATTGGCCTTTCCATCAAGGACATTCTTGACGATTTTTACCCGCTCAGGATAGCCTTCGGGGTCAATACAGGGTCCCCTGCACAATCCAATGTGCATGGACATGCAACCGTCTTTACCTCGACAGTCTTTGTCACGTATTCCAAATTGTCGTCGCAGTAATTGCATCACCTGTTTTGCTGCACCCACATTCGGGAAGGGCCCCCACCGATGACTACCTCGGGGAGGATGACGGGTATACATGATGCGCGGGAAATCCTCTTTGGTGAGTACCAAGAACGGAAACGACTTGTCGTCCTTGAGCATGGAATTGTATCGCGGTTTGTGCTGTCGAATGAGTTGACGTTCCAAAATCAACGCTTCTTCTGGCGATGGTGTTACCATGCATTCAATCGAATCGGACTTTCGAACCAGTTCAGGAATCATTTGTCGGTCCGGATTGGTCGCAAAGTATGAGCGAATTCGTTCGTTGAGTTTGGTTGCCTTGCCGACGTAGAGCACCCTTCCCATTTCTGTTTTGAATACGTACACGCCTGGTTTCTTCGGAAAATCTACCGAAGAAAGTGTCACAGGCATGTTGATGGCTCACTGCCGCCCCAAAAAAAGGAACCTATACTTTGGAACGGTCAAGAGCATTCAAGGGGTTCTTTTGTAGAGGATAAGGGTCTGTCAAACGATGTGTCCGTTGACCTCACGACTCCGCAGGAGCGAATCTTGCACCACCTCGGTCAATTTTCATCGGATCTTGAGACAGCATGGGATGTACCCCGCGACCTCTCGTTACCGGGGTTGAGTGATGCACTTGGCGTGGTACGTTCCGCACTCAACATCCCACTCAGTCTGTTGGAAGAAACTGGCATGGTCACCAAACGAATGGCGCACGTCATTGGAACTGGAACTCGGCGAAGAAACGTGTTTCACCTCACCGAGCAAGGTAGGATTGCAGTTCAGAGCATCGGTAAGCAGTCACTTAAACCTCGTAATAAAAAGTCCTCAACAATGCACGGTGAAGTTCCAACTCTGGGTGTAGTTCACGGTCGAGAAGGTGTGTTGAACGAGCTTGAATCATCGCTCTTTGATGCGCACAGTATCGTGTTGAGTGGCCTGCCAGGGATTGGAAAGTCGACCGTTGGGTCTGCGCTGTTCCAAGCATTGGCACACTCTGGAAAAACGGTGCGATGGTTCACTGCCGACGAATTCTCTGACCTTCATGCCATGGGTATCGGTATGGAATTCGAGGCACCTTTACCCAGCAACATACAGGCATTTTGCGAATACGTTGCCAATCGTTATCGAGGGGAGATTCTCTTCCTCGACGACGTCCACGCGGTTTCGCTTCGTCACTTCGAATCCTTTTCACAGTTCATTCATCAAATGGAATTGCTTGAAGGACCTCAAATGGTCCTCATAGGACGAGAGCCGCTCGCATTTTCAGACCAGATTGCACGCATACCGCTTTCATCTTTGGAACATGCAGCAGCAGTTGAGTTACTCGGCGACGAGCATTCTGAAAACGAACGCCTGCACATCGTTGAACGGTTAGGGGGACATCCATTGGCAATCCTCCTCCATCATTCCGAAAGTGAACTTCCAGAATCGAGTCAAGATATTCAGATGTATGTCGAAAACGTCGTGATGTCCTCGCTTGATGACGCTACCAAGTCCAGTCTCGACCATTTCGTTGTTTTACCGATGCCAATATCTGCTTCCAAAGTTGCCGACAGCGATGCTGTGAGCGTACTGGATGAGCATGCATTCCTTCGATGGACCGACCAATCCGATAGGATGGAGGTTCAACATCTCATACGAAACGTTCGGCGCGCAATGCTTGATGAGCATGAAAAGCAACGACTCCATGAAGCTGCTATCGCTCATTGGACAACGATTGCGACCTCTCCTGAAGATCACCTCCACCTACTCTACCATCGAATCAGTGCGCAATCAACCGGTTTAGAACACCACTGTCAGCACGCTGTCGAGGTGTTTGGTTCAACCCATAGCGGGGCTTTAGCGGTACTTCTTGAACACGCAATTGAGGTTGAACCCTCTTCTTCGCATTTGCATTTCCTTGCATCAAAGGTTGCGCTCGAACGGTGCGAGACCTCCCACGTCCATCGATACATGTCGGTGATTGAAGATGTTGAACAGCGGAGCGAGATCGAGATTGGCTTGGCTCATCTTGAAGGACGCGTCCATGATGCTGAAGCCTCAATCGAAGCCGCCCTTCAAAACGGTACTCAAGCAGAAAAAAACCGCGTTGCTCTCTCGGCAGCATCCCGCCGTCTTGACGATCGATTACCGCATACGAATCCCGCCAAATTACTTCATGATGTCAATCAATACCTCTCGCACGTTTCTCTTCCAGACCAGATTCAGCAACGAGAAGTGACACTTGTGGCACTTACCATGGTTCAACATTCTGCTGCGCTTGTTGAAGGTGATACGAACAAGGCAGAACACCTTCGAACATCGCTATCGACAATCTCTGGGTTCGACGATGCACTGATGCTTGGACTTCAGGCTAAAGCGAATTTGGTACTTGCTAAAGAAGTTCCGTCGCAATTAGAAGCCGCCATACAATTGACGAACAAGGCACTTGCTAAACAAACCCACTCAGTTCATCGAACTGCACTGCAATTGTTCATGGTTGAGACGCTGATTGCATTCGACCCCGACCGAGCACGGGTTGTGTTTGATGGAATTGAGTTACCCAACGACGTCACCAGCATAGTCATTCATCATCGGATCAGTGCCCGATGGTGGTATTGCAAATCGAAATTGTATCCTTCAACAGCGCTTGCTTCGCTGAAGGAAGCCATCACACTCCATCGTGCGGCTGGATGCTCGCGTGCGGCAAGGCTCCTAGAAGCAGAAATGCATGCGATGTTGTGATTAGAGTTCAGCACCGATCAGTGTTTTTGTATCAGCGATACCGTCCAAAATACGAATTTCTTCAACAATGCAGCGCGTCAAGGCATATTCGTCATCTGCTTGGACTCGAGCGATGAGGTCGTACTCTCCAAAGAGCATCCATCGGTCGGTGACGAACTGAATCGAGTCCAGTGCTGCTCGCACCTCGTTTTCGCTCCCAGGTTGCGTTGTAATGAGTACAAATCCTATCGCCATTGTAACACCTCAATATTCGACTGCAATCAGCGTCTGCGTATCTTTTACTCCGGTGATTTTACGGAAATCCGCAATGAGCATTGCAGCTAGGCTTTTGGAATCTTCAGCCGACAGCCGTACCAGTAAATCGAATTCACCGTACAGTGCATGGACCTCTGCAACAGCATCGTTTTCCATGAGTGCAAGGTATACCTCTCTCTCGTGAGCAGGCTGAGTTTTGAACAGCACAAACGCTTCGGGCATAGTGTTTCCAACTGAAGGCCGGTCTTATTGCTTGCGAATGAAAAATCTTCATCCAACGATGCATACATTCACATCCAGTCGAACCTTTCAAGTGTGTTCGGTCCAGCCATGTGACATGGATAACACAAAAAGCACTGCGATTTGCGTTTTCCTCGTACTTCTGATGATTCTAACGCCGTTGAGCGCTCTGCTTTCTCATGAGGAATCCCGCATTACTTTGGTTGATGAACAATCCATTTTTCCTGCCGAGGGACGGGCTCAAACCACATGGAGTGGTTCGGTCACAGTGACTTCATCACACACCGTATCTGTTTTTGATGAACTGATTATTTCTGCATGCACCAATGTTGAGATGGGCTCCGGAGCTCGAATTTATGTCGAAGGTCGCCTCACAGTTGAGGGTACTAAAGCCTGCCCAGTGACCCTTTCTTCGCTCACAGGAGCGGACCACGAAGGCATCCAGTTCAACAGCAGTTCAAATTCACGAGGCTCGGTTCTGAACAATCTGACCGTCACCGATTCAATTTATTCAATCACCATGTACGGCAGTGATCCCGTGATTCACAATTTGACACTGAACAACCCAGACCGTGTTGGCATTGACCTGTTTGGCTCATCCACGCCGTATATTTACGACCTTGTCATCAATCAAGCGGGTCGACTTCTCCCTCTCCAGAACGACTGGCGCTACGGCATTGGTCTCTCGGTCGGCGACGGGTCCACTCCGGTGCTCGACGGTGCGATTTTCACCGACCACCTCACCCGTGCGCTCAACATTTGGGGCGGTTCGGGAGGGGTTTTCAGGAACATTGTGATGGACAACATCAGTGGCTCGTCTTGGGTCACCTCAGCGGGTGTATGGGTCGAGGACAGTCAACCACTGTTGACCAATCTAACCATCGACAAATCGGATAACGGTGTTGCAGTCCGTCACATCGATAATGACGGGTATACCCGGGCTGTTTTTCGAGATACAACCATCACGAATTCGATGTACCGAGGCGTGTATGTGGACAAAGAAAACCATTCCGATTATTCAAATTATGAAACCGCCGATTTCACCAACCTAACCGTCACTGGTACCGGCGGACCCGATTCGAAAACCCCGGGCATTGCTTTTGCTGCAATCGACGTGAATGCAACCGGGGCATGGTTCGAAAATACACTGGTTGAAAATGCCTCATCGGTCGGCGTACGCTTGTATTACACCGATTCATCAACGACCTTCCGCAACCTCACTATTCGAGACACTGGTGACCTTAACAATGGCCCGCACGAAGCGGGTTTGGCGGTGACATGGACGTTTGCATCACCGACATTTGAAGATCTTGAAATCTCAGGTTCGGTTGGCTCAGGCGTTCACACTTACAAGTCGACTTTAGGTGGAAGTGAATGGTACCTGCATAACAATTCCAAAGACGGAATGTACCTCGATTATTCATCGGTAGCAGTCAATGAATTGCTGCTTGAAAACAATTCTGAATCCGGCGCTCATCTTCTTGACAACCTCGACACCTTGCTTGAGAACCTCACCTCACAGTTCAACGGCTTTTCAGGAACCGATGACAATCAGAAAGCCGGTGTGTTCTTCGACCGTTCAAAAACGGTCACTCATCCACAACTTGACGTTGGATGCAAGAACTGTACTGTGACCAATTCAGCAGGTTCAGGCGTCTATATTCGAGACTCAGCCGACCTCTGGTTGTCCGACCTTCATTTGGCCGAGAATCACCCAGGCCATGCACCGTTTGATGCAGATAACTCCGGGCTGACACTCGGTCAACAAGGTGGTGTGATCCACGTTCACAATCTCACAATTCACACCGAGCGAACCGGCACTTCAAACAATCCTGCCATGCTGCTGCAAAATGTTGCTGCAAACCTCGATTCTATCGCCTTGAATGGCAATCATTCTGGCATCCAATGGGACGGTCAAAACAACAACAATTACCCTTCGATTCTCAGCAACTCAATTCTCTCAGGTACTGGCTGTCTTACCGTTTCAAACCATCAAGCATTGAGCGGAAGTGGCAATACTATCGCCGCCAGTTGTACCGGTACGCTGCAACTCATTAACAGCCAAGTGAACTGGTCAGGATTGACCGATATGGATGCTACATTGATGCAACTTGACTCAACCTCAAATTTGCATCTACATCAGCCAGTCGACATTGATCTTGCTTCTTCGGTTTCAACCATTGCGTCGGGTGCGAGCGTAGATGTTGCTTTCGACCTTACAGTTTGGGTGATTAACAACCAAAGTAACGGCGTTCCTCGGGCCAATGTTGGAGCAACTTTCTCTCAATTCCAAACTGCAGTACAAGATTCAACTGACGACCTTGGCTACCTCTTTCTTCCAGACTTTGTTGGGCAACGATGGACCAATACGGGTGCTTCTGGTATCACTACAGTAGCCGTCTCTTGCGGTTATGATAGCATTTCAAATTCGACCAACGTGTCACTTGACCAAGACCGATTTGTCAATTGCGTTCTGCCGCTTGACAATCAACCACCCTTTTTGATGTGGGCGACACCTGTTGATTTGGGAGTGTTCATTTCGCAAGGGCCTGTGGAATTCAATGCCTCCGATTCTTGGGACCTTGACGATGATGAACTCTCGTTCACATGGACCAGTGACCTCGATGGGGATATTGTGGCGTCATGTACCGGGCAGGGAGAGGGCAATGGCCTGGGGATAAGCCAAGAAGATATGACTAATGGGGTTCCATTCACCGTCAATACAAACTATCTGAATACGGGATGTCAATTATCCGATGGTATACACGTCATCACTTTGGAAGTCTGCGATGACGC
>TARA_B100001093_G_scaffold504992_1_pt1 | contig 13466 bp, 11 predicted proteins | sample TARA_B100001093 | Tara Oceans TARA_B100001093 (sample SAMEA2623116) | marine metagenome | biome: marine biome (ENVO:00000447); feature: surface water layer (ENVO:00002042); material: "saline water (ENVO:00002010), including plankton (ENVO:xxxxxxxx)" | depth 5 m
AGCTGTACTGCTGATATTAATGATCGACCCGCCAGCGCCAGCAGCCATGCGCTCCCCAACCAGCGCCATAAGCCGAAACGGTCCCTTAAGATTGACCCCAATGACCTTATCAAAAAGCGCTTCACTGACGTTTACAAGCTTGTCGTATAGCGGCGACATCCCCGCGTTATTAATTAAAATATCCACCTTGCCAAACCGTTCATAGGCTGCGCCCACTAGACCGTCAAGCGCGTCCCAGTGTCCAACGTGACAACCATAGGCTAGGGCTTGGCGACCCATTGCAGATATTTTGCTTGCGACTTCCTCGCAGGCCTCTGCCTTACGACTGGTTACAACAACATCAGCCCCGCGCGCCGCCAGCGCCAAAGCCATCTCTCGACCTAAGCCGCGGCTGCCGCCCGTAACTAAGGCGACCTTGCCTGAAAAATCTAATAGCTGGTCCAATTTAACCTCCCTGCATAAGCTCAAACGCTGCCACCAATGTGACACAAGCTTGGCCATCAGCGCTACCCGCACGCGCGCATATGTCGAGCACCCAAGCAAGATGCTAAACTTAAGCCTTTGCCGTATTTTCGCGGTCAAGCAAAATCCAGTATCAAGCAGAGGAGGATCGTATGGGGATGTTAGATGGAAAAGTCGCTCTGGTAACGGGCGCGGGTGGCGGACTTGGCCGGGCACACGCTATGTTGCTGGCACACGAAGGCGCAAAAGTTATCGTGAACGACTTGGGCGGCTCGCGCGACGGTACCGGCGCCAGCAGTTCTATGGCTGACAGCGTTGTCGACGAAATCAAAGCCGCAGGCGGCGAAGCAACCGCACACTATGGTTCTGTGACCAGCCGCGACGACGCTGAAGGTATGGTTAAGTGCGCAGTAGACGCCTACGGCAAAATAGACATTTTGATCGCCAACGCAGGCATTCTGCGCGACAAGTCTTTTAAAAATATGGACGATGACATGTGGGACATCGTTCTTGACGTGCACTTACGTGGCACCTACTTAGTGACTAAGGTGGCGTACGACACCATGTTGGAACAAGGTACGGGCGGGCGAATCATTATGACCAGTTCAACATCAGGACTGCTCGGTAATTTCGGCCAAACAAACTACGGCGCAGCCAAAGCGGGCATTGCCGGTTTCATGCGTTGCCTATGGTTAGAGGGTTTGAAATACGGCATCACGGTCAACGTGCTGGCACCCACCGCCACCTCGCGATTGACGACCGACATACTGCCAGAAGAAGTTCAGGACGATTTTCCACCTGAGGCGGTCTCGCCACCGGTTGTATGGTTGTGTACCGACGACGCTAAAGACGTCAGCGGCCGGCAGTGGTTGGTCGCAGGCAACAATGTCTCTATTTTGAGCTGGCAGGTGACCCCGATCGCCCAAAGGTCTCTAGACGACGGCACCTGGGATGTTGCCGACATTGGCGAAAAAATACTCGCCAGCAAAGACACCTGGCCTCCGGTTAACCCATTGCGAGGCAGTTAAGTCAGCGCATAGGACAGCATGAAAAAAGCACCAGACGGGAGTGACGACACATGAACTTTGGTTTTACTGAGGAGCAAAACCTGCTGCGCGACCAAGTTGAGCGCTTTATGCAGGACACATGCCCAATAACACGGGTACGTGAAATCAGCGACGCCGGCGGATTTGCCGAGGACCTGTGGAAACAAATCGGCGAGCTGGGCTGGCTGGGTCTATTGATACCAGAAGCCTACGGCGGTTTAGGCTTGAAATGGATCGACCAAGTCGTGGTCTTGGAGGCGGCGGGCACCGGTTTATGTCCATTGCCTATAACCTCCCACGTGTTGGCCAGTACCGCGATCCTAGCCTGCGCCAGCGACGAACAAAAAAGTCGCTGGTTGCCGGCCATGGCAAGCGGCGAGGCCGTCTATAGCCTAGGTCTTTATGACGATCCCAACTGGATTGACCCGGCGGCGGTTACCGCCACCGCCAAGGTCGATGGCGACGGCTACATTCTCGGCGGCAAGAAGCCTTTTGTTAACGACGCAGGCAGCGCCAGCCATTTACTGCTCGCGGTGCAAGGACCCAATGGCCTAGCGCTGACCGCTGTGACCAAGGATGAGGTGCGCATTACTGCACAACCTACCATGGACAACACCAAGCCCATGGCGAGCGTCGATCTTGAGGGTGTGCGAATCGGTGCCGACCGTCTGTTAACAATGACGGCCGGACAATTGGACTTTTTGACCGACTGCGGCGCGCTTGCCGTAACGGCAGAAATGGTTGGTGCCGGCAGCGCGATGCTTAACTTAACAAGCGAATACGCCAAACAACGCATTCAGTTCGGCAAGCCCATCGGCCAATATCAGGGCGTTAAGCATCGCCTAGCCGATATGTACGTCGACTTGGAGAGCTATCGTTCTTTGTGTTATTTCGCCGGCTGGTGCGCAGATGACGACCCCAAAGAATTGGCCCGTGCAGTTTCTTTAGCCAAAGGCTACGCATCGGATGCCTTTAATCAAATCGGCATCGATGGCGTTGGTTTACACGGCGCAATTGGTTTTACCGCCGAGTACGATGCACAACTGTTTCTCAAACGTTCGAAATGGGCGCGGCCCATGTTCGGCGACTCTGATTTTCATCTTGACCGCGTTGCTAGTTTAGGAGGCCTGTAATGGATTTTGATTACACCGCAGAGGAAAACGCTTTTCGCGAAGAAGTTCGACATTTTATCAGTGACAATTTGCCGCCGAAAAAAGAACGCGACAAAAATTTTCTAGCGACTTGGCTCGAAAAAGTACGCGCCAAAGGCTGGGTCGGTTTTTCCTGGCCGAAAGAATTCGGCGGTAGCGCAGGCGGACTTATAGAACAAACGATCTTGCGCGAAGAAATGGCACTGGCCAAAGCACCCCCCCTGGGTACCTCTATGATGGGGCTCGCTTGGGTTGGCCCCGGCATCATGGAATACGGCACCGAAGAGCAAAAACGCAAGTTCATTCCGGACATCCTGGACAGTAAAGTAACTTGGTGCACGGGTTATTCCGAACCCAATCATGGATCCGATCTCGCTGCGATTCAGTGCAAAGCAGAGCTGCATGGCGATAACTATGTCGTGAACGGTCAAAAAATCTGGACCACCGGAGCGCCATGGTCGCAGTGGATAATTTTGCTTACTCGGACCCAATTCGATGTAGCGTCCAAGCACGATGGCATCACCTGTTTGTTGGTGCCCATGGACGCCCCGGGCGTGGAGGTGCGGCCGATTGAAAATATGGCGGGTGATAAACACTTTGCGGAAATATTTTTCACCGACGTAGAAGTGCCGGTAGAGAACCGCTTGGGTGCCGAGGGCGACGGCTGGAAGGTCACCGTCTCCGCACTGGCAAACGAGCGCTCGAGCATCGGTGAAGTGACACAAATGTTCGGCAAGCTTGAAAACTTAAAAGAGCTGGTGAAATCGACCAACAAACAGGGCAAACCCGCGCATGAAGACCCAGGTGTGCGACGCAAAGTTGCCCAATTCGAAATGAAAATTGCCGCAATGAAATACAACGGTCTGCGCTATTTGACGAAACAGATCAAAGGCGAACCGCTGACATCGGAGACTTCGGTCAACAAGCTGCACCGCGCCAGCCTCGAGATTGAAATGGACGACTTCGCGGTGGAATTGACAGGGCAAGCCGGATTGCAACTTCGCGGTGGCGAAGCAGCTGTGGACGGCGGGACCTGGTCAAAGTCTGCATTGAATTGGCCGAACGTCGTCATTGGTGGCGGCACGCCGAATATCCAGCGCAACATCATTGCCGAACGCCTGTTGGGCATGCCTAAAGACTGAGCCAACGGTGTCGACGAGGCCGGCCTTCGCGCCGGCCATGTCGGCTCAAGCGTCACCGCCGCTAAAGGAAATCGGTAACTTTATCGGGTAAATTCTACCGCTGAGCGGCAAAGCCAAGACGTTGAGCAAAATTTCAACGATAGTCTAGGTTCCGCTGGTCAGGATTTACGCAATGCAAAAGGCAACTTGCAACGAGCCCATATTGGGTCTCTCTGAAGCACTTGCTGGGGAACTCGTCTATCGCTTATGCCTTGCAGAATGTGCTCGTCTTGGCTTCAGACAAGACGCCGTGACGAGGTTTGAGCGTTCGACCCTAAAGGGCGGCTTACATATCAGAATTTGCCTACCAACCTATGCCAACGTGAGCCGCTATATCCCTAATCAGCAAACCCTCATTTGCGTTCGAGCCAGCTACATTCCGCTGAATCACATAAAGCAGCACATTGTCCAAAGCGAATACCTCGATGCGTTCAACGCTGAACGCGGCGCCGCGTATATCCTCGCATCCACCCGACAAACCTTGAACAACTCAAGCGCAGTGGACTATCAAAGATACATTCAGGACTCAATTTCAAATCAAGCATGCGCAACGAAAGCGCTCGGCCTCGATCCTCATTTTTATTCGCGGGAAACACTTGAAGCGTGGTTGATCGAACAACCCACTGTTCAGAGCTGGCTGAAAGGAAAATGTGCCGACACAGTGCAATCTTTTAGAGCCAATGGTCTACCGCCCAGCAACGTGATCTATTCAGCACGCCTTCAACGCTCGCCCTAAGCGCTGCGTACCAAGCGAAGCTGTGGGGCCTTGTGCGGTCCAAATTTGTTCGCCACTAACAAACACGCCCTGCACTTCACCGTTGGCGCGATTCACCAGCTGATGGCAGTCAAAAGAATCTCTGTAGGTGTACTGAACACTGGCTTCGCCGTCGTATGTCGATAAGCGTTGGGGATCCAACAACACCAGATCGGCGCGGTCACCGACCTCTAAGCCACCGACATCCAAACCAAAAAACTCCGCAGGTTCTTGGGTCAACCTTTTCAGCATATGACTAAAGCCATGTTCGGAGTCTTCCAAACCGATCTTCAGGGCACGTAGGTTGCCATCGAAAAACGCCATGTTAGTGACATGAGCACCGCTGTCATTGAAACCTGGCAGCAATCGCGGGTGCAGTAACAATTTCTTGATCACCTCCGGGTCTTTATTCGCGGCCACATAGTGCCAGTGCAGGTCACGATCAAAATGTTGCAAGAGTGCCAAGAAAAACTCGCCATCATCGCGGATGGCATCACCCATAGCCGCAAAAGCGCGTGCTTCCTCTGCATCATCGATGGATTCGCGTTGAGACTGCCAAACTTGATAGCGTTGATACAGCTGTGCCATAGATTGACCCGACCAAGCATCAATGGTTGATCGATAGATCACCATATCGTTTAAGTCACGGGTTAAAAATTCGTTTTCTATACGCAGCAGACGGCGTAAGTGCCCCACCGAGAATCCACTTTTACCACGACTCCACATCTCACGAAACGCTTCGATGAATTCAGGGTCAGACAAAATTCGCCGGCGCGCAGCAACGTCTTCTAATTCCGTTTCGATCAAGCGGCGCATTAACGGATTGGCTTCAGCCAAAGGGCTCACCGCACCTTCAGAATAAATCCGGAACGGCGCCGCCAATGCCTGCATGCGAAAACGGCCATCCAGCGCTTTGGAGTTGAGCAGATTCGCGAACAACAGAGCTCGCGATTTATTCATCCGGTTGTTGACGCTGTCGATGGCCGCTAACGCTGTGATCTTCAGCGGTTTGCCATGTATGCGCCCACTGCTGAGCATAAACAGCCGCGCGGTAAGCGCGCCGTTATCCGTTGCAGGCGTCATCTGCCAAACGCGATCACGCTTGCGCAGCACGTCGGTCAATAACTTGTATTCCTCGTAGTTGGCGTATTGGGTTGGAATACGTTTATTCGTGTTCGGTGCATTGGCCAAAAAATGCAACGGTAAACCGTCGGTCGACAACCCCAAATAGCCTTCATCCATAGCCTCTTCGAGTATCCCCACCATCCGCTGCAACTCCGCATCGGTGGGTTGTCGGCTGATGCTGTCCTGCAGACCCATCACTTCGATGCGCAACATAGAGTGCGGCAGAAACGGCGCGACATTTGCGGCCAACGGCAATTGATCTAAATGCTCTAAGTACTCCCTAGGCTGCCGCCAAACCGCCTTATCTGCGGCTTTGCTGAGTACGGTTTTAGGAATGTTTTCGACTCGCGCAAAGCAATCCACAATCGGGTCTTGATCAGCTGTTCGCTGGTTGCCAAATGCCAAGCCGATGCTGCAATTCCCCACCAGCACGCTGGTGGTGCCATGGCGCGTCACCTCAGGCAAGCCCGGCTCTAATTCTGCTTCTAGATCCTCATGGGTGTGGATATCAAGCAAACCAGGCGTCAGCCATTGGTCTGTAGCGTCTATTTCTTGGGCGGTAGATTGACTGGGCAGACGACCACCGCGCGCGGCTATCTTGCCTTGGCTCACAGCTATATCGCCGACACACCCGGGCGCGCCGGTACCATCAAATACCTTGGCGTTACGAATAATTAGATCCCACTGCATGCCACTGCTCCAGATTCGCTCTATTTGATTGTAACGGTCATCGCCGCTACTAATCCGCCCAAAGTGTGCGGCGCACAGAGGGCAAGAAAAATGTAACCAGCAGGGTAATGACCATTAGCGCACAACCCGACACCACCAGCGCCGCACCGACTCCGTGATATTCCGCTACTAAGCTGATCGGAAACACTCCCAAGGGCATTAGTCCGTGCGACATCATATCGATGCTCATAATCCGCCCACGCATATGTCCTTCGACCGCCATCTGCAACATGCCTCGATTCAGCGACATGTTCCAACTGCTAAGCATGCCGATCAGCGCAATCAGCGCCAACGCAATGAACTGCATATCGAATGCGCCAAAGGCAGCGGTAACGGCTCCCCAACCCAGACAGCTAACGATCAACCAGAACCCCTTTTTGCGCAAGTCGCCCATAGCCGCCATAAGCAAAGAACCGATTATTGCACCGCCGCCCATAGCCGAAATCAAATAACCTAAATCGTCCGCATGGCCTTGCAACACATCCTGATTAAATGCGGGCAGCAAGGTATTAAGTGGCATGCCAAACAAGAACGGCAAAATCGACAGCACGATCAGTGCAAACACTTGAGGATGAGCGATGACGTAACGCAACCCCTCTTGCATATCCGACAATGAGTCGCCATCGCGATTGCGCTCGGCCTTGCCCGGCCGATCAACCTTCAGCACGGTAAGCGCAGAAAACAGGTACAAACTGGCAATGACCAGATAGACAATGCCAACCCCATAAGCGGACGTTTTATTGCCCCCGGCGAGCCACGCGATCAAAAGACCCGCCACAGCCGGGCCAATGATCCGCGACAAATTCCAGCCCGTTGTATTCAATGCCATGGCCGTGAAGATCAGTCGTTCTGGGATAATCTCAGGCACAAACGCTTGCCGCGCCGGCATCGACAAGGCCAACACCGTACCGTTGAAAAAACCGAACCAAATAAAATCCCAAAACGCCACATCGCCACTGAATATGATGGCCGCCATCACCAATGTGGCTGCACAGTTGAGGGCCTGAGCCCATGCGATAACTCGCCGCTTTGGCAGCCGGTCTGCAAGCACACCGCCGTACAACGAAAACAGCACGGACGGCAACATAAACGACAGCGTTACCCAGGCCAGATCCAACGCCGAGGATGTGAGCGCGTAGACCAGCCAGCCACGCGCAATGATCTGCATATTCATGGCAAACGATGAGCCTAAACTGCCAATCCATAACCAGCGAAAATTCGGCACCGCCAAAGCGGAAAATATGTCTCGGGACGCCACCCGCTAACGTACTTGCATGAGTTAGTAACTCAACCGATAAGCTAAACCGTCTTTAACGATATGCCCGGCCGTTGGCGCCGCGAAGTGCGTACCAATGACCAGCACCGGCTGGTCACTGTACTGCCGCAAGAACTCAGTTCGAGTCGCGGCAGCCATCGACTGATCAGTATCTGCTGTTGTCGACCAGTCTGGGTGCACAATCTGACAGGGATGATGAAGCATATCGCCGGTGATAATCGCCGATTCACCTTTTGATTGAATATACACACTGACATGCCCCGGTGTATGGCCCGGCGTGGGTTGCAAAAATATCTCGTCGTTTAGCCGATGCTGTTGCGACACCACGACCGCTTGCCCCGCATCAAAAATAGGTTGTACCGAATCTTCAATGACCGGTCCGTACTCCTGCGATTGTTGGCGCCAATACTGCCATTCGTCCTCAGCAAACAAATACTCGGCACGTGGAAACGTGGGCTGCCATGCGCCGTCTTGCCAGCGCGTATTCCAGCCCACGTGATCGACGTGCATATGCGTGCACAGCACCGTATCGACTTGTTCAAGCGAAAACCCTGCGGCACCAAAGCGCTGCAGAAAGTCGCCCTGCATATTGTTCCACTTTGGATAAGTACGGGATTTATCATTGCCAATACAGGTATCCACGACAATGGTCTGGCCAAGGGACTCCACAACCAGCGCGTGCATGCTCAAAACGATGCGGCCTCGCTCGTCTATAAACGGCGCCATCCATGGAATCGTTTGCATAGCCGCCGGGGTCGCCTGAGGCAACAAATGCGGCCCAAGGGAAGCCGTCGTCAGCTCCACAACCTGGGTTATTCGCACATCACCAATCTGCCATTTGAGCACTTGCTCCATCCCCGCAAAATTGCACAGTCCTCCAGCGTTGCAAATCGGCGCCGCATGGTCAAACATCCGAGCATATAACTGACAAGCAACGCGAGCTAAAGAGGGGATCCATATGAGCGTAAAAAGCCTAGCCGAAACACTGAACTTCACCGACATTGGCATCAGCATCGACAACCACGTCGCGGTGGTAGAGATCCAAAAAGGCCCAAATAACTTTTTCGACACCCAGATGATAAACGATCTAGCCAGCGCCTTTGAGCAGATGGACGCGACCGACGAGGTACGCGCGATCGTTCTATGTTCGCAAGGCAAACACTTTTGTGCGGGCAACGACTTTGGCAGTGCGAGCCGAAATGAAGAACGCGCCGACCGCGATCCGAATGCTGGCAATCCGCTTTATGCCGCTGCAGTGCGCTTGTTCGCTACCGAAACGCCGGTGGTGGCGGCCGTGCAGGGGGCCGCTGTTGGCGGAGGCTTCGGCTTAGCCGTCATGCCGGACTTTCGAGTGGTTTGCCCAGAAGCCCGCTTTACCGCCAACTTTGTAAAACTGGGGTTCCATCCAGGCTTTGGCCTAACCCACACCTTGCCGCGATTGATTGGCCAACAACAGGCTCATAAGCTGTTTTTAACCGGTCGCCGCATCGGCGGTGAAGAAGCGTATGCAATCGGTTTGGCTGACGTGCTCACCGACAGAGATACACTCCGTGCAGAAGCCATTAAGTTGGCCGCAGAGATCGCCGAAAATGCGCCGTTAGCGGTGGTATCGGTGCGCAAAACCATGCGCGAAGGACTGGCTGCTGCCGTAAAATCGCAAACCGACCACGAGGCCGCAGAACAATATCGCTTGCAGCAAACCGACGATCACAAAGAAGGTGTGAAATCCGTCGCCGAGCGCCGCGCCGGCAACTTCAAGGGCCGCTAACTCGCCGCTGTTGCGCGCCGATCCAATTCGGCGCGAATCACCACGTATTCCTGCTCGTTTAGCTTAAACCGGCTGAACAACACAGCGCCTATGACGTAGCAAACCAAAGGCAGCGCGCCGTAGAGTGTGACCATTGCAATCTGCACGCTCATAGGTTGCGGTTGATTCGGTATAAATCCTGACGCCTCAAGCACAAAACCGGTCAGCAACAGCATGACCCCAAGCGCACTCTTATAGGTGAAATTCCACACCGCAAAGTACGAACCTTCCTTGCGTTCACCGGTTTTATATTCGTCATAGTCAATCACGTCGCCCTGCACCGACGGTCCGATCGTGCCACCACAGCCGGCAGCGAACCCAGCAAAAGCCGCCATTGCAATAATCAGCACCAAGCGCGCATCAACCGTATCTAAGAACGGCAGAAAAAACATACCGCCGAAGGCAACCCCGTATAATGCCATGCCAAAAATCCAGACCCGGATTTTGCCAAATCGACGGGACAACGGCAGCCACAAGGGCACCGACGCGGTGGACGGCAACATATACGCTAAAATAATTAATGGCGCCCATAGCGGTGCGCCCACGACGTACTGCGTGACGTAAAGCGTTAACACCGCAATCGCAGAAGACCCGATGTTTTCAATAAAAGTAACAATGACCAACAATCGCGCGTGAGGGTTTTGCCAAACGTCGCGAAAAGCAGATACCGGACTGGAATCTAAACGTCCCTGAAACTCCGGCCGCTCGCGCAAATTAACCACGGCATAAAGTACCAATACGCTCATCGCAACCACAGCATAAAGCGCATACTGCTCCGCCATCGCACGCACGTCTCCGCCGTCACTAAACTCCTCATTAATTAATAACTGCATGGTTGCCAGAGAAAGGATCGAGCCAAAGGTATAAAACGCATGACGTAAACCAAACAACCGACTGCGCTCGTGATAATCATTGGACAGTTCCGCACCCAGAGCCATATGGGGAACAAAAAACAGCGTCATCGCGGAGTAAAACCCAATCACTGCGGCCGCCATCCACCAGCTCAATGCGTCAACACTTAAGCCTTGAGGCGGCGCAAATACCGCATAAAAGCCGATGGCAATCGGTACTAAGCTGACTAAAATCCAGGTCCGACGCCGCCCCAAAGACAGACCAGTGCGATCGCTCAAATAACCCACAAGCGGATCTGAAATCGCGTCCCAAATGCGCGAAACACTGAAGATCAAGCCCATAACGGCCGGCGCGATAAGCAAGACATCAGTGGAAAACTTCATGACGTAGAGCGCCAGCAACAAATACATATAACCAGCGCCGACAGCCGGAGCGCCGAATGCGATAAGGGTTGCAGGGCTGATACGGTCAGTGCGCAAAACTAGCAGGCTTCAGGCGTTTTTAATCGTCAAGCCGCCATCCACGGGCAGAGCAACTCCCGTCATAAAGCTTGCTGAGGGCAAACAAAAATTCAACGTACCGTGCGCCACCTCTTCGGGGTCCGCATAACGTTTTAAAGCGATTCGGCGCCGCGCATAAATCTGTTTCTTATCGTCAGGTATTGCGGCAGTCATGCCCGTATTAATAGGGCCGGGGCAGATGCAATTGACAGTAATGCCCTCGTCACCCAACTCCACTGCCAACGACCGCGTCAGCCCTATGACACCGTGCTTTGCTGCGGTATACGGGCTGCCAAATTTGGTCGCGCCGAGGCCTTCGGTCGACGCAATGTTCACAATGCGCGGATTCTCAGACTGTCGCAGCCATGGCAATGCCGCACGAATCGTACACGTGTGCGCGGTCAGCAATACCGCGATTGAGCGCTCCCAAGCATGACCATAGTCCTCGTGATCTATGGGCGCAGGCACCGAAATTCCGGCGTTATTGATCAGCAGATCGATACCACCGAACTGTGCCGCAACCTCTTCGATTACCGCATCGGTCGCCTGTGGGTCGGCCAGATCCAGCACCCAAGGATGTGCAGTTCGCCCCGCAGCCTGAATGTCATCGACCACGTGCTGCAAGCCTTCCGCGTTTATGTCTATGGCCGCGACTCGTGCGCCCTGATCGGCGAACAACTTTGCGGTGGCGGCACCCATGCCGCTACCGGCGCCGGTGACTAGCGCAACCAGACCATCGATCGACCGACTCAAATTCGAAAGCGCCATAATTCCCCTCAGATACTGATCAACGCGGTTTAATTTACCAAGGATGCACCCGCACCGGCATCGATGCGTAGCCATGAACGAAACTGGATTGCACGCGCTCAATTTCGCCCACTACTTCAACCATGCGAAAACGTTGCATGATTTCTTCCCATAATACGCGCAGCTGCATCTCAGCAAGCCGATTGCCCATGCAGCGATGAACACCAAAACCAAATGACAGATGATGGCGAGCGCGGGGACGGTCAATCCAAAACCGATCCGGATCCGGAATGACCTCACTGTCGCGGTTGCCCGAGATATACCACATGGCAATCTTGTCACCCTCCTTCATCTGTTGACCGCCAAACTCAATGTCGCGATTAGCCGTACGTCGCATGTACGCGAGTGGTGTCTGCCAACGAATGATCTCGGACACCATATTCGTGATCAGTTCACGGTTATCCCGCAACTTTTCGTACTCACCGGGATTTTGATTCAACGCAAGCACACCGCCTGAGATCGAATTACGGGTGGTGTCGTTGCCACCAACGATGAGCAGTACCAGATTCCCTAAAAACTCCATGGGCGGCATGTTCTGAGTATCTTTGCCGTGCGCCAGCATCGACAGCAAATCACTTTTCAAGGGTTCATTAGCCCGACGCTTACGCAGATCCGTAAAATATTCTAGGCACTCCAGTAACGCAGCACGACGATCTGCTTCGGGCGTTGGCCCCCCCGCCAGTTCACCCGAGGTCGCCATATCTGACCAGTACGTCAGCTTACGACGCTCGGCAAACGGAAAATCAAAAATAGTGGCCAACATCTGAGTAGTCAGCTCTATCGACACCGAATCCACCCAGTCAAAGGTTTCACCAACCGGCAGCGAATCTAGGATCGCAGCCGCTCGGCTGCGTATCGTCGATTCTAACTTAGCCAGATTCACGGGCGCGACCACACCTTGAACCGTGCGGCGCTGAACATCGTGTTTTGGCGGATCCATACCGATGAAATTGGGTGTTTTAAAATCTTCCTGACGATCTGGCAGCACGATGCCTAAATCCGATGAAAAATCATGATGATTTTTGTCCATTGCCATAATGTCGTTGAATTTAGTCAGCGACCAAAATGGGCCGAACATGCCATTTTCGCAGTAATGCACTGGTGCTTCTTCGCGCAGGCGCGCAAAATAATCCCAATGAACGCCGTGCTGCATCAGTTCAGGACGACTGACGTCAATATCACGCAAATCCATAGTGTATGGGTCGGCAATTTGCGCCTTTTGGTCTATGGCTTCGGCCATCACAATTCCTCCACTCCCTAACTCCTGTGCTCAACCATACACCTAAGAAAAACAGCAGGCGAGGCCCGTGCCATCTTAAGATAAGAGGCTCGTTTAGCATCAGATAAGGTAGTTTTCTGTAATGTTCAACCTGACATTCGACAACCAGTTCACCGCAGCGCTCCCTGGCGATCCAGAATCCGGCCCGCGTCAACGACAGATCAGCCATGCATTATTTGCCCGAGTCATGCCCAAACCCGCCGCGCAACCGCAAATGGTTCACTACTCTCAAGAAGTCGCCGAGTCGCTTGGGCTCAGCACAGCGCAATGCCGCAGCGATGAATTCGTGCAGGCGTTTTCCGGCACCCGCATATTGTCGGGTATGGATCCGCACGCGACCTGCTACGGCGGACATCAATTTGGTAATTGGGCAGGTCAACTAGGCGACGGTCGCGCGATAAATTTGGGAGAAGTCAACACACCCGACGGTCACCTTATGCTGCAGCTCAAAGGTGCCGGCCCGACGCCGTTTTCTCGCGGCGCCGATGGGCTGGCGG
>TARA_B100001093_G_scaffold78216_1_pt1 | contig 13464 bp, 11 predicted proteins | sample TARA_B100001093 | Tara Oceans TARA_B100001093 (sample SAMEA2623116) | marine metagenome | biome: marine biome (ENVO:00000447); feature: surface water layer (ENVO:00002042); material: "saline water (ENVO:00002010), including plankton (ENVO:xxxxxxxx)" | depth 5 m
ACACTTAAAAATAACGAGCAAATTGCTGCTGTTACCAAAGTAAATAAAGATGAAGATGAACCAGAGGAAAATGTGGAGGTAAACACTGAATCATCAGCCGAAACTACTAGTGAAACAAACCAAGAAATATAGACATGAATAAGAGTATTATTTTATTATCATTTGTTTTGCTTTCATCGAGCATATTTGCTCAAAAAGCAGAGCTAACAAGTGCCATTCTATCTTTTAGAAAACAAGATATGGAAAGTGCTAAATTATACGTAGATGCTGCGGAAGTAAAACTTAACAACGGTGGTACTTTAAAAGCTAAGGACCTTGGTAAATTTTGGCACCACAAAGGCTTGGTTTACTATTCTTTATATGATGCAAGTAAGGATATTAATCTTTTAGAAGCTGCCGCAAACGCGTTTAAAATTGACACTGAAACTGATGGGAGCTCATATGCAAAGAAATCTTCTAATGAGTTAGTTCGTTGTGCAATAGCATTTAATAATGCTGCATTTGAAAAATATGATGCAAAAGATTTTACAGCAGCATTAGGTTTATTTGAAAGTGTAGTTGAAATAAATGCATATGATGCTATCGGAAAAATTGATACATCTAATTTATACAATGCCTCATTAATGGCAGTTCAGGCAAATGATTCAGATAAAGCTATAGAGTTGTTTAGTAAACTTATTGATTTAGATTCTAGCAACGGTGATTATCATTTATCATTAATACAACAATACACTAAACTTGAAAATGATGAGGAGAGATTTAATTCAATTAAAAAGGGTAGAGAACTGGCTCCCAATCACACTGGATTAATTTTTGAAGAAGTGAATTACTACTTAGCTCAAAATAATAACGAAGAATTACTTATAAGTCTTGAAAGTGCAATAAAAGCGGCACCTGAAAATAAGATTCTTCATTTTGCTAAAGGGTCTGCATTAGGATCATTAAAAAGATACGATGAAGCGAAAGCCGCTTACTTAAGCGCAATAGCCTTAGATGCAGATTATTTTGATGCATATAACAATTTAGGAAGTCTTTATCTTGATCAAGCAATCCCCTTAATTGACAAAATGAATAATCTTGGACTTAGCCAAGCAGATCAAAAGAAATATAATTCTTTAAAAAGTCAACGAAACAAACTTTATAAAGATGCTCAGCCATATTTAGAAGAAGCTGTGCGTATTAATGATTCTGAAATTCAATTATTAAATGCACTAAAAGATGTTTGTTACCAAACAGATGATATTGATTGTTGGAAAAAAACAAATGAGCTTTTAAAACAGATTTCAAATTAAATTTAAAAAATGGATAGGCTTACTTATCCGTTTTTTAAATAAAACATAATTTTACATAATATATATTATAAGACAAAGCTATTTAATATATTAACATATGAATAGAATATTATGAGTAATCCCGTTAAACTCTATGCTATCATGCTGATTTTTACCGATGAGTCTTTGAGATAATGGCGAAACTGTAGACATTATAAATATATCGGTACCATTAAATGAGACTTTTCCTAAGCCAATTGAAATATAAAAAATTGAATGATCTGTTTTAAATAATGATCCCATCTTTATAGATGAATGTTCTACAATATCAATCTGAGAAAGTATTCTAAGTGATTTATTTAGTTCTAGCAACTGACTAGAAACCTTTTCTTGATCTAGATGAATCATAGCCCTAGATGTTTCATGTTTATCTCCAGCAGAACTTTTTGTGGATGAATCTAAAGCATTTTGATTTGACAAATATAAATCATTTATAAGTTTGATTTTATCATTTACCAACCCAATACATAATTCATGTACGCGTGTTTTAAGAATTAAATTAAAATCTATCATGAATATGATTTCGGATAAATAATTAAGCTGGTTTTATCAAATTCAAATAATGATCAATTTTATCAATTAGATATGCCAAATTTTGTTTTTTGCTATTGTCAATACTTAAATCAAAAACAGATACATCATTTCTACACCTACCAACTTTAAATTTTGCTGGCGATGCAACTGCTAAATATGTAAGCGGATAAAACTTTTTCAGACTTAAATCGATTAAAATATCGTAATCTTCGCTCAAAAAATTATCAATTACCATACCCTGAGGTTTTCCATACCAATTTAGCTCAGTATTAGAGAAAAAATCAAAATGTAAACTAGACATATGCTCAAATGATTTATCATTTTGATCTACGAATCCTAAAGCAGAAACCAATTCTTTACCATTAGATAGCCTACCTACAAAGGTCTTAACAAGTTTGATGTCCTCTGGCTCTGTAGCATCAAATAAAATGGTAATGCGTTTAGCACTTTCTAAATTAAATGCTTGATGCTTTCGCCGCATTTCTATATCAGATCGTCTAAGTTGCCAGGCGCCATAGCAATGCTTTATATCTGTAATAAAACTCATCGTAACAAACTTAAAAATTCATCTTCAGAAATAATAGGAATTCCTAACATTTCGGCTTTTTCTCGTTTGCTAGGCCCCATATTTTCTCCTGCTATTAGGTAACTCGTCTTTTTTGAAATTGAGGACGTGTTTTTCCCACCATTTTGATCGATTAATGATTTCAGTTCATCTCGGGAATGATTTTTAAATATTCCAGATATAACAAAAGACTTACCATTTAAAATAGTTGTTCTATCAATAAAAATAGAAGCATCAATTTGCAATTGAACTCCAGACTCATTTAATCTTGTTATAAGAAGAAGATTATCGACATTTTTAAACCAAGACATTACACTTTGAGCAATTCTATCTCCAATCTCATCAACGCTTTTAAGATCTTCAAATTCAGCATTTTGAAGATTGTCTAGTGTTTGGTAGTGATAAGCTAATTTTTTTGCAACAGTTACACCAACATAACGAATTCCTAAAGCGTAAAGCACCCTGTCAAAGGGTATTGATTTTGACCCTTGAATACTTGAAATAGCTTTATTTGCAGACTTTTCAGCCATTCGCTCTAGAGGTAATATTTGCTCTAGAGTCAAAAAGTATAAATCTGCCACATTATTAATCAATCCTTCTTTGAAAAACTGATCAATTGTTTCTGAACCTAAACTGTCAATATTCATTGCCTTTCGGCTAATAAAGTGCTCTATCTTCCCTTTTATTTGTGGTGGACAGGATTTGTCGTTCAAACAGTAATGCTGTGCCTCACCTTCTTTACGGACCAATTTTGTATTACATTCTGGGCAGTGTGTTATATATTCTATAGAATTTGAGAATAGATCTCTTTCATTTTTAACTACAGCTACAATTTTAGGGATGATCTCCCCTCCTTTTTCCACATAAACAGTATCTCCTTCTCGTGCATCTAGTTTGGCAATATGATCTGCATTGTGAAGTGAAGCTCTTTTAACTGTTGTTCCAGCTAATTTAACTGGTTCCAGGTTAGCAACAGGTGTAATGGCTCCTGTTCTTCCAACCTGATATGTTATTTTATTCAAAGTGGTTACTACTTGCTCTGCTTTAAACTTGTATGAAATTGCCCAACGTGGAGATTTAGCAGTGTATCCAAGTTCTTCTTGTTGCAAAGTATTGTCAACCTTTATAACAATACCATCTATGTCATAAGGAAGCTCTTTCCGAGCTTTATCCCAATATTTAACATATTCTAGAACGCCTTCAATAGTATTGTATGTACGTATATCTTTGGGTATTTTAAAACCCCATGAACGAGCTGTCTCCAACTTTTCATAATGGGAGTCTGTTTTAATATTATCCCCCAAAATATAATACAAAAAGCAATCTAATGGGCGTTTGGCAACAACTGAAGAGTCTTGCATTTTTAATGTGCCAGAAGCTGCATTTCTTGGGTTTGCAAAAGCTTCTTGACCAGCTGACTCTCTATCTTGATTCATTTCATCAAAACCTTTATGAGGTAAAAAAATCTCACCACGGATTTCAAATTCAGATGGCGGGCTTCCATGAAGTTTTAAAGGGACGCTTTTAATTGTTCGCACATTAGATGTGACATCATCACCTTGCGTACCATCACCGCGGGTTAAAGCTCGCTTAAGCATGCCGTTTTCATAATGTAAACTGATCGATACACCATCGTATTTTAACTCACATACATACGAATAAGGTTCTAAAATTATTTTCTGAATACGTTTATCAAAATCTCTTAACTCATCTTCTGAATAGGTATTTCCTAAGGAAAGCATTGGACGCTTATGCTTAATAGTCTTAAATTGCTTATTTACTACCCCTCCTACTCTTTGGCTAGGTGAATTTGGATCAAAGAATTCAGGATGTACATTTTCTAGAATAATAAGCTCCTCTAAAAGCTTGTCAAATTCAAAATCACTTATTGTTGGCTTATCCAATAAATAATAAGAATAATTATGATCAGAAAGCTCTTTTCTTAGTATATATATTCTAGACTTTGCATCCATTTAGGAGTCGAGTTTTAAAAAGCAATTTACAATTTCCATTTGGCTTTTACCATTCTATCTTTTCCTTGTAAATCTTGTTTAAGTTCTACCGATGTAAATCCTTTATCATCCAACATTTTAAGTATTTCAGAACCTTTTTGTTCGTGTATCTCAAAATAGAGTAATCCATTTTGATTTAATCTTTTAGTAGCAATTTCAGCAATTGTATCATAATACTTTAAAGGGTTGTTATCTGGAACAAATAAAGCCAAATGTGGTTCATATTGCAGTACATTATTTGCCATCATAAGTTTGTCTGATTCTAACACGTACGGAGGATTACTTACAATAATATCAAAATGATCTAATTTAAAAATTGTGTCTTTAGCAAAAATATCAGCATGTATAAATTTAATGGGGGTCATAAATTTATCAGCATTATCTTTAGCTTGAATTAAAGCAAGTTCTGAGACCTCAAGTGAAGTCATTTTCAAATTGCTATTTAAAGCTAAACTGATAGAAATACAACCTGAACCACAACCAATATCAAGAATAGACTTATATGCTGGATTATCTTTTAATATCCAATCTACCAGTTCTTCTGTTTCTGGTCTGGGAATTAACACATTTTTATTCATATTAAATTTATGTCCATAAAACCATGTATATCCGATTATTTGTTGAATAGGAACCTCTTTTTTTAATAAAGAAACAATATGTTTAATCTTTTTGACATCATTACTATTAATTAAGCTTTCTGAATACAACAATAGATCGATATTGCTAAAATCTAAAACATATTCAACAATCAAATTTAAAAAGCCCCTAAGTTCATTTTTTGGGTAAAGAGTAGATAACTCCTCATTTAAATAAGTTCGTATATCTTTGACTTTTAACATAGCCTAAAACTAATGCATTTTGTCTATTTTTGAGGCATGTATTCAGACGAATTTTACATGCAAAGATGTCTTGATCTAGCTGAAAATGCTTTGGGAAAAACTTACCCAAACCCAATTGTCGGTTGTGTCATTGTTCACGAAGGTAAAATTATTGGTGAAGGTTGGCACAAAAAAGCAGGCGATGCACATGCAGAAGTTAATGCAATTAATTCTGTAAAAGACAAAACATTACTTTCTGCATCAACACTTTATGTTAGCCTAGAACCTTGTGTGCATTATGGGAAAACACCACCTTGCTCCGAACTAATTATTAAGCATAAGATCCCTCATGTTGTTGTAGGCTGTAAAGATTTATACTCTAAAGTATACGGTAAAGGCATTCAAAGTATGCGTGAATCTGGAATCAACGTTGATGTAGGTGTTTTAGAAGATCAATGTATTGAATCTCATAAGCGGTTTTTTACTTTTCACAACAAGAATAGACCATACATCATCTTAAAATGGGCAGAAACAAAAGATGGTTTTATTGCGCCAACAGAACAAAAAGTGGGTGAACCTTTTTGGATAAGTAGTTTAGAATCTAAAACATTGGTGCATAAATGGCGTAGTCAAGAATCTTCTATACTTATTGGCACAAATACAGCTGAGCTAGACAATTCATCTCTAACAGTTCGGTTATGGAAAGGAAATAATCCATTAAGAATTGTAATTGATGAAAATTTAAAACTCAGTAATAATTTAAATATTTTTAATAATTCTGCTAATACTTTAGTTTTTAACAATAAAAAAAATATGGTATTTGATAATATTGAATATTGTATGATAGATTTCAACTCTATTCATCAAGAAATAATGAAAACATTGTACAACAAAGGTGTACATTCCTTAATTATTGAAGGTGGAAGAGAAACATTACAATCATTTATTGATATAGATTTATGGGATGAGGCGAGAGTGTTTATTGCAAATCAATATCTTAAAAATGGTGTCCATGCACCAAAAATTAAAGAAAAACATATAAGTGAGGAAATGGTTTCTTCAGATTTATTAAGACGATATCGTAGATGATTTACCTGATACTGAGTATAATATTTAGCACATCATTGGTGCTGATTTTCAAGCTTTTTGAGCGCTTTAATATAAACAATTTTCAAGCAATCGTATTTAACTACATCGCTGCTGCATTTATTTGTTATTTCACCCTAAAAGAACCAATAAACATAAATTCAATTACTTCGGAAGGTTGGCTACCCTATTCAATCATGATTGGTTTAATGTTCATTAGCCTATTTAATTTAATTGCATACTCAGTTCAAAATGTTGGTATTTCAGTTACATCAGTAGCAAATAAAATATCACTTTGCATCCCTGTAATATTTGCGTTTATTTATTACGGAGACTCAGTTAGTTTAATAAAAGTTATAGGAATTACACTTGCATTATTTGCAGTTTATTTTACTTCTAAAAATAATGAGAAAAAAGCGTCTTTCAATTCAATTCTTTTTGTTGTCCCAATTGTTTTATTTGTTGGTTCAGGATTGCTTGATGTAATTTTCATTCATAGTCTTGAAACATTTGATTTAGTAAACAAAGGATTAGTAATGAAATTTAGTACTATACTTTATACAATTGCAGCTATAATTGGTTTACCAGTATTAGTAATTCAGCATTTTACAAGTAATAAAATTAAGATGAAAAACATCATGGCCGGTGTATTACTAGGAATACCAAATGTTCTCTCTATTGTATTTTTCTTAAGATGCTTAAACCACTATCCTGAAAGTTCTTTTGTATTCCCGATTAATAATATTGGAATTGTATCCGTTTCAGCAATATCAGCAAGAATTTTATTTAATGAACATTTATCTAAAATAAATTTATTTGGCGTTTTTATTGCTGGAGTTTCAATAGTATTGTTATCAATTACATAAAAGCATTTAGCTATTTCATAAATTTTGCAGCAAAACATCGATTCATATAAAACTATAAAATGCACTTCAGAAGGTTTTCACAAAGATCGTGGATCAAAATTTTACGGTTATGCTTATCCTGTTAAATCTGAAGATGAATTAAAAATAAAAATAGAGAAACTTAAAAAAGAACATCATACAGCTAGACATTACTGCTACGCATATAGATTTAAAGAAAATTATTCTGTTTATAGAGTAAATGACGATGGCGAACCTACGAATGCTGCCGGAAAACCAATTTTAGGTCAGATTGATGCAAAACACCTAACTAATATAGCCTTAGTAATAGTTCGTTATTTTGGTGGCACAAAGCTAGGTGTTGGAGGTATGATGAGTGCATATAAACAAGCAGCACTTAATACCTTAAATAAGGCAGAAATTATTGAGTGTACTATAAATGATATATTTAAAGTAAATTTCGGGTATCCAGAAATGAATACAGTAATGAGATTTATTAAAGATTTGTCGGCCGATATTGTTAAACAAAAACTTGAAGAAAATAGCACCATATATTTTGCCATTCGTCAAAAAAATGCAAAAAAGGCAATAGAGAAATTTTCAGGTTTAAAAAATATAATCATTCACCAAGTTGATGAACTTGATTAATAAAATGATTACTCTAATTTAAACATAATTTAAAAGAATAAAATGGACTTTAAATTACTAAAAGACTTACAATCAATTCATGCACCAGCTGGAGATGAATCGAAAATGAAATATTTCTTAATTAATTATGTGGAAAAAAATAAAAAAAAATGGAAAGTTAAACCTGAGCTAATTCATGGAGAAGATTTTCAAGATTGTCTCATCTTAAAATTTGGCAATCCACGAACAGCAATTTTTGCACATATGGATTCTGTTGGTTTTACTGTTAGATATGGAAATGAGTTAGTTAAACTAGGAGGTCCAAAAATTGCTTCTGGAACTAAATTGGTAGGCGAAGATTCAAAAGGTACTATTGAAACTGAATTACTCTGTAATGATGATACTAAAAAGATTTCATACGTATTAAATCGTGAGATTGATCGTGGTACAAATCTTACATTTAAGCCAAATTGGCGCGAAGATGACGATTTTATTCAAAATTGCTATATGGATAATCGTTTAGGTATATGGAATGCATTAAAAGTAGCGGAAACACTTGAAGATGGTGTGATTGTTTTTTCATGTTGGGAAGAAACTGGTGGTGGATCCGTTGGTTATTTAGGGAAATATATATATGAAAAATGGGGGATTCGACAGGCATTAATTTCCGATATAACATGGGTTACTGAAGGCATTCCTCATGACAAAGGTGTTGCGATATCAATGAGAGACTCCGGAATTCCTCGTAAATCATATGTGCGTAAAATAATAGACATTGCTACAAAAAATATGATACAATTTCAATTAGAAGTAGAAGATGCAGGAGGTTCAGATGGTAATGGCCTACAAAAATCATCCTACCCTTTTGATTGGTGTTTTGTAGGAGCACCCGAGAATAATGTACACACACCTAATGAGAGGGTCCACAAAGGAGATATAAATGAAATGGTTAACTTATATAAAGTATTAATGAAAGAACTTTAGTTCTTAAATATAATTTTATTTAAATGGCATCTAATGCCTGTTTCAAATCAGCTTTTAAGTCATCAATATCTTCTATACCTACCGATATACGAATAAAATTATCGGTAATACCTAGTTCATTTCTTTCTTTTACAGGCACTGAAGCATGAGTCATAATTGCAGGGTGTTCAATTAAACTTTCAACACCACCCAAGCTTTCTGCTAATGTAAAAAGTGAAAGTTGTTTTAAGAATTTACTAGACTCTGAAAGTCCTCCCTTAATATACAAACTTAACATACCTCCAAATCCATTCATTTGACTTTTAGCAAGTTCGTGTTGAGGATGACTTTCTAATCCAGGATAAATTACTTTTTCTACGTTGGGATGTTTAATTAAAAAATCTGCAATTTTAATAGCATTTTCCTCGTGGGCTTTCATTCTTACTGACAGTGTTTTAACGCCTCTAAGAACAAGCCAGCTATCAAAAGGAGATTGGCTAGGGCCAATTGAATTTTGAAGATACCAGAGCTTCTCATATTGTGTGATATCATTTAACATTATAGCACCTCCCACTACGTCACTGTGACCATTAATATATTTAGTTAAAGAATGCATAACCATATCAGCACCTAAATCTAAAGGGTTTTGAAAATATGGACTCATAAATGTATTATCAACAACTACTTTTGCACCTACAATATGAGCTGAATTACAAATGGCTTTTATATCACTAATCTGTAACATTGGATTTGTAGGTGATTCAATCCATACTAAATCTGGTTTGAAAGAATTTAATTCAATTTTAACAGATTCTATATCTGTTGTATTGATATGTTTAATTTCGAATCGGTCATTGTAAATCGTATTTAAAAGACGGTAAGTACCACCATAAACATCATCACCACAAAGAATTTTTGAGCCATGAGGTAAAGATTGTAAAATTAATGAACAGGCAGACATCCCACTTGATGTAACCATGGAGAAAGTTGCATTTTCCAATGAAGCTAAACATGATTCTAATCGCGTTCTTGTAGGGTTATGAGAACGAGTATACTCATAACCTTTATGCTCTCCAGGACTTGTTTGCGCAAAAGTTGATGTTTGGTAAATAGGTGGAATAACAGAACCTGTTAATTCATCAGGTTGACTCCCTATCAATATAGCTTTTGTTGCAATTTTTAACTTCTTATAATCCATATTATCCCAATATTTTATCTATTTGTAAGTCTAATTCGTCTTTACTGTTTTCTGCATTTATATAACCCATTTTTTGCATCCAATTATCATTATAAATTTTAGATGCATATCTGTTACCAGAATCTGGAAGAATCACTAATATTCTTTCAGGCTTATCAAGAGATTCAGCGTATCTTATTGCTCCAACTACAGCAGAGCCACAGGAACCTCCAGCATATATACCTTCTTTCGTAAGCAATTCTCTCGTCATCAAAAATGACTCTTTATCATTTACCATAACAAAGTCATCAATTTGATCAAACAATACATTGTCAGGTAGAAAGTCTTCACCAATTCCCTCAACAACGTAAGATTTTGCTTCACAAATCTCACCTGTTTTGTGATAGTGCATCAATATAGAACCTTCACAATCTACTCCAACTGTTTTAAGATTATGCATTTTACTCTTTAAATATCTAGAACATCCGGAAATAGTACCTCCAGTCCCAACACTAGCTATAAATGTGTCAAATTCACCATTTGTTTGTTTATAAATTTCAGGACCTGTGATCTCAAAATGAGATTCACCATTATCCATATTTCCATATTGATCAAGAAATACTGAATTTGGAAGGCTTCCAAGTTTTGCAGCAACAGAATAATAAGATCTGGGATCTTCGGGTTCAACGTTTGTTGGACAAACAATAACTTTAGCACCATAGGCTTTCAGGTTATCAATTTTCTCTTGAGATTGTTTATCGGCCATAACAAACACGCAATTATAACCATGTATTGCAGCAAACAAAGCAATTCCAACGCCAGTATTACCTGAGGTAGACTCGACAATTGTTCCACCAGATTTTAAATCACCACGCTCTACAGCTTTTTGACATAGATAAACACCCATTCTATCTTTAATAGATCCACCTGGGTTTAAATATTCTAATTTAACATATATGTCAGAGCTAACATGATTTCCAACTTTATTTAATTTGACTATTGGGGTGTCCCCTATTACATCTAATATGTTTTTATTGAATTTATTCATATCGAAGTCTAAAAAATCTAATATGATAGATTTGAGTTAAATAATAAAGCGCATTAAATCTATTGAACTTTCAAAAAACAACAGCATAAGTTGAAAATTGAAAATGATAATATTCAACTGATTGAATAACGAGAGCAAAAATACACAAATTGATTTACATAAAAGATAAAATACTTACCACTATTTAATTTGGTGATTTCATATAATAAAAAATAAAAAAATGATAGAGATTAGTATATTCTTACTTCATCGACAAAAAGCCATGATTTAGATCCAGCTGCAGGATGCCAGTCTGGACACACGCCGTAATTAACAGCTTTTATTTTAATATATTTTGCCTCAACCTCAGGGAACGACATCACAAACTCTTTAAAAAAATGCCCCTCTTGCTTAGCCGATATCTGAGGACTTAACTTAGCTCTTTTAAAATAATTATCTCCATCCACTGATGTATAAACAAGAATCTGTTTAGGTATAAAAATCCAAGACAAATTGTATTGATAAAAAGAACTGATTACTGAATCAATTCTTTGAATTGAATCAAAAGTAATGGTAGCTTCAAAATCAGTCCCAAAATAACCTTGCCAGTGTCCATCTCTAAAATTTAACCCACCTCTTAAACCATTTACTATTGAATTATCTCCACCTCCATCATATGTTTTACCATAGGTGTTTAAGTCACTAATTTTAGCTCCTAAAGCTTTATGTTTGTACAATTCTATTTCTAATGAATCTCCATAACTAACATTATTTTTAACAGCCCATGTTTTAATGTTAGCCGACTCAGAAATAATAAAGGTAGAATCATATAAAACAGTTTCTTCTTGATTAATTTGAAAAAACAATTTTAAATCTTTTACTCCTTTATTAAGAGTCACATAAAATTGGCCATCTTCATATTCAGAAGTCATATCTATAGGCTGTGTTTCTAATCCATAATTCACACCTAATACATCTAATCTTTTGTAATGTGCTTGAACTCTTTCATAAAATAGATTGTAATCCTTAATAGTAGGATAATCCCACAATACTTCTGACATGGCAAGAAGTCTAGGGAAAACTTTCGAGTCCACAGTGTTTTGGGGAGCACGTTCTGACCACATATTGCATTCACCACCAATTATGTGCTTTACTTTATCACTTGGAACATCTATAGGAATCGGATCAAAATTATATACCTTTTCTAGATCAATTGCATCTAAATCATAATCAAAATAAGCATGAGATGTAGGTGAAACGATAGCGTCATGACCAGTTTTAACAGCTTCTAAAGCCCCTTCAAAACCTCTCCATGACTGAACAGTAGCATTATTTGCCAAACCACCTTCTAATATTTCATCCCAACCAATTAGCTTTTTACCTTTACCACTAATATAATTCTCTATTCTTTGAATAAAATATGATTGTAATTCATGCGTATCTTGAATGTTTTCATCTTGGATTCTCTTTTTGCATTTACTGCAGTTTTCCCATCTATATTTTGGAGCCTCATCTCCACCAATATGAATGTATTTAGAGGGGAAGAGTTCAATAATTTCATCCAAAACATTTTCTAAAAAACCAAATGTACTGTCATTACCAGCACAATAAATATCTTTAAATACACCCCAATCTTTTTCTACTTCAAAAGGACCACCAGTACACGAATACTCTGGGTAAGATGCTAAAGCAGCTACACAATGACCAGGTAATTCTATTTCAGGAACTATATTTACACCACGCTTATAGGCATAATCTACGACTTCTTTTATTTGCTCTTTTGTATAAAAACCACCATAAATTGAACCATCTTTTTCTTTACGCCATGCACCAACATCTGTTAATTTAGGGTATTTATCAATCTCTATTCTCCAACCTTGATCTTCAGTTAAGTGCCAATGTAAAACATTCATTTTATGATAAGCCAAATGATCAATATAACGTTTTACAAAATCAGTACTCATAAAATGACGACAACAATCCAACAACAAGCCACGCCATTTAAATTTGGGATAATCATTGATTTTTACACATGCAAGTTTTGAGTCATTTATACCACTACTTCGAGGAATTAGCTGAATAAGTGAATATACTCCATGTATTAGTCCTTCTCTATCAGAACCTTTAATTAAAATGAAATTTTTGTTTATGACTAAATCATAATATTCAGAATACTTACTTATGGTTGAATCAATAAGTAAATTAATACTATGATCAAGTATTGGATTTTCAAATAAACTAATTGAATCTGAAGCATAATCAAGTTTATTCAATTCTGAACCAAGGAGATTAGCAACTGAAACAGAATTATTATCAGCATAAATATGAAAATTATCTAAATTAAAATATGAACTTAATATTATCGACTCCTTAGGTTTAGGAATTATAAATAACTCATTTCTTTCACTTGTATTACAAGCAATACTGTAAAGAGCTAAACAGAAAATTAACGTATAAAATT
>TARA_B100001093_G_scaffold277826_1_pt1 | contig 13433 bp, 13 predicted proteins | sample TARA_B100001093 | Tara Oceans TARA_B100001093 (sample SAMEA2623116) | marine metagenome | biome: marine biome (ENVO:00000447); feature: surface water layer (ENVO:00002042); material: "saline water (ENVO:00002010), including plankton (ENVO:xxxxxxxx)" | depth 5 m
GCTTTCGATGCTGCTACCGATGCAGCATACCTGGTTGGATCTCAACTAAACTGGGGACGTATGCTTGTTGATGCCGGTGTTATCTGGGTATACGCAAACCTCTTCCTTGGGTTGTTTAACATGCTCCCATTCGGGCCCTTAGACGGAAACAAGGTCAAAGACTGGAGTGAAAACGCGTTCTATGTGACTATTTCTGTTTTTGCAATACTCCTCATTTCGATTCCCATAGGCGTTTGGTCGCCAATGAATCTACTCCAAGCCATTGCAAGCTTCTTTTGACTTCATTTCATTCCTTTTTGAATCACAAGTAAGCGTTGCGAACTGGTGTTTCATCAAGGTGGAAGAATGAGTAAGTAGCCCACCAAGTAATGGTGTCAAGGGCATCGACAAGGTTACTCGTCCCAGATCGCTCATCCCCGTAGTCCTTGCCAGTAGTGTCCATCCAATCGATCATTTCATCAACGGTGTCACACGTTTGGTGATAACACCAATATCCGTCAACAAGGCCTCCAAAGCCCATGGTAACCGTTCCTAAATTGTCTTGGAATGTTGCGTGGTCTGAACGTGCAGTCGTATCTTCATAAACAATAATTTCAGGCCGATCTTTTGCCATCCAATCATCGACCTTCCAAGTAGCAGCATCGTGACCCTCTCCAAGCAGTGGAGCCATTTGTTCTTCAACACCAATAGCATCTGAACCAATCCACATAGCGAGCCCAACCATGCCTGGCTGGTTCATTACATCGTGGTCGAGGCTCGGGCCGATGTATACTCGCATTGGCCAGACCTCGGAATCTTTTGGATAGCCATCTGGGTCGACTTCTGGTTCAGGGTCACAGCCTGCAGCCCCGCCTCCATGGCCGTTGCCGCAAGGAGCGCCACCACCACCTGGCCAATTTACTCCAGCCATATCCAAATTCACGTAATTCGTAACCTCAACATTCGGGTTGTCTTCTTTTACCCAATAATCAGTCCAGAAATCACTACCGCGCTTTCCACCCTCTTCACCAGACCATAAACAGAACACCATCGTGTTTCGAGTACTGTATCCTGCCATTGCTTCAGCCACAGTGAGCACCATGCTGGTGCCAGCCGTATTGTCGTAAGCTCCGACGCGAGTACCGTATGTTCGACCGAAGATGTGCGGGTCAAGCATTCCACCATTTACAGGCGGTGCGATATCGAAGTGCGCTCCGAAAACCATCCACTTATCTGGGTCAACTTCTCCAAATCGGTATCCACATATGTTGTATGCTTCAGGATTTTGAGCTCCAGTCATCAAGGAATCATAGGTGAATCTCTGTGTGATAACTTCCAAACCAAAGCCTTCGAGCGTTTGAATGAGATATTGTGCAGCGTCTTCGTAGGCTACATTTCCTTGACCCGCCCATCGATCTAAATATCCCACAGCCCCGTCGCCAAGGTCCGAAGGATCAGGGGTTTCATCAGACATGACGTTGATGTAATTGAAAACTGTTCGACCATCGACAAGCCCCATCGAATGACGGCCACCATCTGCTTCACTGTATGCCGCGGCCATTTGCCTCTTGACTTGTAGCGTGATTGCAATTGCCGAGTCTGCACTACCGTTGAGGATTTCAATGGTGTCAAGCGAACCGTTAACGCCAGTCACCCTCACCACTCCGTTGTTCTCATCCGATTGTTGACCGCCACGCTCATACCATGTTTTCCACGATTCATCGATTGACCGAATAGGCCACGAATCGCGCCCGTAATCTCCAATCAAAACAACAGCGGTATCCGTCCTTGGTGGAGCCAACACATTCAACAGTACAGAATCTCCAGCTCTCAAATCAACAACGGTTGAATTTTGAACATAACCCGAATCTTCGTTAAGTATGAGGTATGGAATAAATGCTGAAAGGTCCTTTTCAGCAGCGATCGTCATTCCTTGAAATACTCCACCTGAGAGCGTTTCAGGCGTAATGACGACATCGTTTTCAGAATTAACTTGGTTACTCATGTTTTCACCAAAACATCCAGACAGGGGAGCCAAAACCATCACCGTCACAAGGACGAATGCTTGCAACCCCTTTGAGCCGACCATGAACCTCCCTCCAACCATACCCTTCTCAAACCTACGCATGAATGTGAAAGAGTCCAACGCCTCAAGTATCAGACACGCCGAACAAGCATCTGCCGCTAAAAAACGATTTCTTAACATTTCTTTCCATTAACCGGTAAGATAAACCACAAAACCATTAATTAAAGGCGATTGTTTGATATAGGTACCATGACAATATCATACTGATACAATGAAACGCGATGAACATTATACGTTTGAAGTTCTTTTTCAAACACAGATGCTATCAAGATACAAAGACAAGAAACCCGTACGCACATCCTATTTGTGGGCGAATATTGTAGTAATTGACGATCAAGATGAACGGTGCCCAGTGATTGAAGGATAGGTAGGCTTCTCAAAACCGACCCTTTCTTATCTCTCTAAGCGTTCTTTACGAATACTCATGACGAGTAGAATGATGCCAAGAGTGGCGAGGGCCATGATAACATACAACATCGACTCGAGGCTTAGATCTGAATCTGTTGTGGCCGCATTAGCATCGCCCTCTTCTTCGCAATTAGCACCAAAACAATCCCCAATACTTGGCTGTCCAGGTTCTTCATGAATGTCGGGCCAAACCTGAATTGAATAATTCCAAACTTCAGAAGTCGAGTTTTCAACCATACGTTCGATTTGATACTCATAAACTCCTTGTGAGGTATTTCCAAAGATGATTTGGTGCGAGACGGCACAGTTTTCATCGACTAAAGACCCGTTCTCATCAAGTGAACACGAACGAGTGAGCCATACCGAGACATTGTCTTCCGAACCATTGAACAATCCGTCTTGATTGAGGTCAATTCGTATCTGCATTGATGCGTTTGCGGTATTGTCTCTCATCCGGAATACTATGCCATTACCTTCAACAAAAGCTGAATCGGAAACATTACCCGGACGAGCCTCGTCTTCAACAAGAATAACATTCAGGATTTCTTGCTCGTGGGCGTAAACCGAAGGTGAAAGAAGGATAACAGCCAAAAAAACTGCAAGTGTGACCGGCCGGCCCCTTCTCCACATGTTTTGCGCTTCACAACCTTACATAAAGACAAAACGGAAGAGTGTATCGCACAGACCATGGGCGCCAAGGAAGTGGGACTCGGCATTTTCATTGTCGTTCTTCTCGGTTCTGCCTCAATCCTCACTTTTGGCATTTCATCTTCATCCGATGAAAAGGTGATATTAATTCAAGATTTAGAAGATCCTTTGTTCCAAGGAGAAGGCCATGACCATTCTAATGCCTCTCAACATGTAGCGGGTACTGATAATATGGAATTACTTGACTACAACTCTTTAACGACGACAGGAAATGCAGAAATCCAAGTCGCCACAACCCCTGATGGAATGAGTACTTACGCCTATTTGGCAGGCTGGAATGACATGCACATCGTCGATGTAACCGATCCGAACAATACAACCGTTACTGGAGTATACAACGACCCGAACACCCAAGTTCTTGACGTCAAATATATCGAATACAACGGTAGAGAGTATATTGTTCAGCAAAACCAACTTATCGACCCTGGAAACTCTGACCCAAATGTTGGCGAATGGAATGACCCAATCCAAGTGTCTGTCACTTTAATCGATGTTACAGACAAGACTAATCCTGTGTATATCGATTCATGGTATGATGTTGACCACCCAAGCGGTCCGCATAATATCTATACACAAATGATAGATGGCGAGTGGTACATCTTTGTCGCTAATCCAGATTACGAGGGATGCAACGACGCCATAGGTGAGGCTTGTGGTGGTGTTACAATTGCCCACATGAACCTTGCAGGATCAGCGGCTCGAAATTTACCAGGGGTTCCTGGCGCCGGTACCGGGCACACGATTATCAAAGTAGGAGAATATGAGGTTGCTTGGGAAGCAACCAATGGCGGCTGGATTTACATTCACGACATGACCGTTCAACTTTGGCCTGGTGAAGATCCTAACGACCCACGATATGGTCGAACATTCATCTATGGGAGCTATTGGGAGGCAGGTCTTCGCATTGCAGATGTTACTGACGTCCCTCATCCAGTGAACTCTCCTGAAGAATATACACTTCATGCAACACTTTGCAAAACAGGGCAGGGCAACCCCCTACAATGCCGTTGGCGCGCCGAAGAAGTTGGCCAGTGGATGGAGTTCCTTGACCTTGATGAAGACGGCAGTCCAGACAGCGGGACAAACGGAAACGAAAACGGCGGCCGCGTCTCTTACATCCATTATGCTGAACCATTCCCAACAATGGTTGACCTTTCCCACGTAGGCTATTCCAATGAACCTGTCCACCTTGTTACTGCAGCCGTTGAAGTCTTGTCAACCAATGTTGGCACCGGCATCATCTATCTCATCGACACAACAGACTACACGATGATTGACGGGCAATTAAAATTCCAGCCTAAACTCATCAGGGATTGGGAAATTCCTTGGGCAAGCGAGCATTGTTACGGCGCAGACTGTGAAGAATATCCGAACGCTGATGAATGGCTGCTCTTTTCTCCACACAACCTCGACAGCGCTTACTTTGAAACAAATGAAACCACAGACCAAAGTCGCGGTGGCGGTTGGGATGGGCGCCTCTACATATCACATTATCACGCCGGCCTATGGGTTATTGACGTTGAAACACTGGTTGACCCAACAAATCCAGACGATCGTATTGCCACTCATTTTGAAGCCACTGTTGGCTGGTATTTACCGCACGGCGAAGACGGCACACCCCTCGACTCAAGTTTCTATGATTTCGGCTGGGTCCCCTTCTTGTGGGCCGTTGAACATCATAACGGACTAACCTATGCTTCTTGTATTTCAACAGGTTTATACATCGTCCAACTTGAAACAGATATTGCTTATCTTGGCCAATTGATTTAGCGGGTGTAAGAAATGAGAATTTTCGCAGCATTTGTTGTCGTTCTTTTACTGACCAGTGGTTGCTTGCGCGCTGAAGAAATTGAAAGCAATTTTCATGGCGAGTTAATCGCACCGATCGTCAAAGTAGATGATTTCACACTGTTCGAAAGCGATGAGGGCCTGTGGAATTATTCTGAAGAGACGGAAGGAAAAGTAACCGTCATTGCGTTTTTATTCACGAATTGTCTTGACATTTGCCCTATTGTGACCTCAAACCTTCACTGGATGTATAATCAATTAACTCCTGAAGAACATAACCTTACTCAATTCATTACCATTACTGTTGACCCATGGAGAGACGATGCACAAACCATGAGTGATTGGAAGTTGTACCGAGGGACAGAATGGCCCCACTTGACGGCAAACTCTACCGAAGAAGATTCGGAAATGTATCAAACAATGATGTCTGTGTGGTTTAACTTTGAGGTTGGCCTTTTCATCGAGGCACCCGCCGAAAACGAAACATCAAACAACACTTCTGCCCGCCATCATCCTGACGCCTACAGTGTCAACCATTCAACAGGAACCGTCCTTGTCGACAAAGACGGATTCCAGCGCGTATGGTGGGGAGATAATGACTGGGTGCTTGACTTGGTCCTTGCAGACGTTCGCACTCTCATTGCGGAATGAATTAATTTCTAATCGCAGATTTATTTCGGGCTTACAACTAAATTTCTTCACAAGCCGGTAAGCATAACAGCGACTAATCATCCCTCGAGTTCCGATTGATATTGGTCCGCAGAGCCATCTCTTTCAGGCATGCTCACTGTCAAATTTTTCTTCGAGTTGTAACACTCTTTCTTCATCTATTCCAAAAGCTGTGGCAAGAGTTTCGAGCAGAGAGCGTTCTCTATCGTTTATCTCTCCATCTAAAATAGTCTTTGAATATGCCTTCAAATATTCTGTTTCTTCAAAAGTAAATTCTGTAGGAATTAATTGATTTGAAAAACCGTCTATCAAGCCTAAAACGGGTCTTCTGGCTGCAAGCAGCCCTACACCAACAATTACACCACCTGCCAATCCAAAACCTAAGAGATTCTCCATTATTTCACTTGTAAGAATGAAGAGAAATGCTCCTATTCCGGTAAAAATGGCATTTCTAAACGTTCTCCTCAAATCTTGATCTATTCCGAAAACCGAGTCTTTGAGTGAGGCGTGAACGAACATCATTGCTTCAAATGCAAGACCGATGGTCCCAAAAGAGAAACATAGAACGAACAGGAAATATTTGAAACGCCCCATAAATGTAGGATCACCGTATCTCCATAAAATCTCATCTTGGAAGTTGGGAACTATACCTCCGTTCAGCATTGGCAAAATAAGTAAAAGGGTAACGAAGAACAACACGCTTCCAGTAACTTTTCCTAAGAATCCAATATAGAAAGATCTTGAAACCTGAGAGGTATCTTCCGAGCCACCATTTTCCGAATTTTTACGAATTGATGAGCGGATAAAGAGTAAGGCAACAATAGATACGGGTGTTTGAGCGAATACAATGGCCCATATCCCGCCCGGTTCATCTCCAAGTGTTGCATCTAATGCAGCAGGGCAAACCCCTTCTGGAAACGTGGTCTCAATTCCACTAACTACAACTGGCGCGGATGAATTCCCAAGAAACTCATGAATTATGGGGGTCGCCCCTTCCGCAGTACATTCTATCCATGACAGGTTATCGACAGCGAACGGAGCCTGCCCCTGAATCATTAACCATATGCCTATCCCTATCGCAATAGGAAAGTAGTATGCATGTCTCTGTAAGCTAGGACGGTACATGAAACCCAAACCTCTTATTTTGTAATAGATTGGGAAACAGAGGTAAAGGAAAATCGCTGCAATTTGCATAGAGAAAAAGAAATCAAATTTAATATTCCATGCTATAAGCCAAAACGAATTCCATTCTGGCATGAAGGGAAATACTTCCAAAGCAATCCAAAGACACTTGAATCCTTCAATGGACAGCAAAGTTGCAATAAAACGATTTTGAAGTGATTTAGAATCAGCCCGCCAGACAAGATAAGCAAGCGCGAAGAGCCACAACATTACCAATACCGTGGAGATATTGATGACCATCCTTAACCCAAAAAGTAGCTCCGAGCTGAAAGCGCGAGAATAGTATTCAGAAAAAGTAGTCATATTTACTCCTCCTGAAGAACCAGTTGATATTCATTTTCTAATTGTTTTACGATTTTATCATTAAGTCCGTATGCATTGGCAACAGTTTGAAGCAGTTTCCGTTCTTCAGGTGTGACAATCATATCCTCCATTGCCGTTGCATAGGCTTCAAGATATGCTGTTTCTTCAGGAGTATGTGACGATGGGATGAATTTACTTATCGTCCCATCAAGGACGCCTAAAATAGGCCTACGAATCATTAACAGAGAGATACCAACAATTACACCCCCCGCCATACCATATCCAACTATACTTTCCATCGCTTCACTTCCGACGATGAATGCAACAAGGCCAATACTGGTAAAAACTGCGGTACTGAAGGTCCTTCGCAAGTTATTATCAATACCAAAAACGGTGTCCTTGAGTGTAGCGTGTACAAACATCATCGCTTCAAATGCTATAGCAGCAGGCGTTATAGCCAATCCCAAAATCCACAGGAAATACTTCAATCGATCCATGGGGTCTCCTGAATATTTCCAAAGTGTTTCATGAACAAATGTAACTTGTCCTCCATGCAATACGAAGATGAACAGAGTAAGGGACACCCAAAAGAGCAATCCGACTACTTTGCCCGAGAAACCGATGTAAAGAGATCTCGAGGTGAGACTTTTACTGACATCGGGATTATCTCCATCTAAGTATGATTTGATTGAGGACCGGATAAACAGCAGTGCAACCAGTGAAACCAATGGTGAACCAAGAGCAATGAGCCACAACCCAGGTGGTTGGGTAGTTACTGTAGTTTCATAGTCGGCATTACAAACTCCAAGATCTGTCACAAGTTCATCCATCCATGGTTGGTGTGATCCAAACCAAAGGTCGAGTTGCGCTTGTGCGCCTTCTGCACATACAACCCATGTTGCATCAGGAAGATTAAACCCTGGAAGATCTCGTATGAGCAGCCAAATAAGTATGCCTAGAGCCGGAGCGATATACCAAGCATGCTTCTTGAATACAGGCCTGAACATGAAACGTAAGCGCTCTATACGGTAGTATATTGGAATACACAAATACATCACCATAGCAATGAGGTGTGCAGTAAAGAAGACATCAATTGTCCAATGCCAGAGGATGTCTTGCAACCACTCATATTTTCTGATATACAGTATCCCTGCCGATAATAGAAAAGACGCTTTAATACCCTCACAAATCAGTAAAATAGACATAAACTTATTTTCATAACTTTTCGTATTTGCTCTCCAAACAAGAGCACTAAGTCCTAGGCACCATAACAAGATAAGAACTGATGCCCAAGCAATAATCATTCGAAAACCAAAGAGGCTTTCTGCGCTGAATGCATCAACATAGAACTCTCTTACAGTCCACATGAATATTCTAAAACGGTTTATTTAATCTATTTTGGGGCGATGTTTTCCGGAGCATGTTATTTTAACGGCGAAGTATATTTTCTAATTTTCTTCGCTAATAGATTTCCACTCACCGGAAATCCCCTTCCAAGAAAAGGCGAAGCGTTAAGGGGGGACGGGAATCCGGTTTAATCATGGCAACGGTACGCCTTGGGCAGAAGAACCGTGCCCTCACTCGCGCCGTGCCGGACAGTTTTGACCGCGCTTTAGCTAATTTTTTTGGTTCAGGCCCGACCAATATTCCGCTTGCTAAAGCACAACACACTGCTTATTGTCAAGCCCTTGTTGATGCTGGAATTGAAGTCACAATTCTTCCTAAAGACAACAAGCATCCCGATTGTATCTTTGTCGAAGATCAAGCAGTTGTCATCGATGGCCACGTACTTTTACCAGTACCAGGACACCCTTCACGGGTGAATGAGCAACCCCCAATTTCTGAATTTATCACCCGCCAACTCTCAGGCACAAAAATTTGTACAATGCTCGGCGATGCTCGGATGGACGGTGGAGACATTCTCCGTCTTGGCGACCTCTTTTTTGTAGGACGCTCTTCTCGAACCAACGATGCTGGAATCGAAGAATTGCAAGACCTTCTTACGCATCTTGGCCATGAATTACGCATTATCGAAATTCCAGATAAAGCACTTCACCTCACAAGTATCAGCTCGACTCCTACCGATAACGTGATAATCGCTCCAGAAGGATTCCTCCCCAAAGACGCATTTGGCGAATTACCTGAAGGTTGTGAAGTCAAGTGGATGCCTGCAGAAGAAGTCTATGGCTGCAATACAATCGGCCTTCCAAACGGCCAGGTTTTAGTTGCTGAAGGGTACCCAACGGTTCTGAAAACACTTCAGGATATCGGCCTTGAAGTTGTTCTTCTTGACATGAGCCAGATACGTGAAGCAGACGGTTCACTTACGTGCTGCTCACTTTTCTTTTAATCACTCAAAGCGTGATTCGGCTGAGTAAACTACAGAGTGCCACTTTTCAAGTTGGGCCACAACATCATGCTCAACTGTACATCGGTAGATATTTTCTGTAAAAACACCCGTTGCTGCGTTATCTACGAGTAAGATATTCTCTTGAGAGGGAAATAAATCAAGCGTTTTTGTATGGTCGATATACAATCCAATCTCGAAACCAAGCCACGCATCTCCTTGACGTGTCAGGTCGGTAAACATCGGGGTGAAGAGAAAACTTGCTAAGTCTTCTGCACTGTAAAACGAGCACAGCATCGTCAATGTTTCAAGAAGACCTGCGGACTTTTCTGAAAGTGCTTCAGAACTCTCTCCAAGCACCCTTGACTTTACCATTGTAAATACTGGAGAATCGTCTTCCATGTGTTGGGGAACAGGCCAATGGCGATAACCCTAACCGAAGAGAATCTACCACGGTAGAATGTCACCATCAAATTGAACAAACTGGCCGGTGTTCTCAAGATTTCTTGTAGCAATGACTTGCCTCATTCCTGAAACGCTGTCTGGTATTTCCACAGGGGCGCGGTCGCCCCCCATGTCTGTTTTTACCCAGCCAGGATGGAGTATAACAAAGGAAATATTGTCTTCAATCGCTTCTTTTTTCATGGCGACTGTGAACATGTTGAGCGCAGTCTTACTTGCTCTGTAAGCGTATGACCTACCCATATGACAGTCATCAATTGAGGCCATGAGGCTACTGATCATGGCGATATTCGTTAATGAATCGTGATTCATTTTTTCATACAATGCTTTGACAACTCGAACAGGACCCAATGCGTTGATGTTGATGACTTCAAGAGCCCAAACGTCATCAATCTCATTCAGACTTCTCCATCGCCCATCAGCGACTCCGGCGTTGTTAACAAGAAGGTCGATTCGCTCAGGTGCATGGTTGGCAAATGCTGCAACAGAATCATTTGATAGGACATCAAGTTGGTGAGTCGTTAGTTTAGAGTTTTCAAAAGTGGATAATCGACCTAGTTCACTTCGATACCCAGCATAGACCTCCCATCCACTTTCCAGTAACTGGTGAACCCATTCTGCTCCTAATCCCCTGTTTGCTCCGGTGACAACTGCAACGCCCATGACAAACCCACCATTCCCCGCTAGAAGAAGAATTGCTTTACAACGACTCAATTTGTGGGTGGAGTTCTTGAGGGGTTAGCCCGTGGAAGGGCCGATACCATGTCTGAATCTCCTGAGAATAACTCGTTTTTCCGTAAGTGGGCTATGCGTCAGTATTGGCGAATGCAACAGTCTCAAGCAGTTGTTGGATTGCTGCTGTGGGGGACTACAATTACGTTGTTGGTATGGCCATATATCTCATGGAGATTTACCTCAAGTTGCGATTCAGGGCTGTGTTTTTCAGACAGCATTATCGGTATTCCAAGCACCTACATTGGCCTCGCCCTCATTTTCTTTTCAGTCATGTTTGCAGTATTGACCATTGGCTTCCTTTACGATCAAGTCTTCTCGTTGTGGACTGAGTGGAGAAGTGTTGACATGGAACGTAACCCCTATGTCACCTATGCCCTTTCTCCAAATTGGGTCATGATGATAGCTCTTCAGGCTGAAACACTCAAGAGAACGAGTCCGGATGATGAAGCACTTGTCAAGCAAGCAGATTGGTACCTCAAATGGTGTGAACAATACACGGAAGGTGAAATGTTCGCTCGTGCAGTTCAGCGTTGGGATGCTGATATGGGCGAGACGCCAACGTTCTGGTTCACAAATGATGATTCAATGAAGAGAGCGCGTGAGACTTCCTTTGAAGACGAAGCTTGAGCGGAATCATCGACCTCTACGACCGCCGCCACTGCGACGGCTACCGCCGCTACGACCACCGCCGCCACGACCCGATCTGCTGCTACGACTCGAACTGCCTCCACGGCTTGAACTGCTGCTGCGACTCGAACTACTACTGCGGCTTGAACTACTGCTACGGCTTGGACTGTTACCGCCTGACGGGGGTGGAGAGTTATTGCTCGGGGCGTTATTGAAATTCCCTCCATAGTAGTGGTTGTTTTCTTGATAGCCTCCCTGTTGAGGATATCCATACTGGTTATTATTCCAGTTATTTTGACGACCCCCGAATCTACTTCTACCCACCGAGACATTATTTCCACCGCCTCTGCGGATTAAGAAGACAAGTCCGAGGATTGGCAGACCCATGCATCCGAAACAAATCACCATACTCACCAGCGTATCTCCTAAAGACGCCTCCCCATCATCACTACTTGCTCCTTCCAACACCGGTGGTGTTGTGAAAGGAGCTGGCTCGGGTGGAAATGGCTCAATATTTGGGTTTTCGAACCAAAATTCACGTACTACTTCGTCCAAGTCTTCAAGCATTGGAACAAGTGCGCTTGACCAATTAGAATTGTTCAAATTCGAATAAAAGGAATCAGGCAGATTTTGATCCCACATGTCGAGCACATCCCAATACTCAAGCCAGTGATCTCCACCAGTATAGGACCAGTCATACCCGTTTCCAGATTGGTTTGTAGCGATAAGAATCAAGATACCGTCGCGATAATCTTGGTCTCCAATTTCCCATTCATCAAACAGATTGCCAGTATAATCCCCCAAACTCATATTTGCATCATGCTGCGATGTGTAATTTGTAGATGATTCGATGGTTGCGATGATGACAACAGTTCCAGTGTCGTACTCAAGGTCGTCAGAGATTTGGTTCAATTGTTGTTTCTCTGTTAGATTCAAAACGTCGGCATCATCTGTAATAAAAACCCCAGAATCTTCAGGAAATGTAACTTGAGATTGCGCAGGTGTAGAAAAAAGAAACAAAGATACGACTGAAACCGTGAAGGCAATTTGTAATGTTCGTCGCATGTTCATCAGATGTGCACCAATCCTCCCTGTTGCGGAGTGCGTTTAAAATTGAGTGGGCAAAAGTACTTTTTTGGCGTTATTCCGCGCCTTTTACAGTGAAGCGTGAAAAGCCTCAACCTCAACCAAGACGTCTGCTTCATGGGCATATTGGTTTGATGGGACTTCGATCATGACGGCTCCTGGGATTCTTTCAGCGATACTTTTAGCAGCGTCAATTGCGTGTAATTTATCTGATTGTGCCGCAAGAATTCCACAAGGCACGGCAATCTTGGAGAGATCCTTTGGCAGAGCGTAAGCAATCAGACTACGAGCAGATGCGCGCCAACGAACGAGCTCTTGTTCCATAAGCGCTCGCCGATAGCGAATACGTTGCCCTTCTTCTTTCACTTTTGTTTCAATTGCCCGTAAGGTAATGCTTCTCATCAATTTTAGAACAAGAATTGGCAAAGGGAGTTTGATGATAATTCGAGACCATAGCGGGAGTTTAAAGTGTTCATTCGGGGCTACAAAGAGAGAACTCAACGCATCAACTTCATGCCTCTGTAAAGAATCGATGAGTACGGTTGAACCTAGCGATGAAGAGAAAAGGTGAAACTCGTTTTTGAGGTTATAGTGAGCTAAAACTTCAACAATATCTTTGGAAAACCGTTCAATTGTGAAATCCTTCGCAGACAACCTCTTTTTTGGAAAGCGGGCACTCGGTTTTTCGCGAGTTTCGATATACACCAATCGACGACGGGCCACCCAACCTTCCACCAACGGCTTCCAACCTTCAAACAATGAGCCCCAGCCAGGAATCATAACAATGGGCTCGAGTTGGTGAAGAGATTCATCATCCGGGGTCCAAGTGAGGACTCGAAGTGAAACTGAATCAGATACAGGAACCCACTCTTCGGAACATTCCGAGTGTGGAAGTTCTTCAACTCCTTTCCAATAGTCTGGCATTCAAGGAGAAAGTAAGACAGAGAACGGATAAGGGTTTAGCCGGTTCTTTCATTTCAAATCACTTTTAAGTTGATAAAAAGAGTGCAGAGGGCAGGATTCGAACCTGCGAACTCATAGAGACTGGGACCT
>TARA_B100001093_G_scaffold175591_2_pt1 | contig 13431 bp, 9 predicted proteins | sample TARA_B100001093 | Tara Oceans TARA_B100001093 (sample SAMEA2623116) | marine metagenome | biome: marine biome (ENVO:00000447); feature: surface water layer (ENVO:00002042); material: "saline water (ENVO:00002010), including plankton (ENVO:xxxxxxxx)" | depth 5 m
CCGATGTAGGGAAAATTAAACAAATGCAACTTTCCGATTTTTTGGGACAAGGTATACCAGGCAACTCTTCGTTTTTGACTTATTTCAAAAAATACCACGACAATAATTATTCAATCATAGACACCTTGTTTGGCGTATATTGTAAAATAGATATCATAGATAAAAAGACGCAAAAATGCTTGTCTTCTAACTATGAGAATTTTTATATCCTGGACATTGCGTTACATAGCACCCAATTGAACGAATGCTTGCACCATCATTTTCAAGATGAATTGATGAACAAAGAGAATGACAATCAGTACTACGACGACAAAGAAAAGTGTTATAAGGATGTGGTGAAAAAAACGTCTATTTATCACTTTCCAAAATATTTGGCGATCCAATTGAAACGATGGAATTATAACCTACGAAAGAACCAACGGATCATTCACTATGATCTACAATCCTTAGATATGAACCCTTTTTTACATAACGAAAGAGTAGAATACGAAGGCAATACAACCTATCAATTGATGGGTATTATCAACCATAGTGGAAATGTCATGGGTGGTCATTATTTTTCATATATTAAGAATTTTAATGGCAAGTGGTATTGTTTTAATGATACGTCTGTGCAAGAAATCCCTGTTTCAAAACTGTTGAGCAATAAAAACTATTGTTTATTGTATCGCCGAGGCAAAAAATAAATATAAGAATATATATAAATGAAACTAAAAAAAAACCTCATGTTTCGTGTTGTAGTTTGTATCTTGTTGTGGTTGGTCTTGGTTCTGTGTTGGTTGTGCATGGGAAATAAAAGTATTTACGAAGGGGTCACCAGCAGTCAAGTAGAAAATTGTACAGGCACGGATACATGTGCGATAAATTCTAACTGTTCAGAATTTATACCGATAGATAAATCAAACGCGTCAGATGTATCGTTTTGTAGATCTCTTAACTTGACGCAAAGTTTTATTAAAGATTCTGACCCCGATTCCAATGTCGCACCTATTTCAATGTGGAAAGATGGAACCCCCCAAAATTTTACATATGTAAATATTGACGATTTGAATTTACAAGAAATTGTAAATGAAAGCGATGTGATAGGCATTGATGTTGATTATAACGGCACTGAGATCAAGATGGATGATGTACTATTGAGCGATGGAACACTAAATGAATGCGGCGGCGTTCAATGGATTATACCCGTCGGGGGTGAGAATGCGGATGATGTGTATAAAAATAGATGCAACATGAGAATCAATATAAACCCCGATGTGAAACCTGCCGGCACGACGAAAGACCCTGATACTGATGCCGGCACAGACCCTGGTACTAGTGACACCCAATCATCACTTCCAAGTGTCGCATAATAATAAGTCCATTCACATATTATAATATTTTATCTGTATAATATAATATGCCTCAATTGACACCTTTTACGAATACAAATGAAGAAGATACGACGAGTGCAACCAATGAAGAAGAGACGACGTCGGGTACAAACATGGATGTTGGGGTAAATGAACCTAGTTATATACCAAACACACGGGAAAATATCATGTTTAGACTTCTAAGAAACACAAAGGTTTCATTTGTGGTGCTTCTAATCATTGTTGTGGCAATATACATTGGTATCTTTCTTCTTTTAGGAAACGAAAGTCAAGCCTCGCAATCATCGGCGACAAAAGGAATTGTTATTTTATTAGAAGTGCTTTTATGGGTGATGCTTATTGTGGTGGTATACATTAACTTTAAAAACATGAGTGACGAGAACTACAACTTTCAAATGAGCCTGAGCAATTTATGGAATTCCAAAATAGCAGAATTAGAAGTGACCGCAAACACGAACGCAGAAAAAGAAACAGCAGCAGCATCATCTGAAGACACAGCATCAACAGAAAAAGAAGAAAAGCCTGTTTGTGAAGGTGGGGAAGACGGCAAAGAAGTATTTCACGTTTATGAAAACAAATATGATTATGGAGAAGCCCGGGACGTTTGCGATTCCTATGATGCACGATTGGCGAGTTACGATGAAATTGAAAAAGCCTACGAAAACGGGGCAAATTGGTGCTCTTATGGCTGGTCCAAAGATCAACTGGTATTGTTTCCCATACAAAAGGCCGTGTACAATAACCTGAAAAAATACCCAGGATTAGAATACAGTTGCGGTCGCCCTGGTATCAACGGCGGATATTCCCACAATAAAAAAGTGAAATTCGGAGTCAACTGCTATGGCGTCAAGCCCAAACCAAAACCAAATGACGAATCTTATGCTCATTCAATCGACCACACTCCCACGGGTATGAACGGCGTCAGCCCGGATCAAGTGAGACAACAAAAACAAAAAGAATACATCATCGCGCATTTTAACAAAGACAAGTGGTCTCGTCATTGATCTATTTAGCTATTTAGCGATTTATGTCTTTTTCCGGGTTTTGTTTGCCCCTCCTCTTTGCTTGCACGTGTTATTTTGAATCATATTTTTGAGAAACACATGGATCATTAACTTTCGTTCAAGTTCATTGTTGTAGCTTTTCAAACAACTCCTTTTTTCATTAGAGCATTTGCTGGGTAAATCGTATGTTTCAAAACCACATGGTACACTATAATCTTCTAACATTTATATACTACTATATATAAATGTTTTATCTTTTATATTAAGAAATCTTCAATTCTTCTTTTTGTTTTCTAGATCTATTTTGCTTAAGAAATCCAAGAAATTCATCTATGTCAAATGAAATGTTTTTATGGGCTATATACGTTCTTAAAGATTCTTCCATATATTTTAAACTCAGTTGCTGATATTGCCAAGTAGATCGCTGGGTAATTTGGTGATCATTAAAGACAAATACCTTGTCATTCCATTTCATGTCTTTCAAAAAGGATATGATTTTACCTTCTAATTCATTTTTGTCTTCTCTCATTTGCTGTAAAGTGCTGGAGAGTTCTTGATATTCTTGTTGTTTTTGAATCAAATTCGCTAAATCCCGTTTTAAAGCAACCTTATTTTCCATCTTTATATAACCTGATTATACTTTTCTCTTCTTTTTTCCCTTTTTTCCCTTCTTCTTCTTCGTTTTGCGTGCCGACTTGCGAAGCTTCTTGCGGGAAGCAAGGTGTTGAATAGCGAAAAGACCGAACGGGACCGCCGCGGTTTCAACCATGGCCCTTTTGCCGCCTCTTTTCGTCTTGCGAGCTTTGCGCTTCTTGCCACCAACAAACTCTTCCGATTCTACCTCTTCTTCTTCAAGTTCCTCCTCTCCATTTTCACCCCCCTTCATGACTTCATCCATACTCTCTTCAGGCTCATGTTCATCACCACCACGTTGACGGCGGCGGCGAGTTTGCGTGCGCCTGCGAGACTTGCGACCGAGTTTTTTCCCACCTAAGAGACTAGACAAGTTTTCTGCTACCATTTTATATATAACGCATAGATTATATTTTATGCAATAATAGAAATAAGTATTTAAATATTTCTAAGATAGTTTCACTTAAATGAAGTTAAGCGAGTTGTCTCTAGATTTGATTCATATTCTTCCACCGGTTTCAAAAAACGACCTATATGAATTTCCTTTAACGTATAAAAACGACGATGAAGACAAGGAAATCGTTTTTGAATCGCTACATGCATATGGATTGCATAGTAGTGGAATGGAATCCGACTCTTGTGGATTACACATTAAAGAACGCAGCGAACTGAAGTTTTTCAATGACTTGTACAAACACTTGAACGAATCTATGTTTCAAATGCATGCTGATTATTTTGAATCTTCATTTGAACGAAAGGAATACAACAAATTATTCAAACACTATTTATTTCCTAATATTGAAGAAAATGCGGTAAACATCCATTGTGTCATAGATCCCAGTATGATAGAACCTTATGTAGGGAAAGAAGATGTATCCATCATACCACGTTTTCACTTAAAATCCATTGTGTTTGACCAACCCTCTTTCTACATTTCTTTAGAACTTAAGGATATTCTTCCTTTAGAGGATGAAGCTGAAGTGAAAGAGCCAGAAGTGAAAGAAGAAGATGTAGAGCCAGAAGTGAAACAAGAAGCAGCAGTAGAGCCAGAAGTCAAACAAGCCACCGAACCCGCGGTTGAAAAAAATGATTTACAAGAGGTATATATTAACAAGAGCGATAACATGGAACAGGTTTCTCTCAATCTGAATGATGAAGATTATTTTATTTTGTTTAAAATCATTCAATCTAACATAAAGGAAAATGTCTCCGAATCGCTTTTGAAGATTTTTAACAGCAAACAGATTGAGACAAAGAACATTAATATTCAAGATATCGTATACGATAGTGAAAATGAAGATAGTGACGAAGAAGATGAATATTTGGAAAAGGATGATTTCGAACGTGAGTATAAACGAATGGTTTAATTTTATTTAATTGAAAAATATTTTATATTCTATTTTATATAATAATGAAACTCGCAACTCTCTTTAACAAACTTACAAAAAATAAGAATAAATTTGTCAATTTATTCATCCTTATAGGGATAGTTGTTTTAGTCGGCGTTCTTCTCAAATACAACAATCAAAAAACGTTGATTCAAGATTCCATGGGCAATAACATTTTCGCCAACGCGGCCAAGGTGGAAGCTCCTGCTTCGGGTGAAGCCGCACCCAAGCCAGCTGGTGACAACACCGCTCCTGTTGCGACGGGTGCTCAGCCGGTGGCCACGACGGATGGAAACCAATTTTTAGCGGTCAATGGCCTTTCGTCGGGAAGCAAGCCTACCAACAAGTGTAATAACCAACCCGTCATGGACCCGAAGGAATTACTTCCATCCGACAGCAACAATGAATGGTCCAACATCATGCCGAACAACGACTTAAAGAACGTGGGTATGCTCAACGCGGGTCATCATGTAGGCATCAACACGGTGGGTTCGTCGCTCCGTAACGCGAACCTCCAAATCCGTTCGGAACCGGTGATCCCCCAAACGAACATTGGCCCATGGAACAACACAACCATTGAAGCCGATAACCTTCGCCGTCCTCTTGAAATTGGCGCGTCGGAGTAAATACCTAATTATTAGATAAAAAATAATATATATTTTTTATGTAAATGAGTGCATCTGAAAACATATTAGGATATGTCATTCTCTTTTTTGTTTTTTTAATCATCATTAAATGTTATTATGACAATGATTACTTTCATTTGAAATGTGTCGTGTCCGATGTCAACGGTAAAAAGTATTGTGTACGTGAAAGAAAAAATATACAAAAGGCGAGTGATCTTTTGGCAAACGCCACGGAAAAAATGAAGCATTTAGTGGAACATCTAGAAAGCAACTTTTCCAATCAAGATAATGTCAAATTATTAGTGAGCAATTTCAACCCCCAGAAAATCAAGGAAATATTACCCACCAGCGAATATACTGCGTACAGTGAAAACAAGGGAGAAAAGATCGCCTTTTGCTTGAGTTCTGTAGACAAAAAAGACACGGATAATTTGATCGATGAAAACACGCTCATGTTTGTGGCGCTACATGAATTGTCTCATTTGGCCACCAAAAGTATTGGGCATACACAGGAGTTCTGGGATAATTTCAAGTTTATTTTGAAAGAAGCCAGTCACATTCAAATATACACTCCTATTGATTACAAAAAAGAAAGTCAAGCCTATTGTGGTATGGATATCAAAGATAATCCCTATTTTGACAAATGATGTAATGGGTGAACTCCTTGTATATGGTTTTTTGCATGGTGGTAGTGTCGCGATCACGTAATCTGGTCATTACAGGTAAAAAGGTGTCGCATGTATATGCTTCATGTAATATAGATAGATGTATTTCATCCACATGATCCATCATTGGGTCACAAAGAAAGGTCTCGTAAATACTTTTACCACCAATAATCCAGTATTCGTCAAATGTAGACGACTCCACCTTTTCAAGTAAACTTTCTATGGAGTGAACGACTTCTACGTTTTGATGGTTTATGTTTTCCTCGTTGCGACTCAATACATAATGATGTCTATCCTTCAAAGGACGATACTTTTCGGGTATACTTTCAAATGTCGCGCGACCCATGATGACACAATTGTTTTTGTTACCAATTGTTTTATCACGAAAGAGTCGCATTTCTTCGGCTATATTCCACGGTAATTTATCTTCAAAACCAATGCCTTCCTTGGCATCACAGCATACAATTATCTTTAGGGATTTAAACATTTAATAATGTATTTGTAGATATATATATGAGTCATCAAGTGTTTAAACTCAAAGTATTAAGACATAATAATGACGAAACGATCATAGAACAAGATGGTATTTACGGAGACGATACTCTTGAAAAAGTAAAATACAAATTGACACAAACACTTGACTTGCCCAATCACAATGAATATTGTTTTTTCATACAAAGGCAGCACAAGGTAGAGGATCTTCCGGAGTTGTATCATACACTGACAAAGGGGAAACCTTATTTGTCTATGAAACAATTTAACACGTTTTGCCGAAATTACAACATTGAATCCGAAATTCAAAAGGAAGACAATAGTTCTATGTATACTCAAAATGGATATAGCATTGATGTCTTTGTTGAATTACTTGAAAAATACAAAGGAAAGTTCTTAGTGGATGAACCATTTGACCTTCCATTCTATGCTTCTGATAAAACCGTAAATCCATTGAAAAACAAACGTATTTACAATAGTGGTAAACCAAGCCAGCGAAACAAACAACTCCTATTTGAAATCAATGGTATACATAAAGATACAATTATTGCGGTTCATATGGAAGAATGTGCCAACTATGTGGAAGAGTCAAGTGACAATCTCAACATGGATGATATGATGGAAGCCTATTATCCAAATGCGATCAAAGACGTTGAAGATCAAACGATACGTCATGACAACGGATTTATTGACAAACACCATACATTGTATCATAGCCACAGCAAAGAAGAAGTCGGCTTAACGCCATTGATACAATATGTTACTTTTGTCTACAAAAACAAGAATCCTTTTTTGTTTCCACAAGAGATTTTTTTCAAAAAGGTGCATAGCAAGAAGGATTTCCCTTTGATATCATTGAGCGACGGAACCACCCGCGAAGGGGTATTGCGGTTATTTACCAATGACAAGAAAGATATTCATGGGCGAAAATATCCGTATTTACCCAAAAACAAAACCATCAGTGTGTTGAAAAACTTTCAAAAGAAGGAATGTGTTTCTTTGTATCATGTGATTGAGATTCAGTCACAACGGCTACATGTTTATATCGATATTGATACACAAGGCAATCTATTTTTTACGATTACACAAATGGAGCGAATGTCTATTTCTCAAGACATAGAATCCTTGTGTGCAGGAGTGCTGAACAAAATGATCGCAATACTGAACAAAACCATAGATCCAGCAAAGGTCATTTACAAGGAAGTAGAAGAATTCAGCACACATGATATGATCACCATTCTGGATATTCAATATGTGATGCGTTTGAAAAACATGAATCTGGAAAATCTAGATTCCATCATGAAGTATTTTTCGGGGATTTTTCATATTCAACCTTCTAAAACAAATGACAAGAACATGGTTCTTACCTATAAAAGGGTATCTAACTACGATAAAATGGAAGATCAAATGGCCACGTTTATTCGTCTCTTTAACACTCGTGAAATTTATATCAAATCGGGGTTTGATAAGATGAAACAATATTTCAATCAAGACGAAGACAAGACGCGGGCCTATATCAATCAGCAATTGTCTTTACTCCAGATGCAAGAAGATTATGAAGGTGTGTCCAAAAATAAATTCAATCGTATCAAAAACAATCCGGGTGTTTTATTGGAATTTGTCTTTGATAATAACACCAATCAGTACAAGATTCTAATGAGCAATATAAATCACTTTAAACACAAGGACTTTATTTCCGTGTACTTGTTGAATTTATTGTATATGTTGCATAACGATGAAGCATCGCAAAAAGAAAGCATAGATTCTCTTTTTCAAGGGTTTATACACGAGAAAAGCGAACAAGATAATGACAATGATGACATTCGTGAATTAGAAATAGAAAGAGAAAACGACACTCCTAGTCCTTTTGAACAAGAGGATGATCGTTTTGGTCCCATTGGAGATTCGGACGAAGAATCGCTACCCAATGTGATGGAATTATCGGACGATGAAGAAGAAGACAATCAATCCTTTCCCAGTGTAGCGAATCTTTCAGATACAGAAGAGGAGCGGGAAGAAGACGACGAAGAAGACGACGAAGAAGACGACGATGAAGGAGTCAGTGTGGTTTCATTGGGAGACACGGAAGACGAAGGTGACTCCGAAGAAGACGAGCCAGTTGGTGGCGCAAAACATTCGGAAAAGTTCAAAATTAGAAACCCCAATCCTCTTTCGGGTAGAATCGCAAAACATCAACCCCTTTTGCATCCACATGTAAAAAACGCAATGTATCCAGGTTATTCGTCCATTTGTCAGTATAGCACAAGTATAAAACGAGTACCTGTATTGTTGACCCAAAAGGATAAAGATAAATTAGACAACAAGGGGTATACTTTTAACGATGATGAAATTGTGGAATATAGTACAAATCCAAGTGAAGAGAAATATTACTATATTTGCCCTGAATATTGGAATTTGCGTGATAATATCCCCGTCAAAAAAGAAGATGTGGATAAAGATACGCTCATAGATCACTCCAAAAGCTTTACAGATTTAAATAAGAAATATGTATTGAAAATTTCGGATAAATACAAATATCCCGGGTTTATAGATAAAGGAAAAAATAAACATGGGTTATTTATGCCTTGTTGTATGACGAAAAAAGGGGCGGACTATCATGCAAGAATCAAAGAAGCGGAACACCAAATGAAAGCCATTCGTGACAGCGGGTTAACGGATCAAGATGATATATTGACCTTTTTGAAAGAGATGAAAACAACAAGCAAACAAGGAATGCTCACCGATTACATCCACAAGGATAAATTTCCTTTGGATTTGGGTCGCTATGGTATGATTCAAGAGTCAATGATAAACTTTTTGGGGGCGCATAAGAAGAACGGGCCCTTTCTTTATCGAAAGGGGGTCTTGCGAAAAGGAAATCAAGGCGACCAACAAAAGAGTTTTCTGGGCTGTTTGGCGGTGTTGTTTTTGAAAAAGAACTCACCAAGTGTGGACGACATTGTGACAAAAATAAAAGAATCCATTACTCTTGATAACATATTGAGTTTTCATAATGGAAATATTCCCACGTTGTTTCACAAAGAAGAGGAATTGGAATCGGTTGATATTGACAGCTATAAACACACGAATTTGTATGCCTTGTTTCAATCTCATGTTTCACGCGAAAGTATTTTAAAACAATTCAAAATCATCATCAACGGATATGAACATTTCATGCGCTATTTAGAAAAAGAGCACGGGGAAAATGAAGTGATTGATTATTACTATTTATGGGATATCGTTTCTAGTGGTATATTGGACGAACATTCTGAAAACGAACCCTTGAATTTGATAGTGTTAAAAGAAACTCAAAACAAGGAACAACAAACGACGATACATTTAATATGTCCTAGCCCTGGATTTGCGAAAAAGCAATATGACCTATCAAAACGATGTATATTGATTTATCAGAAAGAAAAGTATTTTGAACCCTTGATACAAAGTGACATGACTCCTCAAGAACGCGTTCACAAGAAATATACAGAGAATCCTTTTTTTACATCCGAAAACAATGAACCCTTGATTCAAAGTTTGACGAAGATTTTGAGCAATGCTTCCGACAAATGTAATGTGACACATGACAAAACAATGAATGTGCACGATTTTGTGAAATACTTTGGGAATGTCATTCAAAAGGACTATACCCATTGCACTCAAATCTTGAATTTTGACAATAAGATTGTTGGTATTTGTTTAGATGATACATATATTCCATTGAAGCCATCCTCTATGATTCAGAACTTGTCATGGCTGAACTTGGATCTCATGCATGATGGTATATGGAAGTCATACGAAGACACCATACAGTCTTTGGCAGAGTTTGACAAACGCAGTAACTTGAAAATGAACTGTACTGCCAAATATAAGGTGGTAGAAGACAACACCATTGTGGGAGTGATGACCAAAACGAGATTCTTTGTCAAAGTGATTCATCAGTCTTTAGATAGCGTGAATGACGCGCTTCAAGTGGAAAAGGGGTATGATATGGTTGAAATGAATGAAGAAGCGTTTGTAGAAAAATACCGACCTTTATCTGGTGATGTAGAAGACAAGCAAATACGAAATTTGAAACTTGAGAAAATGTTTTATCAGGGATTTTTGAATACCATGCGGTTTCAGTTGCAAAACTATGAGAACTACAATACGAAGCAACGCCTAGAAACACTGTTGAGAAGCAAAGACTCCTTTGAAAACAAATACAATCAAGTATATGCGATTGTTTCCGAGTTTGCTGGAAAATACATTCACTTTTTTCATGATTATGGAGACGAAGAGTTATTGACCATGTTACAAGATGAAATATCGCTATGTGGCAATGAAACGAGCCCTTATTGTAATTTTATAGACAGTGAACAAATGAAGTTATTGATACCTCGTAATAACTTGTATAACCAAGAAAACAACGAAGAGAAATATATTTCATCGCTCACATTTGATCTCTTGATGAATGTAACGGTGCAACGCCAGTTGATAGAAAAGGGACATGGTTATATATATGATGATGTATCGTATCGTATTAAGAAAAATGAAATGATATTGTTGAAAAAAAATGTGTTGGATTATTTCAATCAATTGGCGAAGAAATCTAGTTCGTATATTCATCGTGATGTGTATGAAAACTTGCAACCGGACAAAATCATAGAAATGACGAATGAGGAAGAAAAGGAAGAAAGAAGCATATTGAATGAAATGGAAAATAGCGAATTTAATGTGAGCGAAGTGAAAAATGATACCACAAAGATGAATACCATTGTGGAGGAGGAATTAAATGACACGATGAAGGAAAATGAGAGTGAGAGTGACAACGAAAGTAGTGGTAGTGATAGCGACAATGAAAGTAGTGATAGCGACAGTGATAGCGAAAGTAGTGATAGCGATAGTGAAAGTGAAAGTAGTGAAAGTGAAAGCGAAAATACTGAAAGTGCTGAAAGTGTTGAAAGTGAAAGTAGTGAAAGTGACAGCGAAAGTGCTGAAAGTAGTAGCGAAAGCGAAGCTGCTAAAAGCGAAAAGAATAATGAAATGGATGCAAATCGTTTACTTATGAATCAAATAGAGGATGATGAGGAAAACAATAAAAATGATAGAAAAAGTGAAACTAGCAATGAAAGCGAAAGTAAAAGTGAAAGTAATAGCGAAAGCAAGAATAAAAGCGAAAGAAAAAGCGAAAGCAATAGTGAAAATAAAATCGAAAGCGAAAGCAAGAATGAAAGCGAAAGAAAAAGCGAAAGTAATAGTGAAAGTAGCAATGAAAGCGAAAGCAAGAGTGAAAGCAATGAAAGTGAAAGCAATAGCGAAGGCGAAAAAACAGAAGAATATACATTACAAGAACTTCCCAAGGGTGAAGACAGAATTGTATTGGAATTCCAAAAACCGCAAACAAAGGTGGTGTTGAAAATCAGTGATATTGTGAAACAGCAATCATCGCAAAACCAAAAAGAGGATACCCGTATTTCCTCTAAAATCAATAATATATTTATCAAAAACGTCACCCGGCGTCCCAATATCCCCAAAATGTCGGTTGAAATACAAAAGGATCGTTTAAAACAACAATATGATATGCTAAGACAAGAAAACTGTATTCAGTTAAATAATCTAACTTCAAAATGGGCCACTTACTTCCCAAAGGGGTCGCGGGAACTTTCCGTGAAAAAGGCACTCACCACAGATTGTAACTATTTGATTTTGATGTATATCATGAAAACGTATCACTTGTCCTTATTTCAAACTATCAATAAATACACGATTCAAAAACTATTGACTCACTATTACAAGGAGTATTTTGAGAATGAAAAATATAGCAAAAAGATATTAGAAAAATGGAAAGCAGAAGGAAAAGAAATGATGGTAGAACAATGGAATGCTAAAACAGATTTAGAAACCATTCTGTTTGACGAGAATTACGTATTGACGACTACCGATGTATGTTTGTTATCGTTTCATTTAAAACTTCCTATTGTCATCATTCATCAATCCAGCAATCCATCATTAAAAATATCTCATTTTGCGATCAATAACGAAAACAATAAGGCCTTCTTTTTTATCCGCCCAACGAAGAACAATTCAAGCAACAATGGAGAAATCATTTTCCACCTTTTTTATTGTAAAAATTCCTTTCAATATTCACTAGATGTTTTTGAAGAAGAAAACGCAAAAATGAAATCTATGAAAACGATGATCACCCAAGGCGGATTTGTACATTTTCGCAATTATTTGAATTCATAGACCCGCGATGTTCTGATTGATGTGACTTTTGAAATTCCCATCTATTGTTTGTACAAAAACCTTTCGTCCCAGCATGGGATTCTTCTTGTATACGTGTTCAAGCCTTTTTTTGAACTTGCTTTCATATAGGTCTATATGGGTTGAATCGTTGTCAATGTCATTTCGTTTCAAATTACGATAAATATAAAAGTATTTTACAACACTATCAAATAATTGATGCAAGTAATCTGTATCAATATTCAAGAATGTTTTGTATCGTGGAAAGATTCGAAGCATATGCATGAGTAGGAGCTCCTTCTTTCTGGGTGTAAATTGAGAAAACGTGCGTTCCAAACAATTGATATACAAATGCGTTTGGTATTGTTCTAACAGCGCGTTTTTGTTGAAATTGTGTTTGAAATAGAGAATGAAAAATTTAGATACTTTTCCAAAACGTAAAAGCTCAAAATGAATGTGGAGAAGATTGTGAAAAGAAAACGGGATATTGGTGTATGGGTTTTTCAATGTTAATATATCAGGAATATCGTATAATTCATAATTGAAACACGTCTCCATCATTTTATAGAGTTCTAGATCATCAAACACATACACACGATTGTTTTCATAAATAGAAATAGTTCTATTTGAAAACGGCAAGTAAGATAGATTTTGAGTATTGAATTGTTTAGACACTTTTAGTTTTACTATATGGATGAATTTAGAAAACGCCATTTTGAATCGTTGCACACGAAAATAAAGCAACATGATCCGTTTGAATCGTGTGATGTTTTCTATGTCAAAAAAATTATGAATATGCTCATAATAAAAACGCACATTTGGTTTCTTGTGATGAAAAAGTCTTTGTATCGTTACATAATCGGTGGCATTATAATGAATACTAGAAGTTCGAATTGGTTCAAATTCATTTCTTTCATTATAATGTATATATTGGGGGTATTTGTACGTTAAATAGAGGCGATTATAACTAGAAATACGAAACATGTGTATAAATAGTAAAAATCTATTTTTATATTCATTTTCATCTATTG
>TARA_B100001093_G_scaffold166354_1_pt1 | contig 13427 bp, 9 predicted proteins | sample TARA_B100001093 | Tara Oceans TARA_B100001093 (sample SAMEA2623116) | marine metagenome | biome: marine biome (ENVO:00000447); feature: surface water layer (ENVO:00002042); material: "saline water (ENVO:00002010), including plankton (ENVO:xxxxxxxx)" | depth 5 m
TTTTTATATACTATATCATTACCATCTATTTCTGCGTTAACTGCAGGAAACTGTCGTAAAGCATCAATCGATGCTTTTACAAAAAAACTCATGTAGCCAAGCCTTACACCATTTTTCTTTTCAAAACTATCTTGATAATTTTTTCGCATCTCTATTAGAGCAGTCATATCTACTTCATTATAAGTCGTAAGCATAGCCGCGGTGTTTTGAGCCTCTTTTAATCGACGTGCTATGGCTTGACGCAAACGCGACATTGGAATTCTTTCTTCTAAACTTTCATTATGACTCTTTGATGAAATCACCTCATTGTTGATACTCTTGGATGTGTCGCTAGCTTGAATTGACTTTGCAATTTCTTCTTGCAACTTATTTGAACTCTCAATATTTGATACTTTAGGAGCTTCACTTTTTCTTTCTCCTTCAACAATTATTCCTAATAGAGCTCCTACCTCCACTGTATCGCCCTCAGATACAATGACACTATCTATAATGCCAGAAACAGATGCAGGGACCTCCAGAGTTACCTTGTCAGTTTCCAATTCAACGATTGGGTCGTCAACTTCTACAAATTCTCCTTGCCTTTTTATCCATTTGGAGACAGTTGCTTCCACAACAGATTCTCCTAAAACCGGAACTAGAATATCCATTCCATTACCCTTTCGATTATTTTTGGTCTTTTCTTTATTTGAATTTTGTATCACTGATTTTTTACTGACATTAGATTTTGTTAAGTGTAAGAGCACATCACCTTTTGTAACTCGCCCATCAACACCGGTGCCTTCTATATCTGTAATATTTAAATTTTTTTCTTCAATAATTTTTGCAGCTGAAGGCATAGCCAATTTTTTATTATTATTTTTATTATTAACCATATTAAGATCTATTCAGCTGCCTCTCTTCTTGTTTTTCTTGATTCTATTTCAAGAGCCTGGTTTACTAAATCTAATTGTTCCTTTGTGTGCCTAGAAAAGGATCCTGTTGCCGGGGAGGCGGCTTCAGATCTACCTACATATACCGGACGATTAAATTTAGATTTATACTTTTTAAGCACTTCCTCTATTCTTCTATCTACAAAAAACCAAGCACCCATATTTTTAGGCTCTTCTTGGCACCAGACAATTTCTGCATTAGGTGTGTCGGATAAAATTTTCTTAAGAGTGTTAGCAGGAAAAGGGTATATTTGTTCAAGCCTTAAGAGTTTAATGTTGTGTAATTTACGTTTGTCTCTTTCTTCAAGTAAATCATAAAAGACTTTACCTGAACAAATAACAACTCTTTCGATTTCTTTATCCTTAATTTTTGAATTAGGGTCTCTTATTACTCTTCTAAAGGCGGTATTTTCTGACATTTCAGCTAGTTTTGATGTACACATTTTATGCCTGAGAAGACTTTTAGGAGTCATGATAATTAAAGGTTTTCTAAAATCTCTTTTGAGCTGTCTTCTTAAAGCATGAAAGTAATTAGCTGGCGTACTGCAATTTAATACTTGCATATTGTCTTCACCACATAATTGCAAGTATCTTTCTAACCTTGCAGATGAGTGCTCTGGGCCTTGGCCCTCATATCCATGAGGCAGTAACATAACTAGCCCTGACATTCTTAACCATTTTGCCTCCCCACTCGAAATGAACTGATCTACAATAACCTGGGCACCGTTGGCAAAATCACCAAACTGCGCCTCCCACATCACTAGAGCAGTTGGTTCAGTAAGAGAATAACCATATTCAAAACCCAAAACAGAAGCTTCTGATAAAGGTGAATCTATTACCTCAAAAGTTTCTTGTCTTTCATTTATATTATTTAGAGGTGTATATCTTTCTTCGGTAATCTGATCAATAAACACAGAATGTCTTTGAGAAAAAGTACCTCTACAACTATCTTGACCTGACAATCTAACGGGGTAGCCTTCTAATAACAATGATCCAAACGCGAGATGCTCTGCAGTTGACCAATCTATACCTTCTCCAGCCTCAATAGCCTTTTTCCTAGCCTCAATAATTCGAAAAAGTTTTTTATTTAGTTCAAATTTTTCAGGTATTGTTGTTATTGCTTTTCCAATTAATTTTAGATTGTCTGTAGATACAGATGTTTCGCCTCTACGATCATCTCCATGAGCGGCTCTCAAACTAGACCACTGCCCCTCTAACCAATCAGCCTTATTAGGCTTATAATTTGTTCCAGCCTGAAACTCTGTCTCCAGAAATTTATTATGATTATTTACTTCGTCTTTGGCTTCTTGTTGAGACAAAATCCCTTCGTTGATAAGTTTGGAGGCATATATTTTACTAATACTGTCATGAGATCCAATAGTTTTGTACATAACTGGCTGTGTAAAAGCAGGTTCGTCACCCTCGTTATGACCATATCTTCTGTAACTAATAACATCTAAGACGACATCACACGCAAACTTTTGTCTAAACTCGATACCAATTCTAGAAGCATGAACCACGGCTTCGGGATCATCTCCATTAATGTGCATAATTGGCGCCATAACCATTTTTGCAACATCTGTACAATATGGGCTGGAACGAGAATAGTTAGGACTAGTCGTAAATCCAATCTGATTGTTTACAACTATGTGAATTGTTCCACCTGTTCTATAACCCCTAAGACCAGAAAAATCAAAGGTTTCTGCAACAATACCTTGTCCCGCAAAAGCAGCATCACCATGCAAAACAATTCCAAGAACTGATAATCTATCACTAGTATCATTATGCTGATTTTGCTTAGCTCTAACCCTTCCAATTACAACAGGAGCCACAACCTCTAAATGTGAAGGGTTAGCCTGCAATGACAAGTGAACATTCTTACCATCAAACTCTCTGTCAGCAGATGCTCCCATATGGTATTTAACATCGCCTGATCCACCAGCCTCTTCTGGGTTTGACTGATTGCCTAGAAATTCTGAAATAATAGCTCTAAAAGGTTTATTTAAAATATTATATAAAAGGTTCAGCCTGCCCCTATGCGCCATCGCAATGACAACTTCTTTCATTCCTAGTTGACTACCACGCTTTAAGATTTGTTCAATTGCAGGAACGACAGACTCTGAGCCATCTAAGCCAAATCTTTTAGTGCCGGCGTATTTCTTGTGGAGAAATTGCTCAAATGTTTCAGCACCTACCAATCTTTCATAGATAGCTTTTTTACCTCTTTTTGTAAATTGAGTTGTATTGCGAATAGATTCTATCCTCTCTTGTATCCAAGCTTTTTGAGCTGGATCTTGGACATGCATAAACTCTATTCCTATTGAGCTACAATATGTTTCTTTTACTATCTCCATTATTTGTCTTAGGGTTGCTGATTCCATCCCTAAAACATTATCTATAAATATTGGCCTATCCCAGTCGTTATCACTAAACCCATATGTTTTAGGGTTAAGTTCTGGGTGAATATCTCTCTCTTGAAGGTTCAAGGGATCTAAGTTAGCTAAGAGGTGTCCATTAATCCTGAATGCTCTAATTAACATAATGGCCCTAATAGAGTCAGTTGTAGCAGCTCTCAAATCTGATGCTGATATTACACCTTTACCGACAATACCCCTTGCAACAGCCTTGACACTCTCAACCGTATCTATGGCGCCAATGACCTGGCTGTTTTTTCTAGCCCAACTAGGGCCATCATCTAGGACAACTTCATCTCCGTTGCTCTTAAACCAAATGTCCCACTCTTTTGGAACTGAGTTTGGGTTTGATTTCCATTCTTTATGTAAATCATTAATAAAAGTTGCATTGGTACCAGAAAGAAAACTTTGATCAGAGTTTTGATCATCCATTGTTATTAGTCCTTTTTAGAGTAATAATTAAAATATACTACACAAAAACTTAAAGATTAAATCAAGTTATTTCCATTCATTAATGGCTTTTACAACAGCTTCACCTAAACCAGAGGGGGATTCAGACATAACAAAACCACAATCACTCATTTTTTTTACTTTTGAAGCAGCGTCTCCACTTCCACCACTTACAATTGCACCAGCATGACCCATTGTTCTTCCTGGGGGAGCAGTCTTTCCTGCAATAAATCCAGCAATTGGTTTTTTTATTCTATGATTATCTATAAAATATGCTGCATCTTCTTCTGCACTACCACCGATTTCACCAATCATTAAAATTGCTTCTGTTTGATCATCATTTAAAAACATTTCTAAACAATCAATAAAATTAGTTCCATTGATAGGATCACCGCCAATTCCTATACATGTAGACTGTCCCAATCCTGCCACAGTAGTTTGAGCGACAGCTTCGTATGTTAGGGTACCTGATCTAGATACTATTCCAATTTTTCCAGGAGTATGAATGTGACCAGGCATTATCCCAATTTTACATTCACCTGGGGTTATTACACCAGGACAATTAGGTCCAATTAATCTGGAATTTGATTGTTTAAGGTACTGCTTAACCTTTATCATGTCTTGAACGGGAATACCTTCAGTTATACAAATAATCAAAGAAATCTCTGAGGATATTGCCTCTATAATTGAGTCTGCTGCAAATGGGGGAGGAACATAAATAACAGATGCGTCTGGTTGAACCTCCTTAACACACTCTTGTACGGTGTTAAAAACTGGAAGATCAAGATGCGTCGTTCCTCCTTTTCCAGGTGTTACACCACCAACCATTTTTGTGCCATAAGCAATTGCCTGTTCTGAGTGAAAGGTACCCTGACCACCTGTAAAACCCTGACAAATTACTCTAGTATCTTTATTAATTAAAACAGACATTTAAGCACTCTCCTTTACAGCACTTACAATTTTAACAGCAGCATCATCTAAATCATCAGCAGGAGTTATTTTTAAACCAGAATCATTAAGAATTTTTTTACCTTCCTCTACATTAGTTCCAGCCAACCTTACAACAAGTGGCTTAGATAAAGAAAGGGCTTTAGCAGCAGCAACAACACCAGCAGCAATAATGTCACATCTCATAATACCACCAAAAATATTGACAAGAATACCTTCTACAGCCTTGTCAGATAGAATTATTTTAAACGCTTCTGTAACTTTTTCTTTAGTGGCACTACCTCCAACGTCTAGAAAATTGGCCGGTGATGAACCTTTTAACTTTATAATATCCATTGTCGCCATAGCTAGTCCAGCTCCATTGACTAAACATCCAATAGTTCCATCCAATTTGATATAGGCGAGGTCAAATTTACTGGCAATTATTTCGGCAGGATCTTCTTCTGTCTCATCTCTCAAACTCAAAATTTCAGGATGCCTATACAAAGCATTATTATCAAAAGACATTTTAGCATCTAAAGCAATTAAGTTATTATTTGCCGTTAGTACCAATGGATTTATCTCTAATAAACTTGCGTCTTTTTCCGTGAAAAGTTTATATAATTGACTAAAGAACTGTCCTGCCTGCTTAAAACTCTGTCCTTCTAATTGAAGACTATTTGCTATTAATCTAGAATGAAACGGTTGGAAACCAATAGTTGGGTCGATATTAAAAGACAATATTTTTTCTGGTGTTTCTTCGGCTACTTTTTCAATATCCATTCCACCTTCTGTAGACGCAATAACTGAAACTCTACTAGAAGCTCTATCTACAACCATTGAAAAATAAAATTCTGAACTTATTTCACATCCATCTTCAATATAAAGTCTTTGAACTAGTTTCCCTTGGGGTCCCGTTTGATGTGTAACTAATTTTTTACCTAAAATTTCATCAGCCGCCGATTTTAATGCATTAAGATCTTTAACTACCTTAACGCCACCTGCTTTACCTCGACCACCAGCGTGAATTTGAGCCTTTACCACATATACTGGGCCAGGCAAATCTTTTGCTACCTGCAACGCTTCGTCAACAGAGAAAGCGGGCTTTCCAGTTGGAGTAGGTATATCATACTGTTTTAATAACTGTTTTGCTTGATGTTCGTGTATATCCAAGACTACAACCTTTCCTCAAATTATTGAGATTCAAATTTTGATGCAATTTCATTAAGCTGTTTTACAGCAGAAACAGAATGATCAAACATTATCTTTTCATCTGGTGAAAAATCTATTTCTACAATACGCTCTACACCCTTCTCACCTATAATTACAGGAACACCTACATAAAGACCTTCAAGTTGATAATATCCATCAACATAAGCAGCACAGGGTAGTAGTTTCTTCTTATCCTTTAAAAAAGATTCTGCCATTTCTATTGCAGCAGAAGCTGGAGCATAGAAAGCGGAACCAGTTTTTAATAAACCAACAATTTCTGCTCCACCATCACGTGTTCTTTGGACGATTTGATCAATTTTTTCTTGGTTACTCCAACCCATCTTAACCAAGTCCGGAACAGGAATTCCAGCCACAGCAGAATACCTTGCCAATGGAACCATAGTATCACCATGACCACCAAGGACAAAGGCTGTCACGTCACTAACAGAAACATTAAACTCCTCAGCTAGGAAATGTCTGAATCTAGCCGAATCAAGTACACCCGCCATACCAACAACCATATTGGTAGGAAGACCAGAAGCTCTTTGTAAAACCCCAACCATTGCATCTAAAGGATTTGTTATGCAAATAATAAAAGCATTTGGACAATTTTCTTTAATGCCCTGCCCAACCTGCTTCATAACTTTAGTATTAATTTCCACTAAATCGTCTCTGCTCATACCAGGTTTCCTTGCAACTCCTGCAGTGACTATAACGACGTCACTTCCTGAAAGCGCTTTATAATCATTAGAACCAGAAATTTTAGCATCAAAAGACTCCACTGGTCCCGACTGGGCTAAATCTAAAGCTTTACCCTGAGGGATTCCATCTGCAATATCGAATAAAGTAACATCACCTAGTTCCTTAATAGCGGCTAAATGTGCTAAGGTACCCCCAATATTTCCAGAGCCAATTAAAGCTATTTTTTTTCTCATTTTATAATCCTATATTAATTTTAAATTTTTGTAGATAACGATGCTGGTTATTATAAAAAAATCTAACTTTAAAACCAATCAAATGTAATCTTTTAGACTTTTTTTTCTTTGCTATCAAGGTAAGAATAATTATATGATTTTATTCTATGGAATTGTCTTATAATTGGGTCATTTCTGTAATTCTAGAAACTGTTCTTTGAAATTCGAACTCCCATTCTTGACCATTATAAAGGGTTGTAAAATTTGTTTGAGAACTAGCTATTAAAAAACAATTTTTGTCGTATAAAGCGTCAATTAACCAAATAAATCGTCGCGTTTCATTCCTTATTTCATCGTTTAAAATAGGTATATTATCTAATATTATACCTTTGTACCTTAATGCTATTTCAATATAATCTGAAGCTGCTAAAGGCTTATTACACAAATCATTAAAATCAATTCTAGCAATACTCGCAGCCACTTTGGGAATAAATATTTTTCTTCCAGCAATATCTATTGATTCTGCTCTTATTTCAAAACCTACACTCAATGTTTCAAAAATTTTATCAATTTTTTCATAGTTAGTTTTGCTAATTGGATACAACCACATTCTATTTCCGCTAAGTGACCTGTTCCTCCAGTCATTTCCATCTGGAATTTCTATAATATCTGTATTAACTTTTAAATTTTCTATAAATGGTAAAATTCTATCTCTATGTAATCCATTTTTATAGAGACCGTCTGGTGGTTGATTGGATGTAGTAACAAGGATGGTTCCTTCGTTAAACATAACGTCAAATAATCTTGATAAAATCATTGCATCAGCAATATCTTTTACTTCCATTTCGTCAAAACATAGAAGCTTTGCGGATTTAGCTAAATCTTGCCCAACTAAAACAACACTATCTTTATCTTTTTCAACTTTACTTTTCTCTAAAATTCTTTGATGGACTTCCTTCATAAAATCATGAAAGTGAAGTCTTCTTTTATTTTTAATATCAAGGTTTTGAAAGAATAAATCCATTATCATGGATTTGCCCCTACCTACACCGCCATGAAGATATATGCCTTTAACTTTTTTAACGTTTTTATTAGCAAATATCTTAGTAAATATATTATTTCTTCTAGAATTGCTAGTCTTACTAAGTAGAGTGTCAAAAAATCTAGAAACATAGATTTGACCATCATCAAAAATTATTGATTTACTCTGTGCAATTAGTTCAAGGCTTTTATTTTGATAATTTTTTAATGTGCCTGTCATGTAAGAGTTTAAAAATTATTTTCGTTCAAGTTGTAATTTCTTTATCTCTCCAATTGCTTTTGCTGGATTTAAGCCTTTAGGGCACGTTTTCGTACAATTCATTATGGTATGGCATCGGTATAATTTAAATGAATCTTCTAGTTCATCTAACCGTTCATTTGTATTTTCATCTCTACTGTCAGCTATCCATCTATAAGCCTGAAGCAAAACAGCTGGCCCTAAATATTTATCTCCATTCCACCAATATGATGGGCACGAAGTTGAACAAGAAAAACATAACACACATTCCCACAAACCGTCTATTTTCTCTCTTTGATTTGGAGTTTGTTTTCTTGATTTACCTTCCTCAGGATTAGACTTGCTCTGCAACCATGGTTTAATAGATGTTAGTTGCTCATAGGCTTTTGACAGATCAGGAACCAAATCTTTAACCACTTCCATATGAGGAAGGGGATATATATTTATTTCACCTTCAATATCTTCAATAGATTTTAAACATGCTAGAGTATTTGTTCCATCAATATTCATAGAGCAGGATCCACAAATGCCTTCTCTACATGAACGTCTAAAAGTTAAACTCGAGTCAATTTCTTGCTTGATTTTAATCAAGGCGTCCAGCACCATTGGGCCACATTTATCTAAATCTATTGTATAACTATCTAACCTTGGGTTTTCATCATCATCAGGAGACCATCTGTAAACATTTACTTTTCTAGTATTTGTAGAATTAGCATCTAGAGGATAATCAATACCCTTGACAACTTTAGAATGTTTTGGAAGGGCAAATTCAGCCACAAATATCTCCTTTTAAACTAATATACTCTTGCAGCAGGCGGAACAGACGCCACCTCATTTGTTAATGTATTAAGATGAACATCTCTGTAATCAACTTTAGTTTGCATCTTGTTGTTTAACCACATTATGGTATGCTTCATCCATTCCTTATCATCTCTTTCCGGAAAATCTTCATGAGAATGTGCTCCCCTAGATTCTTTTCTTTGTTCAGCTGATTTGATAGTTACTATAGCTTGTTGCATCAAATTTTCTAATTCTAATGCCTCTACTAGGTCAGTATTAAAAATCATTGATCTATCCTTTATGCCAACTCCATCGAGACTGCTTGCAATAGTATCAACTTTTTTAACACCCTCGCTCATTGAAGAATTAGACCTAAAAACTGCAGCGTGCTTCTGCATCGCGTTTTGCATAGAATTTCTAATTTCACCAACAGAAACGTCTCCATTAGCATGTCTCATTTTATCTAATCTAGCTAAAATTTTATCAGTTACACTCTTGGATAAAGGTGCATGAGAACTTCCCTTTTGAACCGTTTTCAACGCCCTTTGTGCAGCGGCTCTTCCAAAAACAACTATATCTAATAATGAGTTAGTTCCTAACCTGTTTGCGCCGTGCACAGAAACACACGCCGCCTCACCTATTGCCATTAAGCCTGATACAACTGCATTTTGATCGTTACCCTTTCGAGTAACGACCTCGCCATGATAGTTAGTAGGGATACCCCCCATGTTATAGTGAACTGTTGGTAAAACTGGAATTGGTTCTTTCGTTACATCAACACCACAAAATATTTTTGCAGTCTCACTAATGCCAGGCAATCTCATATGTAAGGTAGCAGGATCAATGTGCTCTAGATGCATAAATATATGATCTTTATTGGGTCCTACACCCCTACCTTCATTGATCTCAATAGTCATTGATCTGGACACAACATCCCTACTTGCTAAATCTTTAGCAGTAGGGGCATATCTCTCCATAAATCTCTCACCTTCAGAGTTTGTCAAATAACCGCCTTCTCCTCTTGAACCTTCGGTAATTAGAACCCCAGCGCCGTATACGCCAGTTGGGTGAAATTGGACAAACTCCATATCTTGTAGAGGTAACCCAGCTCTTAACACCATAGCATTTCCATCACCAGTACAAGTATGAGCAGAAGTACAAGAAAAGTATACTCTTCCATATCCGCCAGTAGCTAAAACAGTTTGGTGCCCCCTGAATCTATGAATTTTTCCATCTTCCATACATAAGGCAAGCACTCCAACACATGATCCATTATCGTCCATTAATAAATCTAGAGCAATATACTCCACGAAGAACTCTGCTTGATGCTTTAAACATTGTTGATAAAGAGTATGCAAAATTGCGTGACCAGTTCTGTCTGCTGCGGCACATGCTCTTCTAGCCATTTTTTTTCCATAGTCGAGGGTGTGACCTCCAAAAGGACGCTGATATACTTCGCCATCGTCTGTTCTTGAAAACGGAACACCAAAATTTTCTAATTCTGTTACTGACGGAATTGCTTCTTTGCACATATACTCAATTGCGTCTTGATCACCTAACCAATCAGATCCTTTAATAGTATCATACATATGAAATTGCCAACTATCATTTTCACCCATGTTATTTAATGCAGCACCTATTCCACCTTGGGCTGCAACTGTATGGCTTCTAGTTGGAAAAACTTTTGTAATACAAGCGGTTTTAAGGCCGCCTGAAACCATGCCAAGAGTCGCTCTTAAGCCAGCCCCGCCAGCTCCAACAACAACAACATCGTGTTCATGATCAATAATTTCGTATTCAGACATTAATTTTCTTTCTCTAAGACAAGTAAATTTTAAGGACACACAATAGAGATAATACACCCAAAAGGATAGATAATAATTTTATAAGTATTATAGATGCGATTTTCAACCCCTCGTTATGAACATAGTCTTCAATTACCACTTGCAGACCTAATGAAGCATGAAAAAATAAAGTTATGAAAAGTAAAAACAATCCAGTAGTATTGAAAGGGCTTTGGAACCAAACCAATGCATCAGCATAATTGCCTAACAAAGAAAAAAGTAAAGATGGTATGAACCACATGACAAGGGGTATCATAGCTAGAGCTGATATTCTTTGTAATTTCCAATGTCCTAAGGCGGGGGATTTAACAGAGTTCATTTTTTATGCCCTTTAAAATAATAACATACCAATTTTTATTCATAAATTTAATCTCATACAAACAAAACTATAAACCATGTTACAATGGTTAAAGTTAAAGAAGAAATAATTACTAATGCACCTGAAGTGTAAGCAACCTTTAAATCATAACCATATCCTGCATCCCAAAATAGATGCCTAATACCATTAGAAAGATGATAAAAAAGACCAAAAGTAAATCCAAAAAGAACAAATTTTCCAAACCAGTTATTTATAATCATTGAGTATGATGAATAAGCAGTTTCACCTAAAGATAAAGCCACAACCCAGGATACTAAAATTACGCTTCCAATAGACAAAGTAACTCCTGTGACTCTGTGAAGTATTGAAAGTAAAGAAGTTAACTGAGGTTTATAAATTTGAAGATGTGGAGAAAGCGGTCTTTGTCTACTCATATTAATCTCATTCATTGTATTGTAAATATTTGAGTTATAAATGAACTAATTGGCTTAAAATTTCAATTATAAATTATAAAATTAATTTATTATTGGTAAATAATAATCAAAATAGAAATTGCTAGAAGAATGATTCCAATTAATTCTGTTTTTTTAATTTTTTCTTTAAATATTATCATTGATATTAAAATTGAGAATATTAACTCGGTTTGACCAACAGCCCTTACCTCCGCAGCGGTAGCAAGACCAAAAGCAACAAACCATCCAAAAGTAGCACCTGTTCCACAGATACCCGCCGGCAAGCTTGGCTTCCAATACTTAAACACAGCTAAAAACTGATTTTTTTGGAAAAGAAATAAATATAATCCTACAATTACGGTTTGAAAAATAATAGCTATTACAGATATAAGTAAAGATTTATCTAAGAGTGGGGCCTCAACAGATATTATAGACATTCTAAAAGCTACAACAGACGCTGCTAGAAGAAGGCCAGATAAAAGACCTATCAAGGTACCAAGTGAAGTGATTGATTTAAGTAAAAGGGTTATAGTTTCAAAAAAACTTTCTGCCTTCTTAGCATATGATAATAATAAAACAGATATTACCCCAAGAATAATTCCCATAGTTATTGGCAAAGAAAAGTTCACACTCAACATTATTGTTTCAAGAAAAGCTATTAATATTACTTCTGTCTTAGAAAAAGCTATTCCGGCGGCAAAGCTCTTATGAGAGAAAACCTTCATTAAAACATAGGTAAATAACACCTGAAAAATTGAACCTAAAAAACATAATAAGATAGAGTAAGTAGATAAAATAGGGATTGAGTTGCCAGGTATATTAATCCAAACTAACCAAATAAGTGATGTGAAAGGTAAAGCATAACAGAACCTTATATAAGCAGCGCCATAGTCTCCCAGTCTTGATATCATATTTTTTTGAAAAGCAGACCTGGCTGTTTGACATGCTGCAGCAAAAATTGCTGATAAAATCCAAATAAATTCCATTAATTACTAAATGAAGAATATAGAATATAAAACATTAAAGCTTACTTCCTTTAAGATTTTTACTAACAATAAGCTCAGCAATTTGGACAGTGTTTAAGGCGGCACCTTTACGAAGATTATCCCCAACACACCAAAAAACCATGCCATTTTTTACAGTGGGGTCTTTTCTAATCCTGCTAATATAAACATCATCTTCACCAGCAACCTCGTCTGGTGTCACATATCCCTCATCTGCTCTATGATCAATAACAGTAACTCCATTGGCATCTCTTAGAAGACTTCTAACCTGTTTTTCTTCAATCTTCTTTTTGCATTCAAAAAACACTGCTTCACTATGACCTATAAAAACTGGCACCCTTACACAATGAGCGACTAACTCAATATTTGGATCAAGTATTTTTTTTGTTTCAGCCCTCATTTTCCATTCTTCTTTGGTAAAGCCATCCTCCATAAAGACATCAATATGAGGAATTACATTGAAAGCTATTTTTTTTGTAAACTGTTCTGGAGTAGCTTGATCATGTACAAAAACACCTTTTGTTTGATTAAACAATTCATCCATTGCAGGTTTACCTGCACCAGAAACAGCTTGATAGGTTGATACAACAACTCTTGTTATTTCAAAGTTATCATGAAGTGGCTTTAATGCGACTACCAACTGAATGGTTGAGCAATTAGGATTAGCAATTATATTTTTTTTATTAAAGCTATTAACTGCATCAGGATTTACCTCAGGAACAATTAACGGAACATCTTCATCCATCCTAAAACATGAGGAGTTATCTATTACAATACAACCTTTTTTTCCAGCAATTGGAGCAAATTTCTTTGCTGTTTCTGACCCTGCTGAAAAAAGGGCAATGTCAGCATTTTCAAAATCAAAATTATCAACAGAGCTAACTTTTAAAACTTTATCCTCTC
>TARA_B100001093_G_scaffold498533_1_pt1 | contig 13413 bp, 11 predicted proteins | sample TARA_B100001093 | Tara Oceans TARA_B100001093 (sample SAMEA2623116) | marine metagenome | biome: marine biome (ENVO:00000447); feature: surface water layer (ENVO:00002042); material: "saline water (ENVO:00002010), including plankton (ENVO:xxxxxxxx)" | depth 5 m
TTTTTTTTCTCTTGATGCAAGTTTAATCAAATAAAACGAAATCCTTTCTTTAAAATGCTCAAAATAAAAAATGTAAGATTTTAAAAATCCATTCTGAAGGATTATGATGTGCCAAGAAACATTCGTAATTTCGAAATATTAAATTTATATTAGTTATGAGTGTTTTTGATGTTGCTATTATCGGTTCAGGACCAGGGGGATATGTTGCTGCAATTCGTTGTGCCCAATTGGGTATGAAAACAGCATTAATAGAAAAGTATAATTCTTTGGGTGGAACTTGTCTGAATGTTGGATGTATTCCATCAAAATCTTTGTTAGACTCCTCTCATCATTACGAAGATGCAACTAAACATTTTTCGGAGCATGGAATTGAACTCCAAGGTAAAATCAATATAAATTTTAAACAAATGATCGATCGAAAGGCTTCAGTTGTAGATAATACTACTAAAGGGATTGATTATTTAATGAAAAAGAATAAAATAGATGTCTTTAATGGAATTGGAAGTTTTATTGATACAACTCACATTCAAATCGAAGGAAATAAAAAGCATATAATTGAGGCTAAAAAAATTATCATTGCCACCGGTTCTAAACCAGGAACTTTAAGCTTCATAAGTTTGGATAAAGAAAGAATTATTACTTCTACGGAAGCTTTAAGTCTCAAAGAAATACCTAAACATTTAATTGTAATTGGAGGGGGAGTAATAGGACTAGAACTGGGTCAAGTTTATCGCCGTCTAGGATCTGAAGTTTCTATTATTGAATATGCCGACAGAATCACTCCAGTTATGGATTCTGGTCTTTCTAGAGAATTAATGAAAGTGATGAAAAAACAGGGTGTAAAGTTTTATCTTTCTCACGAAGTCAAGGATGTTATTCGAAAAGGTAAAGATGTAAGTGTAACAGCAATAGATAAAAATCAAGATGAAATTAAATTTAAGGGTGATTACTGTCTAGTTTCTGTGGGAAGACGACCCAATACGGGAGGGTTAAATACAGAAGCAGCAGGTGTTCAAATTAATAAACTTGGCCAAGTTGAAGTAAATGATCATTTGCAAACTTCAGCATCAAATATTTATGCAATTGGAGATGTAGTAAGAGGTGCCATGCTTGCTCATAAAGCTGAAGAGGAAGGAGTTATGGTTGCAGAATTAATTGCAGGTCAAAAGCCTCATATTGACTACAACTTAATTCCAAATGTAATTTATACTTGGCCGGAAGTAGCATCAGTTGGAAAAACAGAAGAACAATTAAAAGAAGAAGGAATTTTATACAAATCTGGGCAGTTTCCTATGCGTGCGCTTGGACGTGCCCGTGCGAGTATGGATACAGACGGTTTTGTGAAAATTCTGGCAGATAAAATCACAGACGAAGTTGTAGGGGTACACATGATTGGAGCTAGGGCTGCAGATTTGATTGCTGAAGCAGTAACAGCTATGGAGTTTCGAGCTTCAGCGGAAGATATAGCTCGGATGAGTCATTCTCATCCAACTTATGCGGAAGCTGTTAAAGAGGCTGCATTAGCAGCAACTGAAAACAGACCACTTCACATTTAATTGTTTTTAAATATTGAAGAGGTTTTAAGAAAAATGTTTTTCCATTTTCTTTCTAATAATATCTAAACCCAAATTACCTATACTGCCAATGTGACTATGTTCTACACCCCTGTTAGGCTTGAAGGTGTTTTTTTCTATTGCATTACCTAGTTCCCGGTAAGCATCTCTGAAAGGTTTTCCGTCTAACACCTCCTGATTGAGAGTGTCCACAGTAAATAGTTCATCGTATATATCTAGGTCAGTAATATTTTTTTTTACTTTAATATTTGGTAGACTAAAAACAAGGATTTCCAAACAAGATTTTATTTCTTGAATAGCATCAATTATTGGACCTTTGGTTAGCTGCAGTTCTCTGTGATAACCACTAGGAAGATTAGAAGTTAATAAAGTCAATTGATTTGGTAAAGCTTCTAGGCTATTACATTTTCCCCGTACTAACTCAAATAGGTCTGGATTTTTTTTATGAGGCATAATACTTGACCCTGTAGTTAAATTGTCTGGAAAAGAAATAAAATTGAAATTTTTACCCATATAAAGGCAAATATCCATACTAAGTTTTGATAATGTACTTCCAATAGACGATATGGCTATAGCTGTACTTTTTTCAAGCTTTCCTCTTCCCATCTGAGCTGCTACTGAATTTACCTTGAGTTCTGAAAAACCTAAAGATTCAGTAGTAAATTTTCGATCTATTGGAAAAGCGCTCCCATATCCAGCGGCACTTCCTAATGGATTTTGGTCAGCAATATTGTATGCACCTTGTAAAAAATAAAGATCGTCTATTAAGCTTTCAGCATAGGCTGAGAACCACAATCCAAAAGAAGAAGGCATAGCTATTTGTAAATGTGTGTATCCAGGTAATAACTTTTTTTGATGTTTTTCAGCTAATGACAATAATAATTCAAATATCTCCTTTACTTGGTTTTTAATTTCACTTAACTCATGTTTTAAATAAAGATGCATGGCAACTAAGATTTGGTCATTCCTTGATCGTGCCGTATGAATTTTTTTTCCAAGGTCACCTAATTTTTGTATCAATAAATACTCAATTTTAGAGTGCATATCCTCAAATTCATTCTCTATTGTAAAATCACCTTTTTTTGCTTGACTTTCTATCTCGATTAAAGTTTGTTTTATTTTTTCGGCTTCAAGTGAACTAATTATTCCAATTTTAGAAAGCATTTTAGCATGAACAATAGATGCTTGACAATCATATTTTGCAAGCACAAGATCATATTCACGATCTTTTCCAACTGTAAATAGATCTACTTTTTCATGGGCTGTTGACCCTTTTTGCCAAAGTTTCATTTTAAAGTATTTTTTTTAATAAGTTAATATATAAAGTAATAGCTTCATTTATTTCTTTAACGAAAATAAATTCGTTTGCGGTATGTGATCTGGTAGAATCACCTGGCCCAAGTTTTAGTGATGGACAACCCAGTTTTGCTTGATCGGATAAAGTTGGGGAACCATAAGTGCTTCTGCCTAGTTCAATCCCAGCTTTAACCAGAGGGTGATTTAATGAAATAGATGAAGAGTTTAGGTTCAATGATCTTGGTGTTAAAGTCAATGGTGGATTTTTTTGTAGTAAAGCTACAATCTCTTTATTGCTGTAACAATCATTTACTCTAACATCAACTACCAAGTCAACACAAGCTGGAACGACATTATGTTGGTTTCCAGCTTTAATTTGGGTAACAGTCAATTTAACAGGACCTAAAGTATTCGAAACTTTTTCAAATGAAAAATTTTCTAACCATTTTATAATATTTGGAAGTTTTGAGATAGGATTATCATTATTTGGGTGAGCTGCATGGCTAGCTGTACCCTCTACTTTTCCATCAAATACAACTAATCCCTTTTCTGCAATTGCTAATTGCATCATAGTAGGTTCACCCACAATGGCGACATCAATTTTAGGTAGGTTAGGTAACAGACTGTTTAAGCCATTTTCACCAGAGCTCTCTTCTTCCGCTGTAGCAGCTATTATGAGATTGTATTTTAGATTTGGGGAATCGTAGTAATGAGTGAATAATGCAATTAATGAAACCAAAGCCCCACCTGCATCATTACTTCCTAAACCAAATAATTTTCCATTTTCTATATGAGGTTTAAATGGATCTTTGGTGTAGGCAGAGTTAGGTTTTACTGTATCGTGATGAGAATTTAAAAGAAGAGTTGGTTTATCATCATCAAAAAATTTATTAAATGCGTAAACATTATAATCTTGTTTTTTAAATTCAATATTATGATTTATAAACCATTCTCCAATTCGAGCTGCTGTTTTATCTTCTTCACCTGAAAAGGATTTTATAGAAATAAGATCTTCTAAAAGCTTAATTGCTTTATCATTTAATGATTTCATTTTAAAGTTATTGAGGTGTAGGGTATAGCTTGATTGATCATTTGTATACTGCCGATAGCAACTTCATTTACGCCACCATCTAAGGCATTAAAAGCATTGTGTAGTTTAGGAATCATCCCAGCAGAAATCGAGTTGTTTAATAATAGGTTTTGATATGATTTTTTGGTTATCCTTTTGATCAAGGATGATGAGTTATTCACATCTTTCATTACTCCTGGTAGGTCAAAACAATAACTTAATTTAATATCAATTTCTTTGGACAAGCTTTTCCCAATTTCAGCTGCTATTGTATCCGCATTGGTATTTAGGAGCTGTCCTTTTCCATTATGAGTAATTGCACAGCAAACCGGAACAATATTTTGTTTAAAAAATAGATTAAATAAATCATTATTGATTTTAGTTATATCTCCTACAAAACCATAATTGATTGTTTTTATCGGTCGTTTAACTGCTTTTATTAGATCAGCATCAGCTCCTGATAAACCTAGTGCATTGCATCCAAAGCCTTGTAAATTAGCGACTATTGTTTTATTTATTTGGCCAGCATAAATTGCAGCTATTAGATTTAATGTTTTAGCATCAGTAATTCTTCTACCATTTTTAATTTTAACTGGTATGCCAAGTTTTTCTGCCCAGATATTCGCATCTCTACCGCCACCATGAACTAATATTTTAGGTCCTTTTAAAGAAGAAAAATCTTTCAGAAATGAGACAAGTTTTATTTTTTCTTCGATGATTGCACCTCCAATTTTTATAATATTTAGTTTAGGCATGATCTAGTAAAATTTTAAGGACAGCCTGAGCAGCAAAAGTTCGATTATTGGCTTGTTCAATCACCAATGAATTTGGATTGTCAAGAACGCTATCAGATGCTACAATGTTTCTTCGTATAGGGAGGCAATGCATAAACTTTGCATTTTTGGTCGTAATCATTTTTTCTCTTGTAACCATCCATTCTACGTCAGTTTTTAATATTTGTCCATATTTATCATAGGAGCACCAATTTTTAGCATAAACAAAATCGGCATTTTCCAAAGCTTCAGATTGATTGTGTATGACTGAGATATTCTTTGTAATATTTTTATCCAAGTCGTATCCTTTCGGATTAGTAATTACATAATCAGCTTCTTGAAAAGACATCATACGCGAAAATGAGTTTGCTACTGCATGTGGAAGGGCTTTTGGATGAGGTGCCCAAGTTAAAACAACTTTGGGCTTGTATTTTTTTTTGTGTTCATTTAAAGTTATTGCATCTGCTAGTGCTTGCAGTGGATGGGCAGTAGCACTTTCCATGTTTATTACAGGAATTTTAGCATATTTAGCAAAACTTTTCAAGACAATTTCATTTTCATCGTTCTTTTTACTAGTTAGCGAAGCAAATGCTCTTATAGCAACCATATCGCAATATTGTGATACCACTGCAGCAGCTTCTTTTATATGCTCAGAGCGGATTCCTCGCATTTGAGTACCATCCTCAAACTCTAATGCCCATGCTTCATTAGAAAAGTTCATAACAATAGTTGAAAAACCAAGCTGTTGAGCAGCTTTTTGAGTACTTAGTCGGGTTCTTAGACTTGGATTAAAAAATAATAATCCCAAAGTTTTTTGTTTACCAAGGCCTTTGTGAGAGTAGGGGTTTTCTTTTAATAATTTAGCAAGGTCTACAGCCTTTTCAAAATCAGGTAAATCATTTAGTGTTATGAAATTTTTCATACGTTTATAGCTTTTAAAGCTTCTTCCAATTTTTGAAAAAAGATATCAAAATGTTTTTTTTGGATTGTTAACGGTGGTAGAATTCGCAATAAATTTTTATTACTGCTTCCACCAGTAAAGATGTGTTGATTATAGATCAATTCTTTTCTTAAAGGGCCCACTGGAAAATCAAATTCAAGTCCAAGCATTAAACCTCTTCCTTTCACCTTTTTTACAGAGGATATTTTTTGGGCAAAATCTATAAAATAGTTTCCCATTTTTTTAGCATGTTCCTGTAGACCTTCTTTTTTAATTACATCAAGGACTGCTAAAGATGCAGAACAAGCAAGATGATTACCTCCAAAGGTAGTTCCTAACATACCATATTTTGATTCAATTGAAGAATGCGCTAATATTCCACCTACTGGAAATCCATTTCCCATCCCTTTAGCCATAGTAATTATATTCGGTTTTATGCTACATTTTTGATATGCGAAAAAAGTTCCTGACCTACTGAATCCAGACTGTACTTCGTCAGCAATCAAGCATATATTATAGGTTTTACAAAGTCTATCCATTGAATAAATAAATTCTTCAGAAGGTTCATCTAACCCACCTACTCCCTGTATAGCCTCAAAAATTACTGCACATACATCTCCTTTTTTTATTTCAACTTCTAATAATTTTTCATCATTAAACGGTAAAAAAGTCACATCTTGTTGAAGATTTAAGGGTGCGTTAATAGCTAGATTATCTGTTGCAGCAACTGCGGCTGACGTCCTACCATGAAAGGAATTATTAAAAGCAATTATACGTTTTTTACCGGTTACGAAAGAGGCAAGTTTTAAAGCATTTTCATTAGCTTCGGCACCTGAGCTACATAAGAATAATTGATAGTCATTGCAATGCGAATGTTTTCCGATGTTATCAGCTAATTGTTGTTGTAAAGGATTTTTTACCGCGTTTGAATAAAAACCAATCTCATTTAACTGTTTAGTCAAGCGATCTTTGTAGAGTTTGTGACCATGACCAATTGATATTACTGCGTGACCACCATATAAATCTAAATATTTGATTCCTTTATCATCATAAACATAAACATCTTTTGCATGAGTAGGGACAACATCATAAAGTGGATAAACATCAAAAAGTTTCATTACTGTTTTGAGATTTCGTTAATCTTGTTGAAAGAAGCCACTAATCCCTTTATTAATGACGAACTTAATCCTTCATGCTCCATTTCATTCAATCCTGTGATGGTACAACCCCTTGGAGTGGTTACTTTATCAATTTCTTGCTCCGGGTGAGTATCAGTTTCGATTAAGAGACTTGCAGCTCCAAGTGCTGTTTGCATTGACATTTTCATTGCTTCTTCAGCATCAAAACCCAGTTGGACTCCACCTTGTGTTGTTGCACGAATTAAACGCATCCAAAATGCAATCCCACTCGCACATATAACCGTAGCTGCTTGCATATGTTCCTCAGCAATCTTTATAGAAGTACCAAGTCCATTGAAAATTGCCATTGCAATATCTATAGTTTTTTCACCTACTTTATTGCTGCACAGGCAGGTCATGGATTTTCCTACTGAAATAGCTGTGTTGGGCATTGAGCGAATAATAGGGATATGGTTTCCAATAAAAGATTCAATACGTTCAATTTTAAATCCAGTTATTGTAGAAATGACAACATGGTTTTCATTTAATACATGTTTGACATCATTTAATATTTTTTCCATATGAACGGGCTGAACAGCAAAAATCAAAATGTCAGAGTTACAAACTGCTTCCAAGTTGTCTTGGGAAACAATAACTCGGTTTGACTTATTCCAGTCTTTTAATGAATCAGGATTTCGTTTAGTTAAATATAAAGTTGTTATACTGTCATTTATTAAGAGACCTTTTGCAATGCTTAAGCCTAAATTTCCAGTTCCTATAATAGCTATTTTCATGTTATTAGAATATTGATGTTTTCAATTGAAGACCAAGTCTTTCTTCCCAGCCCATCATTATATTTAGATTCTGTATAGCTTGACCAGATGCACCTTTAATAAGATTATCTATTACTGAGGTAATCAAAAGTTTATCATTGTATTTGTGCAAATGTAAAAAGCATTGATTAGAGTTAATCACTAATTTTAAGTGTAATTCTTTTTTTGATACTTGGGTAAAGGGTGCATTTTTGTAAAATTCCTGATATATTTCGTATGCACCATCTAAATTTTCTTCAAAAAAAGTGTAGGCCGTTGCAAAAATACCCCTTGTGAAGTTTCCTCGTTGAGGCAGAAAGATAATTTCAGTATTTTTCCCTTGAGCTTGATGTAAGGTTTCTTTAACTTCACCTAAATGTTGATGAGTAAAAGGTTTATACCACGAAAGGTTGTTATTTCTCCAACTAAAATGTGTTGTAGCAGAACTACTTACTCCAGCACCTGTGCTTCCCGTGGTTGCATTAACATGTATAGCATTATTAAGCTTATTTCGACTAGCTAATGGAAGTAAAGCAAGTTGTATTGCTGTTGCAAAACAACCAGGGTTAGCTATTGATCTAGCTTTTTTAATAGCGGTTCTATTAATTTCTGGCAAACCATAAACAAATTCTCTTTCATTAATTTTTGAATCTTTTTTTAGGCGAAAGTCATTACTTAGATCAATAATAATAGTAGAATTTGAAAAAGTATGATTTTTTAAAAATTTAGAAGAATTACCATGACCTAAACACAGAAATAGTATATCAACTTCTTTGTTAATTTGATCAGTAAATTTTAACTCAAATTGGCCTAAAAGATCTTGATGTGTTTCATCTATGAAGGTTCCTGGTCTGGTTGAACTGTATACAAAATCGAGTTTAAGCGAAGGATGATGTACTACTAGCCTTAATAATTCTCCTCCCGTGTAACCTGAACCGCCAATAATTCCAACTGTTTTCATTTATTTAAGGGATTAATATTTTTAAAAATTTTGTGTGCGTTTGAAGTAATTTTTATGAATCCTTTAGCATCATCTGCTGACCATGCTTTATTCATTTCTCCATAGCTTCCAAATTTAGCGTTCATTAAATCGTTGGGCGACTTTATACCCTGCAATTCAAATCGGTATGGGTGTAGTGTTACAAATACATCACCATTAACTGTTTTTTGACTACTTTTTAAGAACGCTTCTATATCTCTCATTACAGCATCAAGATAATTCCCTTCATGTAGTTGCATTCCATAGAAGTTTGCCATTTGTTCTTTTTGGAATTGTTGCCACTTACTTTGGGTATGTTTTTCAAGTAGGTGATGAGATTTTATAATAATCATTGGCGCTGCTGCCTCAAAACCTACTCTTCCTTTAATTCCAATTATTGTATCTCCAACATGAATATCTCGCCCAATAGCATAATCTTTTGCGATCTCTTGTAATTTTTGAATTAAATTTATGGGATTTCCACTTTTTCCATTTAGGGCAACAAGCTCTCCCAATTTAAAGCTCAAAATTACCTTACTAGGTGAGGTTTTGATTAGTTGATTAGGAAATGCATTTTCTGGTAATGATTGTATTGATGTTAAAGTTTCATTTCCACCAACACTTGTTCCCCATAGCCCTTGATTAACTGAATATTGCGCCTTTTTCCAAGAAAAATTAATGCCTTGACTTTTTAAATATTGAATTTCCATCTCTCGGGATAATTGTTTATCACGAATAGGAGTGATGATTTCTATATCAGGTGCAAGTACTTGAAAAATCAAATCAAAACGAATCTGATCATTACCTGCTCCTGTGCTTCCATGCGCAATAAATTTTGCATTAATACTTTTAGCATATTCTATTATTTCTATTGCCTGAATAATACGTTCAGAACTTACCGATAAAGGATATGTATTGTTTTTTAATACATTTCCATAAATTAGATATTTTACAATTTTTTCATAAAATGACTTCAAAGCATTTATTGAGCAATAAGTTGTTGCACCAATAGCATATGCATTTTTTTCTTGTTCTTTGATTTGATTAGCTGAAAATCCACCTGTGTTAATACTAACTGCATGAACATCATAACCTTCATTTGAAAGCATTTTTAGACAATATGAGGTGTCTAGTCCTCCGCTATAAGCAAGCACAAGTTTTTTCATTTCTTACTATTTTTAAAAAGTCCACTAAAAAAGGTTTTATTTTTTGAGGAATTTATTTTTTTTTCGTTGGGATCATGAAGCATTCCTGTACAAAGGCAAAGCTTACGTTCAGTTCGTGTTAGAATATCAAAGTTTTTACAAGTCTGGCAACCTTTCCAAAATTCCGGATCATCGGTTAGTTCTGAAAAGTGAACAGGTTTGTAGCCTAATTCATAATTAATTTTCATCACAGCTTGACCAGTAGTGATCCCAAAAATCTTAGCTTTTGGATATTGTTTAAGTGAAATATTGAAAACTTCTCTTTTGATTTTTTTTGCTAAACCTCTACCTCGAAACTCAGGTGATACAATCAAACCTGAGTGAGCAACATATTTGCCATGCCCCCAAACTTCTATATAACAAAAACCAGCAAATTTATCGTCATCTAATGCGATAACAGCATTACCGTTCTCAATTTTAGTTGCTAAATACTTTGGAGTTCTTCGAGCTATACCCGTTCCTCTAACTTTAGCAGACTCATCGATACAGAGGCTGATTTGTTTGGCATACATTATATGTTCCGCTTTCGCGCGTAAAATTTTCATTTCTTATTTAAAATGTGATAATTAAATTTAATTTATTGAGAAGGGAGAAGGGCACACCATACTCCATTGAAATGTTACACCCACAAGGGGCGACGAAGAGAGTTGAGCAACGAAACTGTAGTTGCAGAATTTTCTAAATAAGATTTACCTAAATCGTACATTGCTATGCAAAAGTCTGTTAAAATTTTTATTTAACAAAAAAAAATAAGTCTTTTCTTAAAATAATATGGGGTAAAAAGCGAATGCTTAAATTTGTAAATCTAATTTAGAAAATGTCCAAAATTAATTTAAACCTTAATAATTTCAAGGGAAAACGTGTGCTTTTGGCTCATAGTGGTGGAGTAGATAGTAGTGTTTTAGCTCATATTTTTTTAAAAAAACAAATTAATTTTTCTGTAGCACACTGTAATTTTAAGTTAAGATCTGATGAAAGTGATGGAGACTTAGAATTCGTAAAGGATTGGTGTAATAATAATAATATTAAATTCTTCTCTAAAGTTTTCGATGTTAAAGAATATAAGATTATCAATAAAAAAAGTATCCAAGAATCTGCTCGAGATCTCCGATATAATTGGTTTAATGATTTAATAAAAGAATTTAATTTTGATATTTTAGTAACTGCACATCATTTAAATGATCAACTAGAGACCTTTCTTATTAATTGTATTCGAGGAACCGGAATTTTAGGACTACTAGGTATACCTCAAACTGAAAAAATTACTAGACCACTTTTAGAAATTTCTAAAAAAGAAATTTTAATTTATGCTAAAAAAAATAAAATTAGATGGCGGGAAGACAATTCTAATTCCAAAAACGAGTATTTGCGGAATAGAATAAGAAACCAAGTTATATCTCCGCTTGAGCAAATTAAGCCAAATACTATTAAAAATTTTCAAACTACTCTATTTAATCTTTCAAATACAGAAGAATTCTTAAATATTCAGTTTAATAGAATAAAGGAACAAATTTTTAAATATGATGCTAAAACTATTCATATAAATATAGAACTGTTAAAACGGCAAAAACCATTAAATTTTTGTTTATTTCATTTATTTTCACCTTTTGGTTTCGATGATAAAGAGGTTGAAAAACTAATGTATTCCAATAGTGGAAAAGTAATTACAAGTTCTTCGCATCGTTTGATTCGAAATAGAGATGAATTTTTACTTACTCCTTTAACCAACAAAAAAAAATATTCAATAACAATTAATATTAATAAAAATAATCATCAACTCCCATTTGATTTACAGATGAAAACGAAAAATTTCAAATCTAAAGATAATTGGATGTCTAATGAAGCTTTTTTAAACAAAGACCTATTAAAAAACCCATTGCACATAAGAAAGTATAAGAAAGGTGATTATTTTTATCCCCAGGGAATGATGGGTAAAAAATTATTAAGTAAATTTTTCAAGGATGAAAAATATTCTCTTTTAGAAAAAGAACAGCAGTGGTTATTGTGCTCTGAAGACGAAATAGTTTGGGTTGTGGGAAGGAGATGTGATCGTCGTTTTACAGCTAATTCAAACACGAAAAATAAAATTTTAATGAGGTTAAGAGGATGAACAAATTTTTGCTTTTGTTTTTATGGACCTTGATGCTAAACGCTCAAATAGAAGAACCTGTCGAATGGAAAACTTCAATAAAAAATATTAAACAGGATACTTATGCTTTGACTTTTGAAGCTAAAATTGCCCCTAAATGGCATTTATACTCCCAATTCTCTGACCCTGATGGAGCTATACCCACTGAATTTATTTTTAATAAAAATGTATTTTTTAGAACAATAGGTCCAACCAAAGAAAGCCAAACAACTGTCAGTTATGACAAATTCTTTGATATGGATCTAACCTATTTTAGTGATCAAGCAATATTTACTCAGGAAATTGAACTTTTAAATAAAAACTTAAATCAAATTGAAGTTGAAGTTAATTATCAAGCATGTGACGATGCGTTGTGTATTTTCAGAGCAGAAAATTTTGTTATTGCGATAGATGGGACAGTGTTATCTGATAATAAAAATATCAATGAGAAAAGTAAAAAACTCGCAGAAGAACTGCGTTTAGAATTCACCCAATCAGAATTTTTAAATAATCAGAATACAAAAGAAGGTACTTACTCTTTTTTAAACATCTTTATACTCGGATTTATTGGAGGATTATTGGCTTTGTTGACTCCTTGTGTTTTTCCGATGATCCCCCTAACAGTTTCATTTTTTCTAAAAAAATCTACATCTTCTTCCCAGGGTATTTTTAATGCTTTGATGTATACTTTTTTTATAATTTTCATCTATGTTATTTTGAGCTTACCTTTTCATTTTCTAGATTCATTAGATCCTGAAATACTTAATACTATCTCTACAAATGTATTTTTGAATCTTATATTTTTTGTTGTATTTGTATTTTTTGCTCTTTCCTTTTTTGGATTTTATGACCTTACTTTACCCGTCCAATGGGCAGATAAAAGCGACAAGGCTTCAATAAGTAGTGGTGTAGTGGGTGTATTTTTTATGGCGCTTACACTGGCAATAGTTTCCTTTTCTTGTACAGGTCCAATTTTAGGATCTTTACTTGCAGGCTCATTAACTGCTGATGGGGGAGCTACTCAATTGTCTATCGGTATGCTAGGTTTTGGAATTGCTTTAGGTATGCCCTTTGGTTTATTTGCTTTATTTCCTAATACCCTAAAAGCATTGCCTAAATCTGGAAATTGGATGACTACCATTAAAGTAATCTTAGGATTTTTAGAATTAGCTTTGGCATTGAAATTTTTATCAAACGCCGATTTAGTAGCACACTTTGGTCTTTTGAAGCGAGAAGTTTTTATTGGGATATGGACTTTATTAACTTTAAGTTTAACTCTTTATTTATTTGGAATATTTCGTTTTCCAAACGAAGTAAAACAGCCTTTATCAAAAATCCGTTATTTGATTGGCGGTCTTTCTCTTTTATTTACTTTTTATTTATTTTTTGGTTTAGTATCTACTAATAACACTCTAAAGCTTTTAAGTGGCTTTCCTCCCCCTGAATTTTATAGTTTTAGAAGTCAGGATTCAGATTGTCCTCTTGGTTTAGAATGTTACAAGGACTATAAAAAAGGAAA
>TARA_B100001093_G_scaffold169774_1_pt1 | contig 13380 bp, 12 predicted proteins | sample TARA_B100001093 | Tara Oceans TARA_B100001093 (sample SAMEA2623116) | marine metagenome | biome: marine biome (ENVO:00000447); feature: surface water layer (ENVO:00002042); material: "saline water (ENVO:00002010), including plankton (ENVO:xxxxxxxx)" | depth 5 m
GATGAATACGGGGGTTCATCAGGGATAGTGACATTAGAAGATGTTTTAGAAGAAATTGTGGGAGAAATTACTGATGAATTTGATGAACATGATATTACTTTCAAAAAAATAGATGAATGTAATTATATGTTTGATGGGAAATCTACTTTAATTGATATTTATAAAATACTTGAAATTGATGGTGATAACTTTGAATCAGTTAAAGGTGAAGCTGATACCATTGCAGGGTTTTGCATTGAACAGGCTGGAAAAATAATGCTTAAAAATGAAAAAGTAAATTTTGATAAATATACTTTTACGGTTGAAGCAGCTGATAAAAGAAGAATTAAAAAAGTGAAAATTACTATAAATGAAGTGTCTCAATAGCATTGCTTTTTTGTTAATTATCTCACTTATTATGTCGTGTGAGAATAATAAATATCATCCAAAGCCAAAAAGTTATTTGAGAATAGATTTCCCTGAAAAATCTTATTATGAAATAAATGACTCTTGTCCCTTTAATTTTAAAATCCCTGATTATAGTGCATGGGTCAAAAACTTTAATTCTGTTAAAAACTGTAATAAGACCATTATTTTTCCAAGTTTTAAAGCGGAGATACTATGTGATTATTTGACTTTGGATAATAACGTTATCGAACTTTCAGAGTCTTTTAGAAAAATGGTGTATGAGCATAGTTTTAAATCTTCAGCTATAGTTGAGCGTTTTTGGGAAAACGATAGCAATAAAGTTTATGGAATTGCCTACGAAATAAAAGGCAATACTGCTTGTAACTATGCATTTGCTTTAACAGATAGTAATAAACACTTTTTTTCTGGCCAATTACTATTTCAAACTGCACCTAAATATGACTCATTAAAGCCAAGCATAGCATTTATTAAGAAAGATATAGAAGCCATAATAGCTTCCTTTGAATGGTCTAACTAAAAGCTGGAATTCCGGTAATATCCATTCCAGTAATCAACAAATGAATATCATGAGTTCCTTCATAGGTTAATACGGATTCTAAGTTAGCCATGTGTCTCATAACAGAATATTCATTCATAATCCCCATAGCACCATGAACTTGCCTTGCCTCTCTGGCAATTTTAATGGCCATTTCTACATTATTTCTTTTGGCCATTGATATCTGAGCAGTAGTTGCTCTTCCCTCTTCTCTTAGTTGACCAAGTCTAAATGTTAAAAGCTGAGCTTTAGTAATCTCAGTAATCATTTCAGCTAATTTCTTTTGTACCAATTGGAAACTTGCAATAGGCTTATCAAATTGTATTCTTTCCTTAGAATATCTTAGAGCAGAATCATAACAATCAAGAGCAGATCCAATAGCTCCCCAAGCGATACCATATCTTGCAGAATCTAGACACAAAAGAGGAGCGCCAAGACCATCTTTATTTGGAAGTAGGTTTTCTTTTGGAACTTTTACATCATTAAAAATCAACTCTCCGGTAGCAGATGCTCTTAGAGAGTGTTTACCATGCATTTCAGGTGTTTCAAAACCTTCCATTCCTCTTTCAACTATAACTCCTTTAATTCTATCATTATCATCTTTTGCCCATACCACTGCAATGTCAGCAAATGGAGCATTAGAAATCCACATTTTAGACCCATTTAGTAAGTAATGATCTCCTTTATCTTTGATATTGGTAATCATACCCCCCGGATTGGAACCAAAATCAGGTTCAGTCAGCCCAAAACAACCAATCATTTCACCTGTTGCAAGTTTTGGTAAATATTTTTTTCTTTGTTGTTCATTTCCAAACTTATAAATAGGATACATTACCAATGAACTCTGAACTGATGATGTTGATCTTAATCCAGAATCACATCTTTCTAATTCTTGCATAATTATACCGTAAGCAATTTGATCAAGACCAGCTCCACCGTATTCTTCAGGGATATAAGGACCAAAGCCACCAATCCCAGCCAATCCTTTTAAAATTTGGTTAGGAAATTCTGCTCTCTCATAATAGTCCTCAATGATAGGAGAAACTTCTTTTTTCACCCAGGCTCTTGCTGATTCTCTGATTAATTTATGTTCATCAGAAAGTAATTCATCCATTAGGTAATAATCATGTGACTGAAATTGATCTGCACTCATAAGTTTAATTTTGCTAGCAAATGTATATTTAAAAAAAAAATATACAAGAATATGTTGTGCCATTTTTTTTAAAGACAACTAAAAATAAAATATTACAAATAAGATTATATTTTTGGTGAAGCTTTAATGATTACTTAAAAATAAAGTCAATAATATTGATTCCTCAGGAAACCATAGCTAAGATTTTTGACTCTGCTGATATTGTAGAAGTGATTAGTGATTTTATTCATTTAAAAAAATCAGGATCTAATTATAAAGGCCTGAGTCCATTTTCTAATGAAAAGACTCCCTCTTTTATGGTTTCTCCAGCAAAAAGAATTTTTAAAGATTTTAGCTCTGGTAAAGGAGGAAATGTCGTTTCGTTTTTAATGGATCATGAACACCTTTCTTACCCTGAGGCTTTAAAATGGCTGGCTAATAAATATAATATTGAAATTATTGAGGAAAAAGAAACTGAGGAACAACAAAAAGATAAACACAAAAGAGAATCACTTTATCTTGCTCATCAGTATGCTAATGATTTTTTTAAAAATACACTTAAGAACACAGATGAAGGTAAATCTGTTGGTCTGACTTATTTTAAGAAAAGAGGTTATCAAACTAAAACAATAGATGATTTTGAACTTGGTTACTCACCAGAAAAAATTGATGCATTGTCCTCAAAAGCAAAAGAAGACAAGTACAGCCTAGAGCCACTTTATGAAGCAGGTTTGATTAAAAAAAATGAAAAAGGAACTTATGACTTTTTTAGAGGAAGAGTGATATTTCCAATTCATAATATTTCTGGAAGAATTATCGGTTTTGGAGCTAGAACCCTAAGAACTGACAAAAAAGTTGCCAAATATTTTAATTCACCTGAAAGTGAAATTTATAATAAAAGCCAGGTATTGTATGGATTGTATCAGGCTAAAAATGAAATTATCAAAAATGATTGTTGTTTTCTTGTAGAAGGCTATACTGATGTTATTTCTCTGCATCACAACAATATAAAAAACACAGTAGCATCAAGTGGAACCTCCCTTACGGAAGGTCAAATAAGGATGATAAAAAGATTCTCCAACAATATTGTAATACTTTATGATGGAGACCAAGCTGGGATAAATGCATCTTTTAGAGGAGTAGACATGATTTTGTCAGCAGGATTAAATGTCAAGGTGGTTATTTTCCCAGAGGGAGAAGACCCAGATAGCTATTCTCATAAATTAAGTACTGAAGATTTTAAATCCTATTTAGATGAAAATCAAAACGACTTTATCACATTCAAGGCAAATCTTTTACTTAAAAAGACCAAAAACGATCCAATTAATGTCTCAAAAACTATAAATGATATCATCACTTCAATAAGTGTTATACCTGATGCGGTTTCAAGATCTGTTTACATTAAAACTACCGCACAAATTTTTGAAATGGATGAGCAACTTCTTATCCTCGAAGTTCAAAAAAAGTTAAAAACAAAAAGTTACTCAAAAGAGAATCAAGTCACTACTAGCTTTACAACTCCTGCTATAATTGGCAAAAGCTATAAAAAAGGATTAAAACACGAACTAAATTTACAAGAAAAAGACCTGATTAGATTAATGTTAAATTATGGTGCTTTATCCATACCGCTTGAAATTCAAAAGGATGATGGAGAAACAATTGAAGAAGAATATCCATTAGCCCAGTTTATAATTGAAGAAATGCTTACTGATAATTTATTTTACTCTAACAAAAATTATCAAAAGATTTTTAATGAATTTACTGAAGGATTAGAGAACGGATTACTAGTAAATGATCAACATTTTGTTCAGAATCCAGATTTAACAAGTATAGTTGCTGATTTAACTACTTCTCAAAATGTATTAAGTGAAAACTGGAAAAACAAACATCATATTCATACCAAAACCGAACCAGAAAGGCTAAAGCAAGCAGCCATAGAATCCGTTTTTATTTATAAATTAAGAGTTACTGAAAATTTAATTTTAGATAAACAACAGCAACTTAAAAGTGCTGATAAACAAGATGAAGAAGAATCAATTATTGAAGAAATACAAGAATTAATTAAAGTACGTAATATATTTGCACAAGAATTGGGTATCATTGTAACACAATAAAAAGATGAGTTTTTTCGAATATTTTAGTTTTGTACATCTACTTAATTTAAGTTTATTAGGTGTTGTTTTTCTATTGTGGCTAATTACTAACCGGTGGGTTAATAAAAATCTAGAAAAATTTCTAAAAAGCAGAGGATGGTTAGTCGAAGGAAGAGAAAAAAATATTAAGAAATTAATCAAGCAAATACTTCTTTTAGTTTCAGCAGTTTTAGCTCTAGAGTGCTTAACAATAGGAAATGATACCTTTTCTGTTGCCAATATCACTCACTTTGAACTTTTTGGACTAGACATAGGTGAAATAAAAAAAGACGGCAGCTACGATCGTTTTAGCTTTTCAGTAGGAAGTGTTTTTTACTTGGTTTTCATCATTATAACTTCAAGAATAGCAATAAGTGTTTTCAGAGTTTTAATTTACAGATCTACAAGAGGAAAAAGCTGGATAGATGAAGGTGGTACATATACCGTTATTCAATTAAGTAAATATATTACATATACTGTAGCAGTTATAGTTGCCATACAGGGTGTTGGAATCAATGTGTCTTCATTTGCCAATGTTTTTGCTGCTGCACTTGTTGGGGTCAGCCTTGGACTACAATTTATTTTAGGAGATGTTTTCTCAGGCATAATATTACTTTTTGACGGTAGTATTAAAGTAGGAGATGTTGTTGAAATGACTAATCATGAAATTTGTAAAGTCGAACATATTTTTATAAGAACATCTCAACTTAAAACTCTTGATGGCAAAATAATAATTGTCCCCAATTCAAAACTTACAAAAGAAAATGTAACTAACTGGAGTATTAGTGATAGAGTGACAAGGTTTAACATTGAAGTAGGGGTTGCATATGGTTCAGACACTCAAAAAGTGAAAGATATTTTGTATCAGTGTGCGTTAAAGCATCCATTAGTAGAAAAAAGAAGAAATATAATTATAACACTTGAGGATTTTGGAGAGTATGCTTTAAAATTTAAAGTGTACTTCTGGGCTGAAAAAACCTGGGAAATAATTAATATTAAAAGTGATATTAGGTTTGCTATTGACCAAGCTTTTAGGAACAATGGAATAAAAATACCTTTCCCTCAGAGGGATCTTCATTTGATGTCAGATCACAGAAATAACACTAAAGGAGAATTATAAATATTTATTTAGCATCCTTTAACATGAGCTGCAAACTTGTTATACCGTTAAAATAATTTTCACTTAATGACGCCACAACATTTAAGTGTTTTCTGTTTCTTATTTTTTCAAAATTCCTAAAGCTATTGAACCAAATACCGTCAATGGTTGAATTTAATTTATCGTTACAGAATTTTAATTTAATATGCTTTTCACCAACAATTTTGGGCGTACTAAATAGTTTTAAATCATTAAATAAAAAAACAGGAGTTGGATTACCTGCTCCAAAAGGCCCTATTTGTTTAATTATTCGGTAAATTTTAGGGAAATTATTTGTTTTTGAATCTTTTGCTAATTCATTAATTGAAAGTTCACTATCAATTTTGATCTTTGGAACTAACATGTGTGGTTGAATTGACTTTTTAACTGCATTTTCAAAGTCATTAAAGAATGCAACTAAGTCAGTTTTTTTAATACTCATTCCTGCAGCATATTTATGTCCACCAAATCTTATGAAATAATGTTTTAATTTTTCTAACTCATTATAAATATTAAAATCTTTGACTGACCTTGCTGAACCAGTAATAACATCACCTTTGCCTGTTAAAACAATTGTGGGTTTGTAATGATTTTCTATAATTCTTGAAGCAACTATCCCTACAACACCTTTGTGCCAATCAGCTGAATAAACCAGATTAGTGAATCTTTCAGATGGCTGAGTTGAAAGCTGAGACAAAGCTTCTTGTGTAATGACCTCATCAATCTCTCGCCTTTCTTTGTTAATTAATTCAATTTCTGCACTTAGTGTTTCCAATTCTTCATTATTTGAGATTAGAAAATCAGTTGCTTTCTTTGCAGAAGACAATCTACCTGCTGCATTGATTCTTGGAGCAACTTTGAATATTAAATCTGAGGAACTAAATTCAGTAGTATTAGAAAGTTGAAAAATTTTTTCAATTGAAGCAATAGGGTTTTGATTAATTTGTTCCAAACCAAAATAGGTAATTAACCTGTTTTCATCAACCAATGGAACTACATCAGCCGTAGTGGCAATTGCTGCTAATTGAATCAAATAAGAATAATCTGTTTCTAAATTGTATTTTTTTGAATAAGATTGAATTAATTTAAATCCAACACCACAGCCACAAAGCTCTTTGAAGGGATATTTACAATCTTTCTGTTTGGGATTTAATATGGAATAAGCTTGAGGAATAATATTCCCAGGATTATGGTGATCACAAATAATTAAGTCAATACCAGCGTCATTAATTGCCTTTGCACTTTTAATGTCTTTAATCCCACAATCCAATGCAATTACTAAATCAATTTTAGCAGCAATCATCTTGTCAACTGATTGTATTGAAATCCCATACCCTTCATTCTCTCTATCAGGTTGATACAGGCTTACATTAGAATTGTATTGCTTTAAAAAAATTGAAATCATTGCTACTGAACAAGTACCATCAACATCATAATCTCCATAAACTAAAATATTTTGTTTCTCATTAATTGAACTATGAATTCTTTCCACAGATTTACTCATGTCTTTCATTAAAAAGCCATCATGAAAAGAGTTCCACTTGGGCCTAAAAAAGTCCTGAGCTGAATTAAAATCTTTGACCCCTCTTAATGATAAAATTTGAGCCAAAGCATTTGAAATATCCAATTTGTCTTTAAGTAACTTAACAATATGCTCATCGGTTTTTTGTATTTCCCATATGTAATTTTCTTGCTCCATGATTTATATTGTATTTATTTCCTAATTTAAGCCTTGTAAATATATTCACAGTTTATGATTAAATGGATTTTTATTTTACAATGTACAGTTGCTTCATCGTATTTTATTTATGGTCAAGAATCCATACACACATTGTATTTTAAAAATCCAAGTCCACAACACATAGAATCATCAATAAGTTTTCCAAAAGATGTTCAAGGATGTTACTACAAAAACAATGACTCTCTTATTCAAATTTGTGTTACAAAAGACAGTATTTACACTAGCTTTTCAATAGTTTTTACAATCCCTAATAAAGAAATTAAAATAGGTAAATATGAAATTAGAGACAGTTTAATTTATGGTATAAAGAAAGGAACTGGACTTTCATTCAAAGAAATTAATGATACTGTTTTTGCCTTCTTGAAACAAACAGATTTATTTTTCAAATTTAATGATAAAAGCATTTTAAAAATTGATAGCAATAGCTACTATTTGAATGAACTAATAAATGAAAAACACTATAGTATTTTAGAAATTTTAAAAAATGAAGACCAGTTTGAGGTCAGAGAGTATGACCCTCAAATAAAGGGATTTCCTATTAAGTATTTACAAACTGAGGAAAAGAACTTTAAAGATCAAAAAATTTATTTAGCTAATCCTAACAAAAAAAATTGGAATAGCTTTATTGAAAATAATGGTTTTAATGAACAAACATTATATCACAAATGATAAACCCTCAGCAAGAACTAGAACACCTTAGAGAAGTTATTTCAGAAAATCAAGAGAACTTAATTGGTGAAATATTGCACCATATGGAGATTTATGAAATTAAAGAAGAAGTGTTTTTAAAAATGAAAAAAACCTTAGAAAACTATACAAAAGAGACCTTCAGAATAACCAAAGCAATAGAATCTCAGGAAATAATTGAGAAAGTGTTAATTTCTAAACTGAAATAGCTCAACAAAAAAACCCCGAACGTTATTTAATCCCTAATTTCGAATCCATAATATGGATATACTTGATTACTATAATTGGAGATACGCTACTAAAAAGTTTAATCCAAAAAAAAACTTAGCAGAATCTGATCTTGAATTGATTAAAGAGGCGATTAGACTTGCACCTTCATCCTATGGTCTTCAGCTCTTTAAGGTAATCATAGTAAAAGATGAAGATTTAAAGTCAAAATTAAAATCTGCTTCTTATAATCAATCCCAAATTTTAGATGCATCTCATTTATTTGTGTTCTGTAACTACACTAAAGTCTTTGAACAAGATATTGATTTATATATTGATACTAAATCTAAAATACAAAAGCAACCCATCAACGAGCTTCAGGGTTATGGTGAGTTTCTAAAAAATAATTTACTTAACAAGAATACCACTGAAACGTCCATATGGACTACTAACCAAGTCTATATTGCATTAGCTCACCTTATGACTGCCTGTGCTACACTTCAAATTGACTCTTGTCCGATTGAAGGATTTGACATTAAAAAATACAATGAAATTTTAGAATTAGATGAGAGACACATGAATGCTGCAGTTGTTGCTCCGGTTGGATACAGGTCAAATTCAGATAATTCTCAAAATGACAAAAAAGTAAGAAAGTCTTCAGGAGTTTTATTTGAAGAGAGGTGATCTTTTTTTAAATGTTTGATCTATCTAAAAAAATTAATCAAATACTAACACTTTGCCTATTGGCAATAATTTGGGGAAGTTCATTTATTTTAATGAAAAAAGGGCTTCAGTCTTATTCTCCAACTGAAATTACTCTTTACAGACTCTTCATAGTTTTTCTTGTTTTTTTACCCTTTGGAATAAAAGATTTAAGAAAGGTTAAGTTAAAAATTGGATTAATTATTTTCCTATCTGCAATTATTGGTAGCGCTATCCCCTACTTTTTATTTATAAAAGCTCAAACTAAAATTGATAGTTCTCTCAATGGAATTCTAAATTCTGTTACTCCTCTTTTTACTATCTTATTTGGCTTTCTTGTTTTCAAACAAAAAATAAACCCTAAAGCAATCGGCGGTGTCGTAGTTGGATTGATTGGAGCAAGTGGTTTAATCATTATATCAACCGGTGGAATTGACATGAGCGAAAATTTATTATTTGCCATTCTACCATTATTAGGTTCAGCATGCTATGCATTTAATGTGAATTTAATAAAGGTTTATCTTGGTGATATTTCTGCTGTTAAAATTACAAGCTGGTCTTTTCTATTCATTGGGCCTTTTGCGGGGTTCTTTCTTTTTTTTAATACGGATTTTACAGAAAATCTCATAAATAATGACCCACAATTAACCAACTTTTTATTCATAAATATTTTAGGAATTGTTGGTACTGGATTTGCTGTTTGGTTCTTTAACTTACTTATAAAGCGAACTTCATCTGTTTTCGCATCAAGTGTAACTTATTTAATCCCAATTGTAGCAATATTTTGGGGAGTTTTTGACGGCGAAATTTTCACTATTTACCATGGACTACTTAGTGCGTTGATATTAATGGGGATTTACTTGATTAAATCTTAAAAAGAATTAAGCAATCTTAAATTCTAACTTTTTTATTCCTTTATACATTAAAATCATGTAAATCGACATCAGAACATGACTGATATCATGATAATTAAACCAATTGCTAATACTTAATTGATTATTAAATACAAATGCCGGAACTAAAGCATAAATTATTGCAAATAATATTAGCTTGCTGCCCTCAGATTTAGTTTTGATAAACTGTATAATGAATAAAGGCAATATAAATCCAATTAGCAATGAGGATGCAGCTAATTGAGCAATTTTAAAATCGCTGTACATTGGATGAATCATTAAAAAAATGAAAATTAAAAATTGAAGTATTAATAATGAAAAAAATAATTTAAATAAGAAAGGTTTTATTGACTTCTTCATAAACATCATAGTGCCAAGAGCTAAAAAGAATTGTCCCATTGCACTCATGCACCATCCTATAATTTTCACTTCCTTGGGAAGGTAGGCCTGAAAAGCATGACCTAAAAAAGCAGCACAAGTCATAGCTATAAAAAAACATAAAAAATAAAGTCTGAAAAAATTAAAGGAGGGATCTTTTACAATTCCTTTTTTAGATTTTAATAAATAATAAGAAAATCCACAAGTTAGGGCAGTCATAAAATCTGTTAGAGTAGTGATTGGTTCTCGAATTTCAAAATCAGCAACCCATACAGTAGGATTTAAAATATCTAATAAAATATACATTATTTAAGCTGTAGCTCTGTATTTTTTGAAAACCCATTCGAATTCTCCTTTTTGAATAGGATTCTAATTCCCCAGGCAATTAAAAAAGCTGAATAACAAAATGATATTGAACTTAATATTAACACGTATTCAATGTCTTTAAATCCGAAGAAAACACAAATGGGTATGCATACTAAACGAACTAGTTCTAAAATAAATGCATTTTTTTTACTTTCAATTGTCCTAGTGTGAACATAAATAGAAAATAAAATAATCAGAAGTAAAATAACAACATGATGGTTAGATAATAAATTAATAATTGAAATATTATCTCCTAATGATGATTTATAACCCATTAAACTTAAAAAGCAAACAATTGTTATTATGGTGCTAAAAAAGGTGTACCATTTACTTTCCAAAGAAAGTTTAAATTCTTGACGAAGACGTTCACCATTATTATCTGTTGAAAAAACAGGATCTAGATGATCGACGTCGTCAGGAGTCCATCTTGGACCTTTTATAAAAACTTTTATCTTGTCTTTTAACTTTTGTGTTTTTCTAGCTCTTATTACCAAGTTTTTCCAATAAGAAAATGTAGCATTATACGCATTGGCTCTATCAAAACCAGAAGTAATTCCATATTTAGGTTCTTCTTCTTCTTCTTTAAATGTACCAAATATTCTATCCCAAAAAATGAAAATATGAGCATAATTCCTGTCCATATATTTTTCATTTCTAGCATGATGAACTCTATGATGTGATGGAGTAGTTAAAAAATACTCAATTATACCCAAATTACCTATAACTCTTGAATGTGTAAACAACTGGTATATGCCAAGAAACAAAGAAGTAGTTACAATGATAAAAACATCAAACCCTATGAAAGCCATCCATACAAAAAAACAGGCTCTAAAAATAACTGCAAAAAATGATACTCTAAAAACAGTAGTAATATTTAAATCTTCACTCTGATGATGAACAATATGTGCAGCCCATAGGAAATTTATTTGATGACTCCACCTATGAAACCAATAAGCAATAAAGTCTGTTAATAGTAATCCTATAATCCAAGTAAAAGCATTACTAGGTATATTAAAAATAGCGTAATGTTCATAAACATAATAGAAAACAAATAATGCAATTACAGAGAAGAAAACATCAAAAACTCTTTCCAACATTCCACAGAAAAAATTAGTAACACTATCCGAAAAATTATAAATCTGAATATTTTTTTTCTTACCTATTTTAATTTCAAATAATACTAAAACTGTAATTAAAATTACTAACGCCGGAATAAGAATTAAAAGTGGATTCATATAATAAGTAAACGTAAAAATTATTTTTTTAAAAATTTAAACTTCTTTTAGAAATTTGGTAATTAAATTCATTAAAGTATTGATCTTACTTAGGGGCAGTGTCATAGCCTGATCCATAGGATCATGATAAGCTTTAATACCTCCCAGAGTATATAAAAATATTGATGGAACATTATTAACTGAAAACCAATAGTGATCAGAATTTGGTGCCTGACCTCTTATTTTCACCTTTTTAAAAGCAGATAGTTCTTTATTTATTGCTCCAATTTTTTTTGCATATTTCTTTTGTTCTAATGCATTTACAACAGCAATGCCTTCAGTCCCTGTACCGACTATATCTAGATTAAGCACTAATTTTATTTTGTTCATATTAACCAAGGGGAATTCGTTAAAGTATTTTGATCCCAAAAGACCAATTTCTTCTGCACCGAAACAAATAAATAACATATTGTATTTAGTTTTTTTATTGCAATAGTATTTTGCCAAATTCATAAGTAAACTTACTCCACTAGCATTGTCATTGGCGCCTGGGAAAATAGTAGAGCCCATCATCCCTAAGTGATCATAATGAGCAGAAATAACAATGTATTTAGATTTTTTTCCGCTCAAAAAACCAATTACATTCTGAGTCATCAGGGACTTTTTAAACTCATTTTCAATATTAAGTTCTATTGATTTAAGATTGGTGTCAAATATGGATTTTTTAATCACCAATAGTGGGAAATTAATTTCAAAAGTAGATAATGACCATGTTAGCTTATCATTGGTCAGTAATACTATTGGAGCTAATTGAGCTAATCTAAACTTCAGTTCTTTAAACATCGCTAAAGTATCTCTGTCTAGAATACCCGAAATATCCATCAAAAATGCCTTTTTAGCAGACTTAAATTCTTGATTTCTAATTACCCTTTCCCAGTTATATAAATTCACCCTTATTAGTTCAAAAGTTCCTTTTGCAGAACCTGAACTTGGATCCACTATAAAATCTATTCCAGGGCTTAGTTTTTTATTTCCTAAGAAAACTTCAACTTTTCTAGGAAAAGTATTGACATCAATATTAAACTTTTGAAAAAATTGATTGCCGTTTTTTGGCTTTAATCCAATTTTATCAAATTCGTTTGCAATAAAGTTAGCTGCTTTAGTGTGTCCTTGATTTATATAGCCTCTACCAAAAAAAGAGTCACTAGAAAGAGTATCTACATAATATTTAAAACTATTATTTTGGCTGTAGAATCTACTGTTATTAATGATAACCAATAAAAACAGAAGATATTTAATCATTAGGTATTGTATCTTCTTTCAACAAGTTTAATAAACCTTTTTACTTGGGTTTTTTTGATATTCCAATCGTATTTTTTAACTAATTCGCCTTTGAAATATTTTAGTGCTTGATCAGTATTTTCAAAGTTGTTTAAATTATTAATCGCTTCATTATAGTCTGGGCTACTTCCGTTAAATAAATTTTCAGTCAATAAAAATTTTTCATTTAAGCCAATTTCTTTTGTTAAATCATTAATTGGCTGCTGACCAAATTGATCTGCTAAAGAAGTTTGAGGAGTTTGTGAATGTAATTCATTAATGCTTTGGTTAATTTTATCTGAAGCTATGATTGAAGTATCTGTCTTGACTTCTTCTTCAACAATGGCATCAAGTAAATTGATTTGATTTTTTTCTACAATTGGTTCAGATTCATCGATTGCTATATCTTTTGTAGTTGTTAGTGGTTGTTTTTCAGAAAGGTATTGTAAAATTGCAAGGCGCTCGTGAAGTAATCTTGCTGCTGCTAAAAGATTATTAAATTCTTTTCTTGGTAAATTTCCATCTTT
>TARA_B100001093_G_scaffold12227_1_pt1 | contig 13367 bp, 11 predicted proteins | sample TARA_B100001093 | Tara Oceans TARA_B100001093 (sample SAMEA2623116) | marine metagenome | biome: marine biome (ENVO:00000447); feature: surface water layer (ENVO:00002042); material: "saline water (ENVO:00002010), including plankton (ENVO:xxxxxxxx)" | depth 5 m
TTATTTATAAAAACTCATGGATGTCAGATGAATGAATATGATTCTGCCAAGATGTTTGATCTTCTCGAAGAAAAAGAAGATTTCGAGCTTGCAAAAAGCGAAGAAGAAGCAGACCTACTTATTTTAAATACTTGTTCAATTAGAGAAAAAGCACAAGAAAAAGTTTTTCATCAAATTGGTAGATGGAGAAAGATTAAAGACAAAAAACCAGATCTTAAAATAGCTATTGGAGGCTGTGTAGCTTCTCAAGAAGGCGAAAATATTATTAAGAGAGCTCCAGCAGTGGACATAGTTTTTGGCCCCCAGACTCTGCATAAACTTCCAGAGCTATACAATGAAAAAGAACAAACAAACATCAATCAAGTTGACATATCTTTTCCTAAATTAGAGAAATTTACACATATACCAGTCATTGGCACAGGAGAACCATCAGCATTTGTGTCAATAATCGAAGGTTGTAATAAATATTGCTCATTTTGTGTTGTTCCCAAAACAAGAGGCCATGAAGTTTCTAGAACTATTGAAGATATATTAAATGAGATTTCTGTATTGGCAGACAAAGGAACAAGAGAGATACATCTTTTAGGTCAAAATGTAAATAACTTTAAGGGAACCTACAAAGGTGAGAAAGCCTCATTGGCTAAATTGATTGAGCTAACAGCGAAGATCGATAATATCGAAAGAATAAGATACACAACGAGTCATCCCCATGAATTTAAAGATGATCTTGTTGAAGTATACGACAAAGTTCCTGAGCTAGTTAGCCATGTTCATCTACCAGTTCAAAGCGGATCAGATAGAATCTTAAAATTAATGAGAAGAAGATATAATATAGAGAAGTACCTAAACCTCATCGATAGAATAAAATCTGTTAGACCAGACATGAGTTTTTCATCTGATTTTATTGTAGGATTTCCTGGCGAAACAGATGAGGATTTTAAGGGAACCATGGATGTGATTAATGAAGTAAAATTCGATGAATCATATAGTTTTATATACAGCCCAAGACCAAATACTACAGCATCTGATATGCCGGATGATGTCTCTCAAGAAGAAAAAAAAGAAAGACTTAATATTTTACAAAATAGATTAAATCAACTTTCATTTGGTTATAGCAGGAAGAAAGTCGGCACAGTTCAGAATTGTCTTGTATACGGACAATCAAAAAGAGATCCGGGGCAATTACAAGCCAGAACAATATGTAATCGTATTGTTAATTTTTCATCAAATGATATTGATTTAGTTGGTCAAATGATTAATATTCAGATAAATGAAGCACTTCCAAATTGTTTAAGAGGTAATTTACAAAATTAATGTCTAAAGATTCAGCTTTAACAAATCTTGAATTAAAACCCTCGAATGCAAACACAATGATAAGGTTTGTGGGAGAGCTTAACGAAAATCTTAAATTTGTAGAAAAAACTTTTAATGTCAGAATATTCCAGAACAATAATAATCTGAAAATAAAAGGATCTGAAGAAAATGTTAGATTATCTGCAGAAGCCTTAAAAAGGCTATATGAAGCTGCAGGAAAAGGCATTGAGATTACAAAAGAAACTCTATATTTGTGCATACAAGACTCTGACGAGAGAGCCATAAATAAAGAAATAAAAATTAAAACTCCTAAAAAAAGCATTGTCCCAAGAGGAAAAAATCAAAGATCTTATATAGAAAATATTAGACATCTTGATATTAATTTTGGTATTGGCCCTGCCGGCACAGGAAAAACATATTTAGCTGTTGCTCTAGCAGTTGATTCATTACTGAATGAAACTGTTGATAGAATTATACTTGTTAGGCCTGCTGTTGAAGCTGGCGAAAAGCTTGGCTTTCTTCCTGGAGATCTTTCTCAGAAAGTTGATCCATATTTGCGCCCTCTTTATGATGCTTTGTACGAAATGCTGGGAATTGAAAAAACTGAAAAACTTTTAACCAAAGGAGTTGTTGAAATAGCACCACTTGCATATATGAGAGGAAGAACACTGAACAATTCTTTTATTATTGTAGATGAAAGTCAGAATACAACTAAAGAACAAATGAAAATGGTGCTAACAAGAATGGGATTTGGCTCACAACTTGTTATTAATGGGGATATCACACAAATTGATCTCCCAAAGCAAATAAAATCTGGCTTATCTCACGCAATTGAGGTTTTAAAAGAAACTGACGGAGTCGGCTTTTCATACTTCTCTTCCCAAGATGTTGTGAGACACCCATTGGTGAAGAAAATAATTGATGCTTACAGATACTCTGAAGAAAAAAAGGATTTATAGGTGGGCTTAGAAATTTTATGCAGTAATGAATTTGTTTTAGGTAAAGAATTGATAGCTAAACTAAATCTAGCTTTTGAAGTTCTTTCTGATGATGAAGATCTATCCGATAAAACAATAAACATAAAGATAGTAAATAATGAGGAGATGATTAATTTAAATAAGCAGTTTAGAAAAAAAGAATCAACAACCAATGTTTTATCTTTTACAAACCAAGATATTTCTAAATCTATAACTGGAAACTTGGGTGATATAGCAATTAACTATGATTTCATAAAGAAGGAATCCAAAGAGCAAGGTAAAACTTTTGATGACCATATTATTCACATGTTGATTCATGGGATATATCATATATTAGGGTTCGACCATGAAAATGATAAAATGGCTACAGTCATGGAAGAAAAAGAAATAGCTTTATTAAATAAATTAAATATTAGTAACCCATATAAATAAATGAACGAAAAACAAAATAATGAAGAAGGTCAACCTCCGTCGGGAATTATTAGTAAATTAAAAAGATATTTTAGAAATCCTTTTTTTATAAAGACTCAATCCGTTTCAGAAGTCACCGACTTCCTTAAAGATGCACTTGATCAAAATATAATAGACAAAGAGGCAGAATCGATTGCTACAAAAGCAATAAAACTCGGTGATATAACTGCAAAGGAAATAATGATTCCTAAGGTAGATATGATAACCATACAAATAGATGAAGATACAGATGAAATAATTAAGAAAATTATTGATTCAGGTCATTCTAGATATCCAGTTCTAGGAAACGAAAGAAATGAAGTCATAGGAATATTATTGGCTAAAGATATTCTCCCAAAGTTATTCAAGGGTAGTACAGACTTTAATATAGGTGAGATGCTAAGAGACTCTAATGTTGTTCCAGAAACAAAAAAGATTGATACACTTCTTGAAGAATTCAAAGAAGACAAATCTCATTTAGCTGTTGTTATTGATGAATATGGAGCAATATGCGGCCTTATCACTATTGAAGATATTCTTGAGGAATTAGTTGGTGAAATTGAAGATGAGCATGATGTAGATTTAAATGAAATTATTGAAATATCAGAAAATACTTTTATGGTTGATTCAAAAATAGAATTAGAAGAGTTCATTAGTTTTTTTGATTTAAAAATAGATTCATTATCAATTGATGCAGAAACCTTAGGAGGACTATTTATATCTAAATTTGGAGTCCTTCCAAAGATTGGGGATAAGATTAAAATAGAAAACATAACTATTAAAGTTTTAGATACCAATTTAAGAAGAATCAAGAAATTTAAAGTTACTAAAAATCAATGAAAATATCTAAGCTCTTGATACCTTTAATTATGGGGTTAATTGGAATATTTTCATTTGCACCCTTTTCAATTAAATTTCTAATATTTATATCGTATGCATATCTAATTCATAAAATACTTTATGAAAAGAGCTATAGATTTATAACAGTATTCCTATGGGGCATTGGTCATTGGGGATTTGGTATGTCTTGGCTAATAGTGAGTATTTACTATTACGGAGAGACAAGCATAGCATTATCTTTGCTAATATATTTTATTTTATTAATAATATTATCTTTTGTCTTTACGTGCCCTCTTCTTCTAATTAGATATCTCCTTAATAAGTTAGAAATCACTGAAAATTATCAAATAATATTAGCTACCTCTAGTTTACTAATGATAGGAGAATTTAGTAGATATCACTTCCTAAATGGTGTTCCATGGCTAATACCGGGAAATTTATATCTTGATACAATAACCCAAAACATATATCCAATATTTGGAGTCTCTGCAGCCTCATTGATAATGTATATGTTATGTAGTCTTTTGGTAGTTTTTTATTACAAAAATAAAAACTTTCTTTCTATAATTATTTTGATAATTATATCTATAATTCCGAACCATAGGTCGATAGCGGATTTTGATGATGGAACATTGATATCAATTATCCAACCCTCATCTGATCCTTTTAAGAAATATACAAAAGAATATACACAAATAGAAGGAAAATTATTTAATCTCCTTAACGAAACTTCAGATTTATCAGAAATTATTGTTTTACCCGAGGTGGAGCTTCCATACACCATAAAATCCCCAATATTTGATCAATTTGTTAAAAATGCTCCTAGATCGGACAATATTGTTATGGGTGCTTGGGATATAGATCAAGAAGGGAACCGATATAACACTGTTTACAGCTTAAATAATTATAACTTCTCTCTAAAAGAAAACTTAGATTCATATAAAAAGATGCATTTAGTACCTTTTGGTGAATATATTCCATTCATACCTAGTTTAAGGGGTTTGGTGGGATTTTTTGATTTACCTATGTCAAACATAATGCATGGGCCCGAAAATCAAGAGAATATAATAATATTAAACAATATATCTATTGCAACGCCTATTTGTTTTGATATTGCTTTTGCAAACACTGTAAGAAAAATGAACAAAAGTTCTTTTTTGATAATAAACGTTTCTAATGATACTTGGTTTGGCAATTCAATCGGACCATATCAACATCTAAGCATTGCTAGAATAAGGTCAATAGAAAACAATAGATGGTCTATACGGGCAACAAATGATGGTATTTCAGCAATAATTTCAAATAAAGGAACAATAGTCGATAAATTAGAAAAAGGTGCTATTGGTGTTTTGGAAGGCAAAATTCAGCTGATAAATAAAAATACATTTTATAATAGCTATGGCTATTTATTTAGCTACATTTTTTCACTTATAATAGTCCTACTTACAATTTTTATTAGTTTATGGAAAAAAACTTCTTCAAAACAGCATTTTTAATATCTTTATTGCAATTTCCTAATAATATTCTATCAGTACAAAATGATAATTTTGATACAAATATAATTGTTGATATCTCAGAACAAAGGCTTTACTTGTTTAAAAATAACTTGATTATTGAAAGTTTTCCGATTTCATCATCAAAATACGGAGAGGGCAGTATTGAAAATTCATTTAAAACACCTTTAGGTATTCATAAAATTAAAGAGAAAATAGGAGATAATGTAGCTCTAAACACTATTTTTATTTCCAGGATAAATACTGAAAGACAAGCATCTATTATAAAAGAACAAAGGGATTCTTCGGATGATCACGTAACTTCAAGAATTTTATGGCTTGATGGTCAAGAAGATGGTTTTAATAGGGGTCAAGGCGTTGATTCTTTTAATAGATATATATACATACATGGCACTCATGAAGAGGGTCTAATAGGTCAAAAAGCTTCACATGGATGCATACGTATGTTCAATAACGATGTTGTATTTCTATATGATATGGTTAAAGAAGGGACAAATGTCTATATAAGATCTTAAAACGTATATCAATTAAAAATTATTCGCAACGGAAGACATTTCAAAGTCTAATTTTTCCTTTCTGTCTTCTTTTTTAGGAGCTTCTCCTAATTTCTGGTTATCATTTGCTAATTTAACAAGCATTTCGCTAGGTTTATAAACATCATTACCTGTAAGCTCCCTGTATTTTTCTAGTTTTTCAATTACAACGTCTATACCCATAGCATTTGCATGATGCATAGGACCACCTCTCCAAACTGGGAATCCATATCCGTTTATGTAAACAACATCTATGTCTGCTGCTCTTTGTGCAACGCCTTCAGACAAAATATCTGCGCCTTCGTTGATCAATGCAAGAATGCAGCGGTCAACAATTTCTTCATCAGAAATATCTCTTCTTGTAAATCCATTCTCGTTTGATATTTTCTCATAGACTGATTCGTTTTCAGGAGCTGGATTGGGCGCACGAGAACCTTCAGAATAATTATAATAACCAGCACCATTTTTTTGCCCAAATCTATTCTGCTCACACAATTCATCACCAATTTTTGCATGCAATGGTGATTCTTTCCCTCCAAGCTTTCTTGCTCTCCAACCCAAGTCTAAGCCAACGAGATCCATCATTCTGAATGGACCCATATTTAATCCAAACGATTCAAGGGCTTGATCAATTTGATGGGGAAGGGCACCTTCTAAAAGCAGCATATTTGCTTGAGCTGTATATCCAAATAACATTCTATTACCAATAAACCCCGGCGCATTCAAAGAGACCACGGCAGCTTTTTTAAGTCTTTTACCAATAGCCATTATTGTTGCTAAGGTTTCATCAGAGGTATGCTCACCCCTAACTACTTCCAACAATCTCATTATGTTTGCAGGACTAAAAAAGTGAGTACCTACTACCATTTCAGGTCTTTTAGTTACTGATGCAATGGAATCTATATCTAAGCCAGATGTATTGCTTGCAAGAATAGCATCATCCTTAACATGCTCATCTAAAGCTTTAAAAATTTCATGTTTAAGTTCTAAATTCTCATATACTGCTTCAATTACAATATCGCAATCAGAAACATCTTTATAATCAAGACTTGATGTAACAAGTCCAAAAACAGCATCTTTTTGTTCTGAGGTTAATTTTCCTCTGCCAACCATAAAGTCATAATTTTTTTCAATAACAGACATACCTCTCGTAAGGTTATCTTGGTCTTGATCAATGATATGAACTGGAATTCCAGCATTTGCAAAACACATTGCAATTCCTCCTCCCATTGTGCCAGATCCAATTATTCCAGCTTTTTTAATATCCTTTACGTTAGTATTTTTTGGTACATCAGATATTTTTGAAGCAGCTCTCTCACCAAAGAAAATATGGATCATAGCTTCTCTCTGGGGATGAAGAAGGCATTCTAAAAAGTACTCACCTTCTTTCTTTAATCCTTCATCAAAATCATCGAGATTTATGGCAGACTCTACACATTTTATTATTTGACCAGGCGCAAATTGACCTTTTCTTGTTTTTGCTGCTAATGCTTTAGCCTCAATTAAGACTTTGTCATCACCCCTAGCTTCAAGCATTTTTTCATTTTTATCTCTTACTTTTGGATGACTATCCAAACTTTCTGCCATTTTCTTAACGAATAACATAGAGTCTTCAACAACATTATCTGAAACTTGATCAACAATACCCATATCTAAAGCTCTTTTTGCTGGTACATGGCCGCCAGAAAGCATCATTTTTAAGGCTTCATTAGGGCCAACTAGCCTTGGTAGCCTTTGAGTTCCGCCACCACCGGGTAAAAGCCCTAAATTTACCTCAGGCAGCCCCACAAGCGCGTTTCTATCTGCTATTCTGTAGTTGCAGCATAGTGCTGTTTCTAAGCCACCACCCAATGCAATACCATTTATAGCGGCAACAACAGGTTTTGTACAATGTTCTAATTTATTAAAAACCTCATTAAGGCTTACTCCTTCAACATTTCCTCCAAATTCAGAAATATCTGCTCCGGCAATAAAAGCCCTGCCATTACCTGTCAAAACCACACCTAAAACGCCAGAATCTTCTTCAGCCTTTACTAAAGATTCAAATAAACCCGTCCTTACACCGTCACTTAATGGATTAACAGGGGGGTTATCAACTGTTAGTATTGCAATACCGTCTTTTACGTCATATAAAACTGTGCCTTTCAAAATATATCTCCTAATTTAGGTAAAAAAAGCATTATACATAAAAAAAACACAATTTATTTTATAAATAGTATTGATAATATATTATAAGTATATATAATATATCAAGTCAGCACTCCTCTCCCCTATTAGAATTTGCTGACACTCTGGAATTATGGAGGGCTTTGCCCTCCATCTCTTTTAAGGTTTAATTTATGAATAAAATTAGAGATAATATCGAAATAATTTTTTTAATTACTATATTTATATCCTCTTTATCAGCAATCACACCAATTACCTAATTATGAAAAAAATATTTGCATCCGCCTTATTTACCCTTTCTTCTTATTCTTTTGCTTGTACAGATTTACTTAATACTGAAATGCGTTTACTGGATTCAAGTGAAAAAATAAATTTATGTAAATATGAAGACCAGGTAATGCTTGTAGTTAACGTTGCAAGTCGATGTGGATATACCTATCAATATGCTTCACTTCAAAAGCTTTACGAAGATTACAAAGATGAAGGTTTTGTTGTTGTTGGAGTTCCATCAAGAGATTTCATGCAAGAATATTCGAGTGAAGAAGATGTTGCTGAATTTTGTTCTACTGAATATGGAGTTAACTTTCCTATGCTTGCTACTTCTAAAGTAAGGGGAAAAAAAGCTAATCCTTTTTATAAAAAACTTATTAATGAAACAGGGTACAGCCCTTCATGGAATTTCAATAAATATTTAATATCCAGAGATGGCATTGTAGTTTCAACATATGGGTCTAAAGTTAAACCAGACTCAGAAGAGTTAACAAAAAAAATAGAAGATCTTTTATAGCAAAAAAATCTAATCAGATACAAAAACTATATTTGGTTTATTAAAGGCAAATATTCCATTATCAATAACACCGGGTATATTATTAATTTGCATTTCTAGCGTCTCTGGCTCTGTAATATCAATGTCCTTTACATCTATTATATGATGTCCCTGGTCTGTTAAGAAACCACTTCGATATATTGGAGTTCCCCCTAAAGAAACAATTTTTCTAGCAACCAAGCTTCTACTTTCTGGAATAACTTCAATTGGGAGGGGGAAATCTCCAAGCTCAGCAACCATTTTTGATTGATCTACAATGCAAATGAACTCTCTGGAAGCAGAGGCAACTATTTTTTCTCTTGTATGAGCTCCGCCTCCGCCTTTTATAAGAACGTTATCCTTTGAAACTTCGTCCGCTCCATCAATATAAAACTCAAGCTCATTAACGTCGTTTAAACTAAAAACATCAATGCCTTTATCTCTTAATATTTTTGTTGATTCTTCTGAGCTCGAAACAGCGCCTCTAAAATGATGTTTAAACTTTGAAAGTTCATCAATAAAACAATTAACAGTTGAGCCAGTTCCAATGCCTAGCAACATATTTTTAGTGAGTTTTTTTTCTATATAATTCATTGCTTTTTTTGCAACATTTATCTTTGCGGCGCTCATGCAGTTATAATACTAGAAAAACAAACTATATGATTTAAATTGAGACTAAAAATAAAAAAGACTGGTAAATTTAAAAATTCCAGGAAATATCTTAAGTTAATTAATGAGGCATCTGTGTATGATGTTGCCATAGACTCACCAACAACTTTTGCTGCAAATCTATCTGCCAAAGAACAGAATGATATTTATTTAAAAAGAGAAGATTTACAACCCATATTTTCATTCAAAAATAGAGGCGCTTATAACAAAATATCCAACCTATCAGAAGAACAAAGATCTTCAGGAATCATAGCTGCCTCTGCTGGAAATCATGCTCAAGGTGTTGCTCTCGCTTGTAAGAGATTGAATATTAATTGCAATATAGTTATGCCAGTAACAGCACCAGAAAATAAATTAAATTCAGTAAAAAGACTTGGAGCAAAAATAACTCTTCACGGAGAGAATCTTGCCAAAGCCCTAGTAAAGGCTGATGAAATATCTAAAAAACATAATTATACATTTGTTCATCCTTTTGATGATCCCTATACAATTGCTGGACAGGGAACTATTGGAAAAGAAATACTTGAAGATGGTATTAAATATGATGCAATTTTTGTTCCAGTTGGAGGAGGGGGTTTGTTGGCAGGTATATCTGCTTGGGTAAGACAGAATGATAAAAGTATAAAGATTATTGGAGTAGAAGTTAATGACTCTGCCTGTCTAACTGAGGCTCTTAAATTAAATAAAAGAGTATTGCTGAAAAAAGTAGGATTATTTGCAGACGGTGTTGCCGTCTCCCAAGTTGGAAAGCACAATCTTGATGTAATAAAAGAATGCGTAGATGAAGTTATGACTGTAAATATAGATGAAGTTTGCGCAGCTGTTAAAGATATCTTTGAAGATACTAGAGTTCTTTCGGAACCATCAGGTGCGGTTGCTCTTGCGGGCCTTAAGATATATTCAAAAAGAATGAAAAATAAAAATCTTCTTGCCTTAAGCTCTGGAGCTAATGTTAACTTTCAAAAACTCGGCTTTATTGTTGAAAGATCTGAGCTTGGAGAAAATAGAGAAAAAATTCTTAGTATTAAAATTCCTGAAGCTCCGGGCAGCTTTTTAAAACTAGCTAAAGTATTTGGAAAATTACCAGTTACAGAATTTAATTATAGAAAGTCAGACAGTAAAGATGCATACGTCCTAGTGGGAATAAGGACTCCATCCGAAGACAGATTTATAAAGCTTAAGAATAAACTTAAAAAATTAAAATATAAATTTAGCGATTACACCAGTAATGATATTTCAAATGATCATTTAAGGCATATGGTAGGCGGAAGGGCAGGTAGCTCAGATGAATCTAAACATAATGAAAGGATATTTAATGGCGAGTTTCCAGAAAAACCTGGAGCTCTTTTAGATTTTCTTAAAAACTTTGGTACAAATTGGAATATTTCCCTATTTCATTATAGAAATATTGGATCAGCTTATGGAAATATTTTGATTGGTATTGAAGACCCAAACAATAATAAATCTTTGCTCTTAAAACACCTTGATAAATGCGGGACTCTTTTTAAAGAAGAGAGCAATAATAGGGCATATTTAGATTTCTTGAAATAAAACTATAAAAAATCTAATATATTTCCAACATGTTAAAAATAATTCATTGGTTAGGTTTTATAATTTCAGTTTCTTTAGCTGGCTTTCTTATATCTTTAGAAGGGGCTAGTACCAATCCATTATGGTTGAACTTTGTCATTATTGTTGTGCCTAATACTATTGGCTGGGTAATAAAATTTATTTTTACCGGTAATGGTAGATATTTTCCATTTTGATTTTTCTTGAGCTGCGGTTATTAAAGCTTTAAATCAATACTTCAATCTAAACTTTAATGAAAATATCTCATTATCAGGGTTTTTCCATGGATCCATGAATACATCTGATGTGTTTCTTTCATTCATATCATCATAAACCCTGCCACCTTTTGTGTAGACTAGATAGATATAAGACAAAGGAGCAATCTCGTATTTGTATCTAACTTGAAACGAGGTAATACCATCTGTGAATGGCTTAACATTAGAGTCGTGGTTATATAAGTAGCCAGCTTTATCTGAAATCAGACTAATAGGATTCTCAGCTTTTAAGGCCACAAATTGACTCTTTAGTCTTATTTCATGCTTAGATCCTCTAAACCAATTAGCATTTACAGATATAATATTTTGAGTTAGATCATATACAGCAAGCTCATTGCCTTCGATCCAATTAAGCCATTCATCTTCTTCTCTTACTCTAAATTGCCAACCTAGTTTAAAATCATCAATCGGATATAAGGATCCAGCAATCTTGGCAAATCTTCTTTCATATCCCTCAGAACTCCATGTTTCATATTTGTTTGACGTTTCATAACCAATTCTCCAGTCGTACTCCCAAGTTCCATAACTTGGTGACTCATAATCTAAGTTAAAGCTAAAGCTTCCGTTTTTCTTTACATATGGGAAATCAATATTTTTTCTTGTAATCGTTGTATTTTTACCAGAGGTCTTGAGATCCCATGATGCCTGAAAGCTTGAAGTATCTTTATATTTAAAATTATAGTCTTGCCTTATCTGCATAGGATTAGAATTTCCTGATGTGTCAGAATCATAATTAAAATCTATGCCAATTTTCCTTTCTTTAATAGAGCTAGATTCATCAAAATCTACCTTTGTAACATCTGAACCCAATCCAATATGAAACCAATCATTCTTTTTAAGATAGCCAAAATCATTAAGCTTAAAACTATCTTCAAAATATAAAATACTTCCAGATCTCCTGCTAAGCTGTGAAGGTTTATATACAAACTGAGACCTTAGACCAAAGCCAGACACTCCCTCTTTTTCTGAAGAAAGAAGGTCTGTATATAGAGTTAATTTATTTGATCTAACATTTGTAAAATCAACAACATTCACCGTAGCTTTTTCATTTGTAAAATTATTTACAACATGAGTTAAAAAATAACCAATAGATCTTGATCCAACCATGCTTTTTGATCTTAATGCATAAAAATTTCTACCTTTTGTATAAGACTCATCTGCCTCTTGAGCAACAAATATTCCAAAATCACTGTTATTATTTTTTTGCGTATACCTTAAAGCATAATCTATATCTGTATAACTTTTTTTTGCGTTATTGCAATCATCATCATCAGAAGCTGCCTCGCAATCATAAGAGCTAGCCGCTCCAATCCTTCTTGTGTTTATGACTCTATATCTATCATAGTGCGATAGATCAAATAGTGATTGATTCTCATTGAAGAAAGCTCTTTTCTCTGAATAAAAAGTTTCTTGAGCAGAAAAATTTACAATTACCTCATCACTTTCAGCCTGCCCAAAGTCAGGATTAAGAGTAAGATTAATTTGCTTGCCAGTTCCAGTATTTAAGAAAACTTCAGCACCAACCTTATCCTCATTAAATCCTGAAACAGAATTATATGTTTTTGATACATATGGGAAATAATTAAGCTTCCTCTTGCTATAGTTTTCAACGTTAATTGATCTTAAGTTTGAAAGAAAATCAGTTCTAAAACCACTTGTTTTGGTGTCATTTAGCCATGATTGATTTTTTGCATAATATCTAAAAGTTGTAATTTTGATATTTCTTTTAGGAGCATCTATATTTTTCATTAAAACAACATCCCAGGGTATTAAAAACTCTGAAACCCAATAACCATTATATTTCTTAGTTTGCACCTCCCAGTCACCATCCCAATCAAATTCTGGCCATCCACCTAGACGCCTTATACCGTCTCCTTGAATGTTGGCAAGAGTAACGAAGAACATATAAGCCTTAAGACCATCTCCATCAAAATCAATAGCAACTCCATTTTGTTCAACATTATTTGGAACCTCATCTCTCATAGATTTTTTTGACAGCATAGATTCATTATCTTGGAAATTAGTAAATCCAATATATATTCCATTTTCATTTGAAAAGATTCTTGTTTCTGTTTTTACCTCTGATGGTAATAATGTATATGGGACTGTCTCATAATACTCATTTATGACAAGCGCATTCTCCCATTCAACTTCACTCAAATCAGCATCAATTTGTATAGTTTGACTATATGCAGAAGGCAAAAATAAAAGGAGTAAATATTTTAAAGATCTATTCATATGTGTTTATATGACTC
>TARA_B100001093_G_scaffold197132_1_pt1 | contig 13329 bp, 15 predicted proteins | sample TARA_B100001093 | Tara Oceans TARA_B100001093 (sample SAMEA2623116) | marine metagenome | biome: marine biome (ENVO:00000447); feature: surface water layer (ENVO:00002042); material: "saline water (ENVO:00002010), including plankton (ENVO:xxxxxxxx)" | depth 5 m
TGAACCCGATAATTCAAAAACCCAATTTTTCCACTTATCATCAACAACGGGTTTGTCGACAAAATCCGAATCAATGTCTATGTTTATATTATAACTTGCTTTGTCTAAAAATGGTACTAGTGCAAGTTTTAGCTTGTTAAGTAATTTGTCTCTTAATGTACTTGCTGTATCATTTGCATAACCTGAAAGCAACACGCTTGAACTTAATTCTTTATAGTCGTTATTACCCTCAATCTTAATTTCAAATGATCTGGTTCCGGTTGGATTTCTAACGTCTAATATTAAAATCTCAATATCGGCCAAGTTTTGATCTCTTACATATTCTAAGAAAGAAGTTTGTTGTTTTAAATAGTTGTCATCACACCTACAATCAATGTATGCTTTTATCTTATTATCCTGACCGTTTAGAGCCAGCGGAATTAGCATTAACAATAAAATTAGTTTGTTCATGCTTATCTATTAAGGTTTATAAATATTTACGGTTGTAACTCCAATTATGATGAAAAATAATCCCAACACCATCTGCCAATTTAGCGACTGTTTATAAAAAATATAACTAAGAATTGTTACTGAAAACAATCCTAATCCTGCCCACGACGAATATACCGCTGACAAGGGGAGTTTTTGTGAAACTACAGACAAAAAATAAAAAGAAAATCCATAAAAAAGTAATAATGTAACAGTTGGAATAGGTTTTGTGAAATTTTGGGAAACTGGCAACAACATTGTACCACAAACCTCTAGAAAAATGGCTACAAATAAGATTAAATATGAGTTCATTTTTACTAATTATGAATGTTAAAAATTTATGAAATAAAACTTAATTATTTTAATCATAACTACATAGATCACCAGTGTCCTTATTAGTATATTTCCACTTTAAATTCCCTGCTTTTTCAGCTTTACAAGAATTTGAGTAGACAACATTGTTACAAGCACAAACAGGATTATACTCTTCGGTACAAATTGTATCCAGATTAGGGGCAACAATACAATCACCTAACAACTTTTCAGATTCGCTAGAGCAGGATATTAAAAAGATTAAAAAAAATATTTTTTTTAAATGTTTAATCCCCAACACAAAAAAACTATTCAAGAGACATGATTGATGCTGTCCAATCGCTATACCACTGTATATAAATAGCCTTTCCCTCATCATCAAAGTCAAAAGATTCATAAATTGGAATGACAACAGACTTGCCATTAGAGCTATTGGTAACTTCCATATCATAGTACATTCTAACAGAGCCATCAGCATTTCCAGTTTCTGGATTAACTCCTTGCAAATAATTAAATTCACCCAGATGCTTTACATCATATTTGGCAAAAAATCCTTTATGAATTTCTTTAACCTCTGCTAGGCTAAGTGAATCTTTAGAACCCAATAAGGTACCTTTGAAAACAGCATTTTCAGAGAAACGCGAATAATCTACTGATTCATTAGCAAAACTTTCGAATAAGGCTTGCATTGTTTGAGAATTCTTTTCAAAAGACTTATTAACTGCTAAATCTTTTGTTTCAGCTTGATTATTACAAGAAGATATCCAGATAGCAAATATAGGAATATATAGTAATTTTTTCATTTTTTGTTTTTTTAAAAATTAATATTTTCAGCAGATAAAACTAATATTTTATAATTAAAGATTAAAGAAGATTTAAACTTATTATTTTGCAAAAGATTTTTGTAATTTTATAAAAATGAAAAAAAGAAATAAACCTTTATTTATTTTTTTGTTTTCTGTAATCTTGTTACCCTCCATACCTTACGTATTTAATATTGAAAACTCTTGCTTCAGATTATCTATTTTTTTAATCGCTGGTATTGGACTCTTATTTTCCGTTTATTTAAATGAAATATCCAAAAAGCCTTAAAAAATTAAAAAATATCACTCAATAAATGTCAGAAATTTCGAGACCAAAAAAACAGATTTATAAAAACTATACTGAAGAAGATTTTAGTGTTTGGAAAATATTATTTAATAGGCAAATTGATAACTTAAAAGAAATTGTAGCTCAAGAATTTCTTGATTCATTGAAAAAAATGCAATTTAATCCCCACAAAATACCTGATTTTAAAGAAGTTAATAGAATTTTAAAAAACTCTACTGGCTGGAAAATTAAAACAGTGCCGAACATAGCCGATGCCAAAGATTTTTTTTCATGCTTATCTAAAAAACAGTTTACGACGACTTGTTGGTTGCGATCTATGTCTGAAATAGACTATTTAGAAGAACCTGACATGTTTCATGACGTATTTGCTCACATTCCTTTATTGATAAATAAAAATTATTCTGAGTTTTTTCACAAGATCGGTCAAATCGGATTATTAGTAATTAATGATGAAGAAAGACTTAAAAAACTTCAGCGTTTATATTGGTTTACAATTGAATTTGGTTTGTTAAAATCTGGCTCTAAGCATAAAATTTATGGGGCAGGAATAATTTCTTCAAAGGGTGAATCTGAAAATGCAATGGCAAAGTCATCAACAAAAGAAAACTATAATGTAAAAAAAATAATGAATCATGACTTCAGGACTGATGTTATTCAAGACACATATTATGTTATTGAATCCTTTGACCAACTGATAAATTCCATTAGTGATATAAAAAAGGAACTCGCCTAATTTACTAATTTTCCTCTGTGAGGTTTTAACGCTAATTTTATGAATTCCAAATCTTTCTTGTCAATTATTACATAAGCTGATACATGCATTTCATTGATAGATTCCACTCCAGATTTAATTAAACCTTTTTTTTCTATTTCAAAGAATTCTTTTAAATGTTTTTCATGGTGAATTGCCGTATTTTTTCCAGAAGGACCTCTAAAATCCCAAATTAATTTAATCTTCTCCACAAAACAATTTTAAAAACATAAATTTAAAAAAAGCTAATTAAAAAGTGCTTTTTTATTAGTCGTCGTTTTTGACTTTTTGACAGATTTATTTTTTTTGGTATCTTATTTGTTGTAAATTTTATATGGATACTGCAGAAAAATATTACAAAAAAGCTGTTCTTAAACTTGATCAAGGAGCAACCATTAACGAACTATATGAATTGTTATACAAGTATGAACGAATGGAAGATTATTATGCATGTGCAGGGATCTATAAAGCGATTAAAGACAGGTCTGTCAATAATGACTGAAACTTATCCATACATCTTCTAAAGCTTTCAGTAATAAAAAAAACCTTACTTAAGGGTTTAAACCATTGGTATAAATATAAAATCAATTACTATTGGAATTCAGTCTGTTATTATATGATAATACACCCCAACTAAAATAGCGGTTAAAAATTATTAATAAAGCATTTAATATAATTTTGATTGTTGTCTGCATTAAGTTAATTTTAAACAAAAGATTATTATTATGAGTAAAAATTCGAGAAGAAACTTTGTGAAAAAATCTGCTGCATTAGGAGCTGGAGTTTTTATAGTTCCAAGAAATGTTCTTGGAGGGAGTGGATTTATATCCCCAAGTGACCAATTAAACCTAGCCGCAATAGGATCAGGCGGAAAAGGAATTAGTGATATATTTAATGCTTCTGTCAACGGTAGAGAAAGGGTGTCTGCATTATGCGACGTTGATTTTTCAGGAAGCGCTAAAAGAAGTGTTGATCGTTTTCCAAAAGCTAAACTTTACTCTGACTACAGGGAGATGTTGGATAAAGAAAAAGACATCGATGCTGTAACTATTTCTACACCTGACCACGTACACGGCCCCGCCGCAGTTTTTGCAATGCAGAGAAAAAAACATGTATATGTTCAAAAGCCCATAACTCATAATATAAGGGAAGCGCGAATACTAACTGAAATGGCTAGAAAACAAAAAGTTGTTACTCAAATGGGTAATCAAGGGGGCTCAAACCCATTATTAAAAATGGTTCAAGGCTGGGTTGACTCTGGGAAAGTTGGGAAAATCTCTGAAGTTAAAGTGTGGACTAACCGTCCTGTCTGGCCACAAGGAATTAAAATGCCTAGCCCTGACTCAAAATCTAAGCCTGAATCATTAAATTGGGACTTATGGCTAGGGCCTGCAAGTATGAAGCCCTATACCCCAAACTTACACCCTTTTAATTGGAGAGGATGGTGGGAGTATGGAACAGGTGCTTTAGGTGACGTTGGATGTCATTTAATAGACATCCCATTTAGAATATTGGGTCTTAAATATCCAAAAGATGCTGAATGTAGTGTTGGTAGTGTTTACACAAAAATGTGGAGTGCAGATTATTACCCTGAGGGTTGCCCTCCATCTTCACTAATTACAATTAATTTTGATGCAACTGAAAAGAACAAAACTCCAATGCAAATGACATGGACAGATGGTGGTATACGACCCCCACATCCTGATATTATTCCTCCAAATGATGACATTGGAGGGCCTAATAGTCTCAATGGCGTTTTGATGATTGGTGAAAAAGGCATTATTTCTACGAATATAAATGATAGTTCTCCTTTAACTCCAAAGCTTTACTTATATAATGGCGAAACTGAATTTGGGCCTGAAACAGAAAAAATGTCTGAACCAGAGTATGGCCACCAAAGAAAATGGGTTGATGCTTGCAAAGCTGGATTTAATAGTGATGAACATTTAAACCTTACATCTTCTTTTGATTATGCTGGTCCAATGACAGAAACTGTTTTAATGGGTAACCTTGCAATTAGAAGTTATATGTTAAGAAGGAAAAATTCAAAAGGAAACATGGATTTCTTTGCTCGAAAAAAATTGCTTTGGGATGGTGATAATATGAAAATAACCAATTTGGAGGAAGCAAATCAATTCGTAACGAGAAAGTATAGAACCGGCTGGGAAATATAATTTTCTATATTCTATTGGCATAATTTTTGTCAAATTATCTTCGATAATGGATCTATGAAGCCAAATCAAAAACTAAAGTCTGCAAAAAAGGATCAAGTGCGTGAGATGTTTAACAACATTTCTATTGAATATGATTTTTTAAATAGAATTATTACACTTGGAAACGATTTAAGATGGAGAGAAAGGATTTACACAATTTCTAAAAAAGATAATCCAAAAAATATTTTAGATATTGCAACAGGGACGGCAGATATTGCAATTGAACTTTCAAAAATAAAGGATGCCAAAATAGTTGGAATAGACATTTCTAATAAAATGTTAAATGTGGGAAGAGAAAAAGTAAAAAAAAACAATTTATCCGAAAAAATATCTTTAATTAAAGGAGATGCTGAAAACATTAACTACAGCAGCAATTCTTTTGATTTGATAACCATTGGTTTTGGAGTAAGAAATTTTCAGGACTTAGTCAAAGGCTTAAAGGAAAGTCATAGGGTCTTAAAACAAAGTGGAAAATTAGTTATTCTTGAAACGTCAGTTCCGAACAATTATTTTATAAAATTTTTTTATTTAGTTTTCAGTCGAACTTTTATTCCTCTCGTTGGAAGGGTTTTTTCAGAGGACCAATCTGCATACCGTTATTTACAAAAATCTGCTGAATCATTCCCTTGCGGTAAAGAATTTGCAGACCTACTAAAAACTTGTGGGTTCAAGAATGTTACAATTGAACAACAAATGTTCGGAGCATCATCAATTTATGTTGCTTATAAATAATTTGAAATGATGAACAACAAAGAATTTTTTTTAAAATTAAATGCTCTTTACCAAAAAAATCAAAGTTTCATTACTTACAGAATGCCCGATTCTAATGTTTTAAAATTAAATTACAGCACTGAAAAGATTATTCCTGATTTTTTTTATAATCAAAATGGATTTGTTATAATGCCCTTTAAAAATGATAAGGGATATGTGATACCTAAAGACAAAATCTTCCAAACAACAATACAAAAAGAAACATCTAGTATAAATAATAAAAATAAAGATTTTACAAAAAAAATGCAATCAAAAAAAGGGAATTACATTAAAATTATATCTCATGCAATTGATGAAATTTTAAAAACAAAAATGGAGAAAGTTGTTTTGTCTCAAAGTTTTGATTTTGATGGAAATGAGATTAATTATTTAAAATATTTTAATAGACTTTTAAGACTTTATCATAACGCTTTTTGTTATTTATTCTACCACCCTGAGGAGGGTTTTTGGATTGGAGCTAGCCCTGAAACACTTTTAAAGCTTGAGAACAAAAAAGTTATTACTATGGCTCTTGCCGGAACAAAAAAACCTAGCGAATCAAATTGGGGGGAGAAAGAAATTGTTGAGCAAAAATTAGTGGAAACCTATTTAAAAAACAACTTAACCGATATTTGCTCAGAAATCAAAATCGGAAAAAGAAAAACTGTCTTAGCGGGAAAAATTGAGCATTTGAAATCAGTAATATCCGGATCAACTGATTGTAAGCCTATAGATTTAGTCAAAGCCATTCACCCTACTCCTGCTGTTGGTGGAGTCCCAAAGGAACTTGCTCTTTCTTTTATAGAAAAATCCGAATTACAAAAAAGATCTTTTTACTCGGGTTATTTAGGAATTGTTGAAAATAATAATTGTAATCTTTTTGTAAATCTCAGGTGTGCTCAAATTAAAGGCAAAAGAGTAAAAATCTTTGTAGGTGGAGGTATTACAAAGGAAAGTGAACCAGAGAAAGAATGGGAAGAAATTGTTGTAAAATCTCAAACAATGTTAAACATCCTTTTTGTCTAGTCCATAGATTCATTTATTACATTTGTAACGTGAAATATTCAAAAATTCCAATTGCTCAAACCATTGTTTTACTATGTGAGAAGTTTGGATTTAAAAATGTTGTTATATCCCCCGGTTCAAGAAATGCACCATTAGTTGTGGGATTTGCTTCAAACAATTATTTTAACTGTTATAGTGTAATAGATGAAAGATCTGCTGGTTTTTTTGCGCTGGGAATTGCTCAACAAAAAAAACACCCCGTAATACTATTGTGTACGTCTGGATCAGCACTTCTAAATTATTCGCCTTCAATTTCCGAGGCATACTATAGTGAGGTGCCTTTAATTGTAATTTCAGCAGATAGACCCTCTTATAAGATCAATATAGGAGATGGTCAAACTGTAAACCAAACTAATGTGTTTGGAAATAATATTTTGAGATCAATTAATTTAAATCAAGATATTATTCATAGCCAAAAAAAAATATTACAGAGCAATTTGCAAAACTTAATTCCAGAAAGTGTTAAGAAAAGTCAAATTAAGAGTTTACAGTCTAAAATTGATGAAAAAAATCTTTTGGATTTAAATAAAATTTTTAATGACTGTATTGAAATGTCCAGTCCTGTGCACCTGAATGTTCCCATGGAGGAGCCGTTATATGAGTTCCTTGACAAACCTTCAATTTCAGTAAAAAGATCTAAACCAATAATTAAAGACGGATTAAAAAATGAAAGCATACATATTAATCTTCTAAATAAGTATTCTAAAATTATGGTATTAGTCGGGTGTCAAAGTCCTGGTGAACTTTCTGATGAAACCCTGTTTAAATTAAACCAAAATTCTAATGTAGTTGTGTTAAAAGAAACAACGTCCAATATTCATGATTCTAATTTATTTGGGAATATTGACAGGGTACTTGCACCATTAGAGCTTTTAAATGGAACCAGAGAAGTTTTTAGTACTCTTCAACCAGAACTTCTTATCACCTTGGGCGGAATGATCATCTCAAAAAAAATAAAATCTTTTTTGAGAGATTTTCCTCCAGTTGAGCATATCCATATAGGCTCAAGCAGAGCAAATGACACTTTTTTTAAACACGTTAAGCCTCTCAGAATAAATGCTAATTCATTTTTTAGAAAAATGGAAAATAAAGCTAATTCCAAAAAATCATTCTACAGTAAATGGCAAAAAATTGATAGTTGTTTTTCCAAATACGAAAGGATATTTATAGATAAAGCTCCCTTTTCCGATTTAAAAGTTTTTTCAATTATTTCAAATAAAATACCTGCAGAATATCTAATCCAAGCTTCTAACAGCTCTACAATAAGATATTTACAATTGTTTAATTTAAAAAACCACAATTTCACTTATTGTAACAGGGGAGTAAGTGGTATAGACGGAAGCACGTCAACAGCAGTTGGCGCCTCTCAAGCTTCAAACAAGCCTGTTGTTTTAATAACTGGCGATCTTAGTTTTTTTTATGATATTAATGGGCTCTGGAATAATTACTTAAAAAATGATTTAAGGATTATTATTGTTAATAATGGCGGTGGAGGCATATTTAGAATACTACCTGGATTCAAAGAAAATGAGGTTTTCTCTAAGTTTATTGAAACAAAACAACATAAGTCTGCAAAATGGATGGCAAAACATTTTGGATTTAGTTATATAAATAAAAAAACAAAACTAGGTCTGAAGCTTGCCTTACTCAATTTTTTCAAGAAGTCTTCAAGGCCCAAAATTCTAGAGATAAATACCTCCTCAAAAATCAGTTCTAATGTTCTCAAAAATTATTTCCAATATTTATCAAATCGTCACGAGAAATAACGCTTTTTAAAGCTTATATTTATTAAAATTTTATGAATGGAAACTACATGGAATAATATTAAAAAATACTCTGATATCAAATTTGAATTATTTGAAGGAGTAGCAAAAATTACTATAAATAGACCTCAAGTTTATAATGCCTTTAGGCCTGAAACTAATATGCAAATGCTCGAAGCAATGGAAATATGTAGAGAAAGAAACGATATTGATATTGTTGTGATAACTGGTGAGGGAGACAAGGCTTTTTGTAGCGGGGGTGATCAAAATGTCAAAGGCTCTGGAGGTTATATTGGTGATGATGGTGTCCCAAGGTTAAATGTTCTAGACTTACATAAAAAAATTCGAGAAATCCCAAAGCCAGTAATTGCGATGGTTAATGGATACGCCATAGGGGGAGGACATGTCTTACATGTAGTTTGTGATCTTACTGTTGCAAGCGATAACGCCATTTTTGGGCAAACTGGTCCTAAAGTAGGAAGTTTTGATGGTGGGTTTGGCTCCTCTTATTTAGCTCGACACGTTGGTCAAAAAAAAGCAAGAGAAATTTGGTTTTTATGTGAACAATATTCAGCTAAAGAAGCGCTAAACATGGGAATGGTAAACAAAGTTGTGCCATTAAACATCCTGGAAAAAACTGTTTTAGATTGGTGTAAAATAATGCAAAAAAGAAGCCCCCTCGCCCTTAGGATGATAAAACGCAGTTTGAACGCTGAGCTTGACGGTCAACACGGATTAATGCAGTTAGCAGGAGATGCCACTTTACTTTATTATTTGACTGAAGAAGCTCAAGAAGGCAAAAATGCGTTTCTTGAGAAGAGAGGCCCCAACTTCAAACAATACCCTAAATTTCCCTAAATCTTAATTACAAAATTGAAAAATGTTTTTAAAATTAGGTGAGTGGATTTTAGCAGCTAGACTCAAAACAATTCCTCTCTCTATTTGTGGTGTTTTAATTGGTTCCTTTTCTGCTTACAGCAATAATTCTTTTAATATAAATATTTTCATTTTTGCTCTTTTAACAACAATTTCTTATCAAATTCTTTCAAATTTTGCTAATGATTACGGAGATGGTATAAAAGGAACAGACCTAAACAGAATCGGCCCAAAAAGAGCAATTCAGAGCGGGAATATAAGCGCAAATGAAATGAAGAATGGGATAGTTTTATGTTCTATATTGTCATTAACACTTACTACTGTTTTAGTTTTTATTGCATTTAAAGAAAATGTTTTCAATACAATATTATTTTTACTAATCGGAATGTTAGCCATTACTTCAGCAATAAAATACACTGTGGGTAAAAACGCATATGGGTATTATGGAATGGGTGATTTATTTGTTTTAATTTTTTTTGGAATAGTAAGTGTGATGGGCTCAAATTTTTTATATACAAAAAGCATTAACCCAGAGTTGATTTTTCCTGCTTTTACAATTGGTCTTTTGAGTGTTGGGGTTTTAAACCTCAATAATATGAGAGATGTAGATAATGACAAAATATCTGGTAAAAACACGGTCGCTGTAAAGTTGGGGTTTACTAGATCCAAGGTTTATCATTATCTACTAATGTCTTTTTCGGTAATCTGCATCATACTTTTTCATATGATATTAAATTCTAAATCGATTTTACTGCTTGTCTTTTCTTGCTTAATTGTATTGCTAATTTTGATTCATTGCTTTCAAATATATAAAGTTAATACTCCCGAAAAATTTGATCCATTTTTAAAGACTCTAGTTTTAAAAACTTTTTTGTATTCAATATTGATTTCTCTACACTTCTTAAAATATTTATAATTAATGAAAGCTTTTTATTTTAAACATGTTTTAAAATTCAAAACACCGGGGTGGACATCAAGAGGTGTGCTTAACGATAAAGAAAGTTGGTTTATTGTAATAGCTGACCAAAAAAAATTTGGGGTTGGTGAATGCAGCTTGATCAAGGGGCTAAGTCCTGATCCTGTAATGGGGTTTGAAAAAAAATTAGAGGAAATTTGTGCAGAGATTAAATCTGGATTTGAGGTTTTAGAAAAAAAACTAAATGATTTTCCTGCAATTTTGTTTGGATTAGAAACGGCATTTAACTCTTTCTATTCTAAAAATCCATTTGTTTTTACAAACTCTAAACTTCAAAATGGAAAAGATCACATCAATATTAACGGTTTAATATGGATGGGAAAAAAGTCATTTATGCAAGATCAAATTAAAGAAAAAATAGAGTCTGGTTTTAATTGTATTAAAATTAAAGTAGGCTCTCTTGATTTTAATCAAGAGTGCGATATTTTAAAAAATATTAGATCCAAGTACTCGTCTGATGACATTGAAATTCGTCTGGATGCAAATGGAGCTTTTTCATTTAAATCAGCAATAAAAAAATTAAAGATTCTTTCAGGTTTTGGAATACATTCGATTGAACAACCAATAGCTGTGAATCAATGGGAAGAAATGGCTTTTCTATGTAAAAACTCGCCAATTAAAATAGCGTTAGATGAGGAATTAATTGGTTTAAACTCTGCTTTAGAGGGTGAAAAAATGCTTAAAAAAATCTGCCCCCAGTTTATAATTATCAAACCAAGTTTATTGGGTGGAATTAAAAAGTCTGAATCATGGATAAAACTGGCAGAATCTCAAAAAATCAAATGGTGGTGTACTAGTGCATTGGAAAGCAATATTGGGTTGAATGCTATAGCTCAATGGATATATTCAAGAAAAGAAATGAATATTCAGGGATTAGGAACTGGAGGCTTATTTACAAATAACATATCTTGTCCATGTTATATTTCTAATGGGAAATTAAAATATAACCCGAAAATTTCTTGGGACATTAAACTCTTTAAAAATTATGGATAAAGTTTATTTAAAAAGTCATCCTGATTTTAAATTAAATGGCAAAGAGTTTTGCGTTTCCGATTTGAAATCAAAAAACAACACTGCTTTTATATATAATTCTGAACTCTTTAAATTTTTTAAAGAATGGTTTAATGAAAAAAAAACCATGGCATTAAAAACATCCGGAAGCACTGGAAACCCAAAGAACATTCTTGTTAGAAAAAAAGACATGGCAATCTCTGCAAAAAATACAGGAGAATATTTTGGACTAAAAAGCGGAAATAAAGCTCTTCTTTGTCTACCTATAAAATTTATTGCTGGCAAAATGATGATAATTAGATCGATAGTTTTGGGTTTAGATCTTCATATAATAGCACCTACTATTTCTCCTCTTAAAAGCTGTTCACAAGTTTTTGATTTTGCCGCAATGACACCTCTTCAGCTGGAAAAATCTATACTGTTTTTACACAAAGTAAAATGCCTTATTGTGGGAGGGAGCCCAATTAGCGATTCTTTAGCTAAACAAGTGTTTGGCTTTTCAAAAGTTTATGAAACATATGGTATGACAGAAACAGTTTCGCATGTAGCCGTAAAAAACCTTAGTAAGGGTGAAAAATATTTTTCTGCATTGCCGGGTATTACATTTTCTGTAGAAAACGATTGTTTAGCAATTTTAGCACCTTTTATTTCAAAAACACCCATATTGACAAATGACAATGTTGATTTGATTTCAAAGACAGAGTTTAAGTGGGTTGGAAGAAATGACTTTATAATAAACTCTGCAGGAACAAAATTAAACCCTGAAGAAATTGAGAATTACTTAAATTCTTTTTTTGCTACACGCTTTGTAATAAGTAGCATATTAGATGAAGATTTTGGAGAAAAAGTTGTTATAGTTTTTGAAAAAGAAACTCCGCATAACATTGATTCTGTTTTAAACAATTTACACAAATACGAAAGACCAAAAAAAGTGTTTGTAATTTCAAGTTTAAGAACAGTTAATGGTAAAATTGACCGAAACTATATTAAAAGTGAAATCTTAAAATTAATTTGAATTGGAAACAAATAAAGAAGAATTCTATAATACTTTAACTCATTTGATCGGGTTGATACTAAGCTTAATTGGAATGCCTGTACTAATCTACTTTGACAGAGGATTAACAGAATTAAGCCTTTTTAGTATAATATTTTTTTGTGTGGGTTTGATTTGTGTTTATGCATCATCAACATTATACCATTATAACACCAATCCTAAAATATCACACAAATTGAGAGTTTTTGATCACATAAGTATTTTTTATTTAATATGTGGGTCTTATGCCCCAGTGTGCCTAATTACTTTGTATGATGGTATTGGATTTAATATTTTTATTTCGGTTTTTCTCATTTCAGTTGCAGGAACTTTATTTAAAATTTTCTATACTGGAAAATATGAGAAGGCTTCCCTATTTCTATATTTGGCTATGGGCTGGCTCATTGTTGTAGACATACAGTCCGTATTAAAACTTATTGATTTTTACGGGATCCTCCTGCTTGTCTTGAGTGGGCTATTTTATAGCGTGGGAACTATTTTTTACAGCATGAAAAAAATGAAATTTTCACATAGTATTTGGCATGTATTTGTTTTACTTGGAAGTGCATGTCACTATTTTGTAATTCTTCTTTTTGTCATTTAACTTGTATAGTAATCAAAAAAAAAACTATACTTGCATCAATAATTATCGAAATATGTACAAATACTTTTTAATTTTTTTCTCAATGGCTTTATTTTCTCAGAAATACGAAACTCAAAAATATGATGTTTTAGAATCTTTTGATAATGTTGAGATTAGATATTATCCCTCTGTAATGAAAGCTAAAGTTACATCGGATAAAAATTTTGGTAAACTTTTTAGGTATATAAGTGGAAATAATGAAAATAAAGAAAAAATTCCCATGACAACTCCGGTTTACATGACACAACAAAACGGTGAAGAAACTATGGAGTTTGTTTTGCCATCAAAATATTCACAAGAAAATGCGGCATCTCCAAATGATAATGGTATAACCATATACAGCTCAGAACCTGGATAT
>TARA_B100001093_G_scaffold273986_1_pt1 | contig 13316 bp, 8 predicted proteins | sample TARA_B100001093 | Tara Oceans TARA_B100001093 (sample SAMEA2623116) | marine metagenome | biome: marine biome (ENVO:00000447); feature: surface water layer (ENVO:00002042); material: "saline water (ENVO:00002010), including plankton (ENVO:xxxxxxxx)" | depth 5 m
TACTTGGTATGCTTTCAAAGGATTAAAACGAACAAGTGAAAGATAGAGGTTTTACCGATTAAAACTCTTAAAATAAGGTAAGGACACACCGTGGCGTGCGTCTTTTGCTCACACACTCAAGACTGCTGTGGCTGACACTGTGGACAAAAGTCCAACCTTCGCTTCGCTGGGCGCGTATGAACGATGAGATCCCCACACCGATGGCACGGCAGGTCGTTTCGCGTGAACACCCAGTGCCTCGCTTTCCCTCGAGTCATTCCAATGTCTCTCAACTGCTCATAGAGTTCTAAATCAATGGTGATACCCGGAACTTTGAACGATTGACGAGAAAGAAACAGCGCTTGGTCAGCCAGATTGTGTTTCTCTTCTTCACGAAGGGAAGCAACCGTTCTGTCGGGATGAAGTCCTGCAGTGAACAACACTTCACTGCGTAAATAATTACCAATTCCAGCGAAGAATCCCTGGTCGAGCAGCAGAGTCTTGAGTCGCTTTCGCTGGAATTTTTTCTGGTTCATGTGTTGGACGAGATCTGCTCTGGTCGTTTCAGGAATCACCACATCGGGTCCCAATTTTTCGATGTACTGGTGACCTGAAACCTCCCACGGCTCAAGCATGATGATGTCGGTCGCCGACCACAATCGACAGGTGTGTTTACGCGTTGAAAGGGCGATTCGAAGTGCGCGGTTCCAGTTTTTCGGCGCAGTTTCACGCTTGTTCACAGTCCAGCGACCGTAGAGCTGGTTGTGGCTGTACAGTACGAAGGAGTCGAAGTGAATCAGCATCGCTTTTCCACGCGCCTCAACCTTGAGAACGGTCTTCCCCTCAAAATCAGCGGTACGGTCTGCGTAACGTGGCAGCGTGATTTCGACCGCTTCGATGGTGTGTCCTTCGAGCGCTTTGCGAATTTTATCTGCGGCGCGATGGATTTCGGGACCTTCTGGCATGGATACGGTGCTCTGTCCCCGGCAGCAGACTATCAATGTCTGTATGAGGTGCCTATGTTCGTGCAACCCAATGCACTACTTGGAAGCGGTTTAATTGCCTCTGTGATCGTTGTCAAACGATTCGACGTCCTCATCGACAACGACCGTTTCAGGTTTGCTTTCTGCAACGAAAACGACCTTCCCACCTTGGGGATTGTAGGTTGGAGCATTGGGGTTAAAGTCACTGAACACCTTTTCATTGATGGTTTGCAGTACCAACGCTACCACGCCAATAACGCCTCCACCAAGAATCCATCCAAAACCAATGCAGCATGAATCGGAGACGGCCATTGGTCCTGATGATGTTTGCCCTTCGCCACTGAGCATGATGAAAAAGCCGCTCACGATTACGCCAAGGGATACCAATGCAATGACAATGTTGACAATCGTGAAGACGTTTTCTTTCTTATTCAAATCCACCATTGTTCACCAACTACAAACGTACCTTGAGTCGCTGATTGTTCTGCAGGTTAAAAAAATGCTACCGGCCACTGCGCTGGATGGCTTGGTACAAGATGCGATGGAAGTGATGAACACCCTGTTCCATGGTTGGCGAATACCTCCCGCGGTCGTAAGCGCGCGACACCATCCCTCTCTGTACCGCTTCAATCACCCACTGGTCTTGGTCTTCCACGGTATCAAGGATTGAACCTGCTCCTTCTTTTGCTAGGGCTTGGTCTTTGACGTACCCGCGGTACAGAACTCTGCACTGGTTGGTTGAAACAGGCACCACGATGTTGAGGGATAACCCCCAGGGGTAGAAATTGAACATCATGTTGGGGAACAGCCACAGGTAGTAGGCAGCAATGTCCTGTCCTTCATCTGGATGGCCTTCGGGCAAATCAAATTTCACATCCCCTTCAACCGCTTTTCCAATTTGCATAACGCCGCCCTCAAACGTCTCAGTCACGTATCCTGAAGAATCCAGTGCCTGGTTTAATTCTGGATGAACAAACGGGATGTGAAATCCTTCCAAATAATTGTCAACATACAGCATCCAGTTCGCTTCAATGGTGTGGTCTCGGTCGAGCGCCGTATCGAAGACGAACGCTTCAGGATGAAGAAAACCGAGCCGCTGTTCAAGCATTTCCCACGGAATCGTATTCTCCTGTTCAACGGCAGTGAAGTACATGCCAAGCCATTGACGAAGAGGAAATTTCACCAAGTGGTCGTCTTGGCTTGGAAACCCGATGGCTTGGTCGAATTCTGGCATGTGCTTGATGGTTCCATCGAGGTGGAAAGTTCGGCCGTGGTAGCGGCAGCGCAGCGACTTCTTGTTGCATGGTTCAAGCGCTAAGCGCATACCCCTGTGGGTGCAAACATTGGACATGCAGTTGGTTTCTTCACCGCGTACCAAGACCATCGATTCACTGTTGATGGCTTCGATGTGCGGCAGTGGCAGAATTGCATTGATGTCGAGTTCGGACTGATGAGCGGCGAATTGCCAACCGGTGAACACACTTTTCAATCGTTCAAATTCTTCCGTTTCGCTGTAAAATCTCGACGGCAGGGTTCTCGCTTTTCGAATGTCTTTATCGATCAGCGACTCGCCCATAGACTCACACCCAGACATTGTTTTCAGCAGTCAATTCCCCGTCTGTTTCACCGGTGTTGACTACGCCTCGAGGCTCGACCAGGAGGATGTGGCATTCATGTTCAGCGAACGGCTTGTGGACGGTTCCTTTCGGAACGACGTACATTTCTCCTTCATCAAGCGTGATGGTTTCATGCTCCATTTCAATGCTCATCGAACCCTTGACTACTATGAACACCTCATCGGTGTCTTCGTGTTGATGCCAAGTGAATTCATCGTGAATTTTCACCAACTTGAACTGATAATCGTTCATTTCAGCAACGACACGAGGAGACCAAAGGTCGTTGAACTTGGTCAGTTTCTCAGCAAAGTTAATTTTCGCCATACGTGAAGCACGATGCCCCCTTATTTTTGTTTAACTCCATCAGAGGCATGTGGGTTAACATCAAGAAGACGACCCTTCTGCTCAAGTATGTGGAGCAATCGAAGTTTGGTTCCATGCCTGCATGGGAGTTGTTGGTTCTCGCCATTGTCGTATCTGCAACGCTTTCAATAGGTAGTTCTCCAGCACAATCAGCCACGAATGAACTTGAAATCGCTGAAATCTCAGGGACAATGACCCTCACATCACGAGCTTCAATGGACGCCTTTGGCCTGCAAGATTTCAAAATCGGTCCTTTGGCCACCGTCAAGTTGACCGTCGTACCAATTCAATCCATCGACTGCATCAAGTGCACCAATGAACCAACCGGTTTTCATATCGAGGGAGCGGTCACGATTACCGAACTCATCGACGATGCCGGCCGATTGGGTCGAGTCGAAGGAACGCTCAACGCCACCTACTTACGCGAAATGTCAGATTCAAGCCACGTTGTACGGGAATGGTTCACCGTCGATTGGGACGCGGGTCCAGCATCATCGCATTGGGTCGTGATGCTTCATCATGAGCCGGCAAAGTGGCTTCCAAGCGAAGAGCACTCCAGCACATTTCTCACCTCAGCATTTGGATTTGAAAGTCGAACTGGACCGTTCACATCGACCTCATCGTTCACCGATGCAGAGCGCGATATCGAGGGATGCTTACCGGGCGGCTTCACCTGTTCGAAAGCCACACAGCGCGATTATGCATTCGCTGCGACGTTCGTTGAACCACGTCCACCAGTCACACATGCTGTCCCAGACACGTGGCAATCGGTCAATTCATCCCCTGCTACGAACGGTTCCCCTGAAGGCATGGAAAGCCTTCGCGGCATTCTCTCACTCGACCAATCAGTTTCGGTAACGGAGGTATGGACTCCGATGATTGAATCGGACTTGCACTCAATCGCAGCATGGGAGATCAACACCTCGAACAGTCCGAACTTTGCCCCACTCACATCGTTCTTCATGGCTATCGGACTTTCACCCATCGTATTCGATGTTCCGCAAGGCACTTGGAACGAAGCGGAGTTCAACGATTTTCAGACCGGGTATGTTCTCGACGAGGAGCAAAATTTGGCCTTAGCAATTCTCCGCTTACCGTGAATTAAACCCGCCTATTTTGAAATTTTACAGAATATTTGCTGGCGATAGACATAAATGTCATCGTAACGAGGATTCACTATGAAGCAGAGAGCACTCTTTCTGATAGCCCTAATGGCTTGCATGTCGATATCCCCAGCAATCGCAAGCATCGCCGCACCAAATGCAAGCGAAGAATCCCAAGGGACGACCTCACACCTGAGCATCGATGGCTTTGTCACGACGAAGTTCGCAAGCACGGGTTCAGTGGTCGATATATTTGCGCACACGCGCGGTCACTCTGCTGAAACGGTTGTCACCGGTGACATTCTTCGATACGAGGTATCGCCACTCGACTTCATCGTCAACTCAGCACTGCCAGGCGAAGGTGTGTCAGTCGGTGTTGTGGTCCTTGAGCCCCAAGGCGTTCACGAAGACGACTCCAACACAATGGTTTGGCACGGTACATACACCATCCCCGCATCCTCGATAGGTGGCGTGTTTGGTGCGACAATTTCTGCTGAGGAAGGTACTATGATGGTGTCCGATAGTCCTACGCAGTTGTCGAACCTCCTCATTGAACAATTCGAAACGGTGTTTCAAGCCATCGACCACGCGTGGGATTCGGCCAACCCTCTCGGAGACATGAACGAGGTATTCACTGGTTTGGAATCCACTGCAACTCAAAACGGAGACTGGGCATATTTTGTTGACACGGCATCACAAGGCTCCGGAGTGGGCGGTAGCGCTCAATTGTGGAACTCGATGCTCGATGCAGGCCACGACCAGTACGACATGAGCGGCGGCGCAAATTTCCTTGAAGCACTGATGGAATTCCTCGATTCAGACGACGTTGAAGCAGGCCTTGCGCTCGTGACCGGCCTCCTGATGTACGGGGATGAATTCCCGCTTCCTCAAACAATGGATGATTTCGCAGACGTTGCTGACTATCTTCAGGGATTCAACGCGATTGAAAACTTCACTCGGTTTGAAGGAACGGGTGAATTTTCAGCGGCGTATGACGCACTTGTGGGCAGTTCGCAGTGGACCAACATGGAAGCTGCTCTCGACAACATTGCAAACGGTGTGAAACCTCTTGAGAGTGCACAGACTATTTTGCACAACATTGCATTAATCGCTGTTTCAAACCACCCTCAAGCCGTCATTGACGGACTCACAGCCTACGTTCAACCCCTTATTGATGAGGACGTTGAAAGCATGACACCGTTCCAAAAATTAATCCTGCGCTGGGCTGAAATGGGCGACCCTGCCATCAACGATTTGGACGGCGATGACGTTCCTGATGAAATCACATGGGAGTATGAACTGCTTCTCCAGACATCAGAAGGTCAAGCATGGACTGCTAAGATGGCAAGCGAATCGAACTGGGTGAACGATGCATTCTCTGATTTTAACAACCTGCCAGAAGACATGATTGATGTGTTAGTTACTTCGTTTGAAGACCCCGTTTGGGAACAAACCGGACAGGTCCTTACCGACTTTGTAGTGTGGCTTGAAAATGCTTCTGGAGCTGATCGCGATTACTATTGGCCAGAGTATGATGACGATGAAGGCGAAGAATCGGACGAGGATGAAAACGACGATGATGAAAACGACGACCAAGGATCTGATGAAGACGGCGAAGAAGATCGAGGCCCGCCAGTGTTTGACTTTGCTCCTATCAGTACCAGCTATTACGACCCGCACGTCCTTGAACTTGGGATTACCGTCGTTGTTTGGAGTGATGATTCGAGCAATTACCCTGAAAACGTTCCAATGTCCATGACCAACTCGGCAGGCGAAACAGTTAGCACAGTCCTCACGAGGGCGTGTGAACAGTGTGATGACTACAACGGCATACTTACCGCACAGAACATTGAATCGACGGAATGGATCCTCTCTCAACCGATTGAAAATTGGGACAGTGATAGCATTCAGGATGCGAGGTTCGAAATTGAATTTCTACGCCCATCAATCCTCGAAGCGATGACATACGAAGGAATCGATGAGACGTTTATCGTCTCTGCTCTCGGCGTACTGGTCGATCAGGAAGAAATCGTTCCTGCGGATGTCGCTTTCGATATCGATACGGTCACCTACGATTCATCTGGAACGGTCCAAGGCGCTGAAGTTGACATTGCAGTACTGCGAATTTCCCCACAAAATGCACTCTCTGCCTTCTCGTCTCTCGAACCTGAAGGCGATTTCATGATTTCAACGATGGAGCCAACAGAATCCTCGAACGGTGAACTGATGGGAATGTACAGCGGTGATGATATCGATGGTGTCTTTGAGGTCGAAATCAATCCAGCGTACGGTTCTACCGACGAAGGAAACTTGGATGACCAAGTTGTACATCAGAATTCTTATTCGACCAGCGGTGATGCTACTGGTTGGGATTTAACCTCGTATCTCAACAACCTTCCTTTGGATGAACGTGGAATAGTTGAAGTCACAACTTCTGCAACGACTACCTCTGGTTTGGAATTCTCATATGTTCAAGAAATGCCTCTTCCCGGCACAGGCTCATGTGTTTCAAGCACCATGTCAGCGTGGGACACTTCGTCGAACAGTGTCTTTTTCGAAGGATATTATGAGAGTCCGTGGGTTTCTTACGGAGAAGACGACGATTATGTGGAATACGAACACGTTAACCTCAATTCAGTTGAAATCGATTGGGGTGACGGGACCACAGAATCTGTCGAGGAAGGGGACTCATCAAGCCACGAATATGATTCAGAAGATGGTCAGGACATCTACGACATCACCGTAACATTCCATTTTGGTGATGCACCACTCTTCACATACGAACACGACTTCGTGTACAAGGAATACGATGGGCTTGAAAATACGAATGAGGATGGTGACACCTATTATGACGGCTGGTCCATTAGCGGATCAGATTTCTGTAATCTTCAAGGATCACAACGATCCTCGAGTCCTTCCGCTGAAATTGTTAACACGCTTATAACAGAAGGGCCGTTTGAGGTTCACTCCGAAGATATCTTTACTACAGATTCTGACGGAATTGCAGGAACAACTGTGACTCCCTCGTATGCTGGGGCGTATGTGACCCTTGTTGAATCAACCTACACCAACAGCAACGGTGTTGAGATGACCGGCATCGGCCTCAACTTTGGAGTTGCCACAGTCGGTAGCATCGCCCTTGGCGGTCTTGAACAAGTGACATCATTCGCTGGCCTACCAGTCTACAGCGCTACAACCAGCGAGAGCGGCCTCACTACCATTACAATCACGCCCACTGGGATTTCTGAATCATCGTACACCGTCACAGGCGGCATTGCCCCAGTAAACCTTGGAGAGGTTCCTTTCCCAGATATCGCCGAAGAGGCATGGGGCGAGGAAGAGATATTCACCCTTGATTTCGAAGCAGGTGACACCTCGCGAAACTACGAAATTCGTTTGGGGGCTCCAATCAGTATAATTGGCCTCACAGTTGTCCATGAAGAGGAACTTTTCCCCGAAGCAATGCATGTTGGACTGATACTTTCTAACCCAACTGAACTTGAACTCACTGGCTCGCTTGGTCCAGGTCAGACTACGAACATTGCACTTGAGGGAGACAATGCATCCCGTATTTTGGCAGTTGCATCACCAAGTGACGGATTTGACCCTGCTTCAATCGATTTCTCGTCGTTCACCGATCTCATTTACTCTGAAGGCGTTCGCAACGAAATAGGCTGGATTGCAGTCGACAAAAAAATGGAACAGGTCTGCGAAGAATTGGAAATTTGGACTGATTGGGGTTGGGATGAATCGACTGGTCAGGGCAGTGAAGTACTTAGCATCGGTGTTTACAATGAACGTGATAATCACTTCATGTCCACGCCTGAACCGATCGTGAGCAATGCTGTTCTCTACAATTCCGAAACCGGAGATATAGTTGAACCATCAAGCGACTGGGATGGTAGTGACGGCAGCTCGATGAGGGTGGCGAACTTCCCATACGATGAATCGGTACAATATACCTTTGAAACGCGCTCAAGTTTCAATTCAACCGCAGATATTTGGTTTGAAGAAGAATCGGATGATGAAGGCTACACATACATGTCCATGTACACGGACAGTACGGTTCTGTGCACTGGTGAATCAATTCAATCAGAAGATGAAATATTTGAAGAGTTTGAAGACTTCTTTGGCGATTTGAATTCAATTGCCTGGGGTCTGGGCTCGAGCGTTGACCTCGCCCTGCCGTTGCTCTCATCACCGACGGACAGTTACACCGTGTTGGCGATTGCTCAAGTGGGAGAAGGCGAATCTGCAACTCTTACAGTTGGTATCGGAAACAAGGTTGCTGAAGTGAACCCTGAACCTCCAACAATGGAAAACTTGACCATGATTTTCAATCCGCCAAACCCGTCGGTTGGAGACACGGTTTTGATTACCGTGACTGACCCTGCTGGTCAGCCAGTAGGCGACCTGTCGGTACTCGTGACGCAGGACAACGCCACCCTGTTCAGCATTGTACTCAACGAAAACGGACAAACATCGTTCATGATTCTTGAAGGTGAGTCACGAATTCGAATATCAGGTGGGTTGTACAATCCAATTGAATTCACGATCACCGCTACCGCTAATGGAATCGTCGATGAAGACGGCCAAATGTTACCCGGTGATGCTGATGGTGATGGCGTTGGTGACGAAATTGACCAATTCCCTAACGACCCCGATGAATCAATGGATTCAGATGGCGATGGCGTTGGTGATAACCTCGATGTATTCCCCAACGATGCGAACGAATCAGCCGACTCAGACGGTGATGGAATCGGTGATAATGCTGACCCAGATACGGCGTCTTCAGGTTCATCGTCGTCTTCCATGAACGCAGTTTTCATCGGAGTCGGTGTACTCGCAGTCATTGTTCTTCTCGGCGTCATGATGGTTCTCCGTCGCGGCAGCGGTGAAGAGGATTGGAGCGAAAACGACTACACTGAATCAAAGTTTGATGCGTTTGAAAACCAATTTGGAGCACCCGCAGTAGCAAGTGCTCCGCCCTCCGCACCTCCGATGAGAAGCCCTTCAACCCCCCCAAATTCACTGATTGGTGAAATGCGCGATGGTTACGAAATCTGTGAGTATCCGGCTGCTTCAAACGCCTGGTGGTACAGAGACCAAGCCACCGGTCAATGGACCAAGTGGGAATAACCGAGAATACGCACCTCTTGGTTTTGGAGTGAAACAACTTCATGACCAAGAGTGAAGGAGCGATGAGCATGGAGGCGAAGCGAGTCCGAGCGATTCTCTTGGCTTCACTGATCATTGGAACGCTCCTGCTCACCGTCTTTCCAGTGGACCCGCAAATGTCAACTGAGGTGATGTTTGACGACGAGGTAACCCAGCAACGCAAAGCCGATATTGTCGGAGGTGAATCGGGTGCTTCTCTTGTTCTACGGGTGACCCACGACGATTCAACAAGCCTCATGTTCCCGATTTCCAGAGTACAAACATTACTTGAAATCGAACGCGAAGCAATGGCAGGTACCAATCCAGACACGTCGTGGCACACGAACAGTATCACACTTGATCGGATTCAAACGCCGTTCACTCTGTGGGATACCGCCTTTGAATCAAGAAATCGTTCACTTTCGGAGGCCGACGGGTGGAGCGATGTCCTTCAGCCACTGATGGAAGAGGGATGGTGCGGGAAAAATGCCACATCAGCAGAATCGTCCGCCTTTGAATCGAGTTTGCTGTTGCTTCCAAATGATGCAGACCTCGGTGTCGCATGTCCTTCCATGCCAGGGCAATACGCTCACCAACCCCCAACTTCGAATGAACTGCTGTGGATGGTATGGATTGGTGAGAACCAGTCCAATACCAACTGGTCTGAATTGGAAGTCTGGGCAGACAAGTTGAGTGAATCAACCGAGTACACCTTTGAAGCGGTTGGCGTAAACATGCTGTTTGCAAAGTCGAAAGAATTAGCCGTTACTGAGCTGAAGGCAGTTATGATCCCACTGGCTTTACTGCTGTGTTTGGCACTTTGTATCGGACTACGAGACCCACTTCTCGCTGGGGCAACGCTTGGTAGTGCGGGGCTTGTCATTGGAGCGGAAATGGGCATTCTTTCCATGTTTGGTTATACTTTTTCAGTGGTTGACGGTATTGCAGTCCCCATCATCATGGGTGTTGCCGTAGACGGTGCATTCTGGTACTGCCGTTCATCACACAGCGTAGAAGCGGTTCGTAAAATGTTGTTTGTTGCTATGCTTACCACGATTGCAGCGGTTTCACTTGCGTTCTTTTCACCAATTCGCGTTCAGCGTTCGTTAGCGTTGGTAATGGTGATTGGCATTTTCCTTGACTGGCTTGTCACGCGCTATCTATTGGAACAGTTCTTCGTCGCTCGACGCAAGGATTTAGCCACAGTTTCAACAGTAAGTAAAGCCCTCAACCAGCCGGCATTTGGTGTGTTGTGGCCCGCCTTACTGCTCCTGCTTGCTGCAATCGCCTTCGCATCACCTGGCGGGGTCGAAGTGTTGGATGTTGAGCAATTCCTTCCAGCCGACGACCCAGCGATTCAAGAACTGAGGCAGATGGAAGACGAATACATTTTGGCATCGAGCACCGATACTTGGATTCTCCTTGAAATCGATGGGGACTCGACCACTGATTATGACGCAGTCATTGAATTTCAAACCCAATTGAGCAATCACCCGAGCATCATTGCGCTTGATACGGGGCTGTCGCAATCGAAATTGATGGTTGGCATTCCGGTATCAACCACTATCAATGCTACCATCGATTCCGTGTTTGAGTCCTCCTCCATTGATTCTTTGCTGGTCAAAGATTCTCGCCTCCAAAGCAACCAAGAGACCTATGCAGTTGTGATAGTGACCTACCTCGACGGTCAAAACACCGATGCAGCACTCGCCTTCAATGATGATGTTCGATCCTTGCTTGAAGAGATGCAATTGACGGGTAACATTGGCGGGAATTTGGCGGTTGGCGCTGAGGCTGCCACTTCATTTGACGAATCGAGGGTGACGCAGATTTTCGGTGCAGGTATTGCAGTGTTCCTGGTCGCTATGTACGTGTTACGCTCCCCTCAAAAGGCTCTCCGTATTGCGGTTGGAACGGTGGCGGTCGGTGCGGCCGTCGACGGACTTGCCAGCACGTTTGGAGGAAGAGGGGTCGGGTCAGCACCCGCCGTCTTGCTTGGAATGGGCTTTGCAGCTGACTATCTCTCGCATTCAAGCAGTTCAGACCATCGACCAACTTCAAGCGATCACGCTGCTCGTTGGTGGTCAGCTTTTTCTTCGATGAGTGTGTTTCTTCTCATTGCGTTCACCACATTTCCTCCAGCGAGCGAAACCGGACGGCTCCTCTCGGTGAGCATCCTCTGTTCCGTAGTTCTCGCAACTGCTTTATCGCTGTACCAGACCTCAAGCGATGAAGAAGAGTGAATCAGTTTCAAGGTTCAGTGGTTGGGTCCCAGCCAGATACATAGTTCTCTTCCAGAGCGAGAATTGCATCCATTTCTTCAGATATATCAACTTCAAGCGATGCAAGATTTTCGATGATGCGCTCAGGATTGCTGGACTTAGGAATGGTGATGCATCCTTGGTCGTAGCAGAACTTGATGGCCACCTGTGCTGGAGTACAACCGAGGCGTTGTGCGATTTCAGCCAATTGCGGGTCGTCTACTTTGTGACCTCGAGCGAGTGGCGAATAGGCCATCACCTTTGCACCAGCGTCTTCGATGGCTTGTTTCAGTTGAGGGCGTTGGAGCCACGGATTGAACTCAACCTGATTGACACACGGCATGTAGGATGCGTAGTCTTTCATCGCTTCCAAATGTGCAGCACCGTAGTTAGAAACTCCGATGGCTTTGACCCAACCCTGCTCCAAGCAGTGCTCCATGGCTTTCCACACCGGCATGCGGTGTTCGGGGTCTTCCGGTGGAGCATGAACGAGGTAGAGGTCGATGTATTCCATGTCAAGGAGTTCAAGCGATTTCTTGCAGTGTTCAAGCGTGTCTTCATAGCCGGTAGCATGACCACGTCGGAGTTTCGTGGTAATGAACACTGAATCACGGTTAACGCCTGATTCCTTGATTGCTTGGCCCACTTCGGATTCGTTAGCGTACACACGTGCTGTATCGATGTGAGTATAACCTGCATCAAGCGCATTCAAGACCGAAGACTTGCATTCTCCACCTTCTGACATGAGGAAAACGCCGAGGCCGAATTGCGGGATTTCATGAGGGTAGGCTTCGTTTCCTTCTGGCGTCCGATGGCTGATGCGCATGGATCTACCAACAGGTGGAGACTGATGAATCCGTCGCTCAAAAAAGGCAGAATGGTATCCCAGTCATGTTCGTTGGATGCGTTGAGGACCCGTGTGTTTGGATTGAATATTTGTTTACTCGTTCTGCTTCAAGCCTCTTCCTCAGCGGGCTCATGGTTCAAGTACAGGTACCCAGTAACGACCATTCCAACCAACCATCCTCCGGATTCAAGATGTTTTTATTTCCATAATTTTACTTCATCCAATGGAATTAAATGGGCAAGGCGAGTGTGTGCGATTTTTTTAAAAATTTACCAAAGTACTCCGAAACACGTTCACAAAAGGTTCATCGATAGTGAAGGTTAATTTTTGTCTTCGATAGAGTCGCTTGGTTTCATCATACATTTCTTACTGCAAACGATACTATCATGAACGGGTTACCTTTCATGAACGGTAAGGAGAGGGCCCGTTATGACGCAACTCGATGATGCTGTTCAAACATTGAACGAGCTTAATGCATGGATGCAATGGTCTGTTGGGGCGCTTGCCACATTCATGTCAGTGGTAATCATACGATGGGTCATGAATAAAGTCGTGCTAGATTTCGTAAGGAAAACCTCGTTTGAATGGGATGACAAGCTCTACCAACCCGTGACCAAGCGAATCTATACGTTTGTTTTTATCATTGGAGCACTGTTTACAATGATGTGGGTCTTGGGTGAAGACCACTCCCTGGTTGAATCCTCAGACCCGCTCTTTCAGGCGACGTTTATCTTACTTTCAACTTCGCTTGTGAGCGTGGCGCTCAAGGTGATGATTCCAGTCATCATGGACCGATTCTCTGAACCTTCAAGCGTAACCGTTTCGGGTAGTAATTCACTCATCATCTTCCTGTTCAGAGCAGGCGTTTGGTTTGGTGGACTGTATCTTGCCTTTTCCGAATTAGGCATCGAATTGTTCGGTGTTCTCGCTTCATTAGCCGTCTTTTCACTGATTATTGGTCTGGCAATGCAGCAGACGCTTGGAAACATCGTCAACTCGTTCATGCT
>TARA_B100001093_G_scaffold298908_1_pt1 | contig 13307 bp, 13 predicted proteins | sample TARA_B100001093 | Tara Oceans TARA_B100001093 (sample SAMEA2623116) | marine metagenome | biome: marine biome (ENVO:00000447); feature: surface water layer (ENVO:00002042); material: "saline water (ENVO:00002010), including plankton (ENVO:xxxxxxxx)" | depth 5 m
TCAACAAAGTTCATCAAATACTTATCGATACGAAGCGGTTGTTGCCCCTTAACTACAGTGAATGCATAGTGCTCATAGCGTTCTTCAAGAGGATCTAAGTTCATATTCGCTTGCTCCATCAATTTAGTTTTGGAGTTCCATTGCCAAGAACAAGATCGATTGCAGAGGTTTTTTTAAGCATCTGTCCAGGGACGATTCTTTTACCTTTGTAACGCATTTCCAGGACCTCATCCTTGCCTAAATCGTCCTCATAAATAAGATCCCCTATTGTAAAACCCAAAGCTTGCAAGGTTGGTTTGGTTTGGCGTAAGGTGCTTCGAATCACGTCCGGAACTCGAACATTTTTATAATCTGAAGGGTTTGTAATCAAATATATTTTTCTGTTTTCTTTGACCTTTGAACCTGCCAATGGCTCTTGTTCAATCACAGCACCTGGAGAGTATTTTGGATTGTAATTTGAGGAATCCTGTACTTGAGTTACCAAATCAAAGCTCTTGAGAGTGTTGTCCGCCTCATTCAAGGAGAGGCCCAAAAGGGTAGGTACCTCAACAAAAGTTCCGTGCTGGGTATAAGACTTTAACCACTTTAGGGAAGCAAAACAAAGTACTACAACAACCACTAATGCAAGTGTGAGTTGTTTAAAAAAAGACCTACTAAACAAAAATCTAATAAAATTCATGGGCATAATTTTAGCAAAGCTAAACATTTTTTTGAGAGAAAATCGGTCGTTAAATCTAGTTCATTAATCCTTAATTTTCTTGAAATGGAAAAAACAGTCGGGAAAAAATGATATTTTTACACTACAAATACAATCAATGAAAAAAAACATTGCCATCATTATGGGTGGGTTTTCTAGCGAGTCTGTCATTTCACTCAAAAGTGGACAGGTTGTATTTGAGCAGCTACCAAAGGATTTTTACAATGTCTATCGCATTGAAATCACAAGAGAGAAATGGGTTTATACAGACCCTCAAAACAAAGAATTCCCTATCAATACAAGTGATTTTTCTGTAGCAGTAGGACAAAAAATAATACACTTCGATTGTGTGTTTAATGCCATCCACGGGGCCCCCGGCGAAGATGGATTTATGCAGGCCTATTTCGAGTTGTTGGAGATTCCACATACAAGCTGTGGGATGTATCAAGCGGCACTGACATTCAACAAGCGTGATTGCCTTAATGTACTCAAGGCCTATGATATTCCTACCGCCATATCTTATCCGCTAAACAAAGGGGATAACGTCAATGCAAAAGCCATAATAGATCGTGTGGGATTGCCTTGTTTTGTAAAAGCCAACCGAGCAGGTAGTAGTTTTGGGGTCACTAAAGTGCATCAAATTGAAGACCTACAGTCGGCAATAGACATTGCTTTTGAGCATGACGATGAATTAATTATTGAGTCGTTTTTGGACGGAACGGAAGTTTCTGTTGGGGTTTTACGCTACAAAAGCGAAGTAATGGTTTTGCCCATCACAGAAATTGTTTCCGAAAATGATTTTTTTGATTATGAAGCGAAATATTTAGGGAAGTCGGAAGAAATCACCCCAGCACGAATTTCTAAAGTTCAAGAAGAAAACGTAAAACATATGGCCAAAAAAATATACGAAGTTCTCAATATGGACGGATTTTCGAGAAGTGAATTTATTTTTAAAGGCGACACGCCCTACTTCCTGGAAATGAATACAGTGCCCGGACTTACAATTGAGAGTATTCTGCCAAAACAAGCCGCTTGTGCCGGTATCAGCCTGTCGGAGTTGTTTGCCAATGCCATTGAAATGGCAGTTGCTAAAAATGTTTAACTTTACAATTCGAAAACAATAATTACAAAGCAGTGAAGCGCGCCATATTTCCAGGCTCATTTGACCCCATCACTTTGGGGCATTGTGACATTGTCAAAAGAGGCATCCATCTCTTTGATGAAATCATCATCGCCATAGGTGAAAATTCCACAAAAAAGTATATGTTTTCACTCAAACAGCGCAAGGCCTTTATCGAAGCTACTTTTAAAGGGAATTCAAAAATAAAAGTCATGAGCTATTCTGGTCTGACCACCGATTTTTGTAAAAATGTGGGGGCAGACTTTATCTTAAGAGGGCTCAGAAATCCCGCAGATTTTGAATTTGAAAAAGCCATCGCCCACACCAATCGAAAAATTGGACAAATTGAGACTGTTTTTCTGCTTACTTCAGTTGAAACCTCATTTATTTCCTCTTCTATTGTTCGTGAAATTATTAATTACAAAGGCGCCTATAAAAATCTCGTACCCAAGGCGGTAAAAACAGAGATTTTATAGAGAGTATTCTGAAAGTCCTTTTTCAAAGGCCTCTGGATTCTCAGCCAGATGGTAACGCGGATCGTCAATGGCCTCAACAATAACATCTTTAAATAAGGGGCTTGACTTATACAGCAGTACTTTACAGTCCTGACTCAAGTGTTTTAGTTTAATGGTCTTGCCTGCTTTGTGGTATTTGTTGACCAAATTAAAAATAGCTTCAATTGCAGAATGATCACTAATTCTTGACTCAACAAAGTCAACTTCAATGATCTCTGGGTCGCTTTTCACATCAAACTTGTGATTAAAGGCTGAAATACTACCAAAAAACAAAGGGCCCCATATTTCATAGATTTTAACCCCGTTGGTTTTGAAACGCTTTCTAGCACGAATGCGTTTTGCATTTTCCCAAGAAAACACCAATGCACTTACAATAACTCCAGAAACAACAGCAATCGCCAAATCAAAAAACACTGTAACTACAGAAACCAAAATTAAAACAAAGACATCGGTCATGGGAATTTTATTGATGATTCTAAAACTAGACCACGCGAAAGTCCCAATGACCACCATAAACATTACACCCACAAGGGCCGCAATGGGAACTTGTTCAATTAAGTTGGAAGCAAATAATATAAATGCCAAAAGTGCGAGCGCTGCCACAATACCAGACAAGCGGCCTCTACCTCCGCCTTTGATATTGATAATGGACTGGCCAATCATGGCACATCCACCCATCCCACCGAACAAACCTGTGATGATATTGGCACTTCCTTGTGCAATGCATTCCTTATTGGAATTCCCTCGCGTTTCAGTCAGTTCATCAATTAAGTTCAGCGTCATCAAAGACTCTATCAAGCCAATGGCAGCGAGAATTATTGCATAGGGGCCAATAAAACCCAAGGTTTTAAAATTGAATGGTATTTTTTCAAAGATGGCCCACTGCAATTGTGGAAGCCCCCCTTTGAGTCCTTCTCCACCTCCGTCTCTGATAAAACTCCCTACTGTGGCGACTTCTAAATTTCCAAATATCACAAGCACTGAGACCAATAAAATAGCGATCAGAGCTTCAGGGAGTTTTTTGGTCAATTTTGGAAGTCCAAACATGATGGCCATCGTTAGGATCACAAGACCAATCATGGTCCAAAGTGTTTGACCCTGCATCCAAACTTGACCGCTGTCTGAGGGGACTTTAAACATGCCCAATTGGGATAGAAAAATAACAATCGCTAAGCCGTTGACAAACCCCATCATGACAGGATGTGGAATCAAACGCACAAATTTACCGAGCTTAAGAATACCAGCCATTATTTGTATGCCACCCATTAATATAACGGTCAAAAATAAATAGTAGAGACCCAATGTCTCGGAAGGAGAACCCATGGCATTGCCTTGGGCTACCAAACTCACCATAACTACCGCCAAAGCACCGGTTGCGCCACTGATCATCCCGGGCCGACCTCCAAAAATTGAAGTGATCAATCCAATCATAAAAGCAGCATACAATCCCACCAAAGGGTCAACACCCGCAACAAAAGCAAAGGCTACAGCTTCGGGTACCAAAGCCAAGGCTACAGTAAGACCACTTAAAATATCATTTTTAGCATTTGCAGAGCGCTTGCGAATTAATTTTATCATCGACCGTTTAAATAAGTCGCAAAAGTAAAGTTTTAAATAAAATTATAAGAAACAATAAAGCTTTTATTTCTAAAGAAGTCCTTCAATATTAGCGTAGATATTTTTCTTTACCTTTTTTAGCTTTTTTGGACCAATCCATTTGACTTTTGTGATGCCCTCGCTCAATTGAGGTTTCAAATCACCCGTGTAATCTGAAAACATTTCAAACCAATAGGTTTTTTTTATTTGATATTTATTATTTCGCTTAAAGATGTGATAGGTGATTTCTAGAGGTTTTGTGATCTGAAGACCCTTGATACCTGTCTCCTCCTCGACCTCGCGAAGGGCGGTTTGGTCGATGGTTTCGCGCGTTTCAGCCTTGCCTTTTGGTAAATCCCACTTGCCATTTCTGAAAATAAATAAAATTTGGCCAGAGGGATTCAAAACCTTACCACCGCCAGCAATAACATTTGGTAAAAACTTTAAAAATATTTTCAACATGCGGTCCAAATCACTTCCAATTAAGTGAATGGCTTCGAACTTATCTTTTTTTAAAGTGGAGAGAATTTTTTCAATACCTACCGAATCAATCAAAAAGTTTTTGAAATTAATCTCTTTTTTAACCTCGGTTGTCAGAATTATCGGCTTATTGCCAACAAAAATTTTTTGCATTGTTAAATAAAAACAAATTAATACAAAGTAAATGTAGTATTTTTTAATAATTTTGAATCATGATTTTTAATAAAAATACCGCCAAAAAAACCGCCGAAGTCCTGCTTCACATCAATGCGATAAAGTTAAGCCCAAATGCGCCATTCACCTGGGCCTCTGGTTGGAAATCACCTATCTATTGCGACAACAGATTGGTGCTCTCCCACCCAATGATTCGAAATTATGTGAAAACTGAAATCGCTAAAAATCTAGAAAATGTTTATGGCAAACCAGACGTGATTGCCGGCGTTGCAACTGGGGCCATTGGTATAGGAGCATTGGTAGCCAATGAGTTGGGATTACCATTTGTTTATGTCAGGCCAGAAGCTAAAAAACACGGCCGTCAAAATCAAATAGAAGGCCATTTAGAAAAAGGGCAAAACGTTGTGGTTGTAGAAGACCTGATTAGTACTGGTAAAAGCAGTCTAAACGCAGTACGAGCTTTAAAAAAAGCTTCGGTCAACGTCAAGGGCATGGTGGCCATTTTTAGCTATGGGTTTGAACTTGCAAAAGCGAATTTCGCATCTGATAATGTCAACCTTTACACTTTGAGTAATTATAACTGTCTGCTAGAACAGGCACTTGATACAGGTTTTATAAATCAAAAAGAATTAGAGGTATTATCCAATTGGAATTCGAACCCCTCACAATGGGACAATCAATAACAATATGAATCTACAATCTCCAAAAATAACAATCCCCAAATCGACTTCAAAAGTTTTTGATTTTTTAAGTAATCTTAAAAATTTTGAAAAATTAATGCCCGAAAACATCAGTAAGTTTGAACTGCTTGAAAAAGATAAATTTATTTTTGCCATCAGTGGAATGCCTGAAATTGTTCTGGAAAAAAAATCAGAGGAAGCTTTCAATTCAATTGTTTTAGGATCTGCAGCAGGTAAATTAGACTTTACCCTGGAAACTGTTATTACAGCGCTGAGCCAACAGCGAAGTCAAGTGCAGTTGAACTTCTCTGGAAATTTTAATCCAATGATGGCCATGATGATCAAAGGCCCCATCACAAAATTCATTGAAACCCTAGCCACAAAAATTCCAGACGCCTTCTAATAAATGAATTGAATTGTTTTTAAATCATACTCATCAGTTATATTGTCAGACTGAACTTTCAATTTTCCGGAATTTGACACCCCTTTAATAACGCCTTTGAAAGCTTGACCAGATTTGTTTAAAAATGTTGAAGTTTTATTCATTCTAAACAATACAGCCTCGTATTCAGCATTTAAAAAGGTCCTGTCGCTGATTTCAAAATAAAATTTGAGTTGTTTTATCAATTCCTTTGCCAATGTATCTAAATCAAAAGATGCCGCCTTTATTGTTTTCATTGATGCGGCTCTTGGTAGGTCTTTAAAGTGGGTTTGATTGACATTGATTCCCACACCGATGATGCCGTGTTGAATGCGCTGTTTTTTTGTCAACAGTTGAATCAAAATACCTGAAATTTTTTTGTCGCATGACAAAATGTCGTTTGGCCATTTTACAGAAAGTTTTGGAATTTCAAAAGCCTTGAGAGTTTTGTAAACAGCCAATGACACACGCCTGTTAACATCAAATTGACAACGAACACTGCTTTTGATATTCTTTTTTAAAATACTGATTATCAGATTTTTCCCTTTTTCAGATTGCCACTTACTGCCACGCTGACCCTGTCCATTTGTTTGCTCTTTGGCCATTACTGCAGCGAAGTCTTCAAGTGAAATTTCCGACACCAAATCCGCCAAATAGCGGTTGGTGGAATCAATGGCATTGAGTTTGATGATTTGCATCGGAGAATTTTGGCTTAAATTATAATTTAATTAAGATAATAAATCGTGATTTTGACTTAAAAAAACAATAAATTTGCATTGAAATACGAATATATGACAAAAAACATATCTAGCCCAGACGAACTCATTTCTTTAATTGTTCAAGGAATAGAAGACATTAAAGGTCAAAACATAAGTTTGCTAGATTTGAGAAATATTGAAAATACAGTTTGTGATTATTTCATTATTTGTAATGGTAATTCCAACACGCAAGTAAATGCGATTGTCAGTTCGGTCCAAAAAAATGTCAGTAAGAACATTCGCGAAAAGCCCTATCAAATTGAAGGGGTTGAAAATGCTGAGTGGGTTTTAATGGATTATGTCAACGTGGTTGTTCATGTGTTTCAAAAACACAAACGGGAATATTACGATATTGAGAATTTATGGGGTGATGCTAAAATCACAGAAATTGAAACGAGCTACTAAAATATAAAGCATGTCAAAAGATAAAAAACAAAACAAATTCAAATTTAATGCCTACTGGGTGTATGGCATTGTCATTGGAGTTTTTTTAATTTTCAATATTTTCTCTGGGGGCATTGGAGCGACTGGTGGCACCACCACTACGCCCTCTAAATTCTTCACTTTTCTAAGGGATGGAGATGTCAAAAAAGTTGAAATTGTCAATAAACGAGAAGCACTTGTCTATTTAAATGACAACGCTTCAAAAAAAGAAATTCACAGAAAATCTCTTCCTCAACAGTTTTTACCTTTGGGAGCAGTGCCAAATTACTCTTTTGAATTTGGAGATGTTCAGTTGTTTCAAAAGCAATTAGAAGATACCATTAATGAGGAAAATCTCAACACTGAGCTAAACTTCAGAACTGAAACCAATGCTTTTGGAGATATACTCATCTCTATCATTCCATTTATAGTCATCATCGCTGTCTGGATTTTTATCATGAGAAGAATGTCTGGAGGTACAGGTCCAGGTGGCGGTGGGCAAATATTTAATATCGGAAAGTCAAAGGCAAAACTCTTTGATGAAAAACTTGAAACCAAAACAACATTTGAGGACGTGGCCGGCTTAGAGGGAGCAAAGGAAGAAGTTCAAGAAATTGTAGATTTTCTTAAAAACCCTGAAAAATATACAGCCTTGGGTGGAAAAATCCCAAAAGGCGCTTTGCTTGTTGGACCTCCTGGAACAGGTAAAACACTCTTGGCAAAAGCAGTTGCTGGGGAAGCAAAAGCTCCCTTTTTCTCATTGTCAGGATCTGATTTTGTTGAAATGTTTGTAGGGGTAGGAGCCTCCAGAGTACGAGATCTTTTTAAACAAGCAAAAGACAAATCTCCAGCCATTATTTTTATTGATGAGATTGATGCCATCGGACGCGCTAGAGGAAAAAGCAATTTTTCTGGATCTAATGACGAAAGAGAAAACACATTAAACCAATTGCTGACTGAAATGGATGGCTTTGGATCTAATACCAATGTGATTGTTTTGGCTGCGACCAATCGCGCTGATGTTTTGGACAAAGCGCTGATGCGTGCTGGACGTTTTGATCGACAAATATATGTTGACTTACCTGACATTCGGGAGCGCAAAGAAATATTTGAAGTACATTTAAAACCCTTAAAGAAAGCCAAAGACCTAGACACGGATTTTCTATCCAAACAAACCCCTGGGTTTTCTGGAGCTGACATCGCTAATGTTTGTAATGAAGCAGCACTTATTGCAGCCAGAAACAATAAAAAGTCAGTTGAAAAGCAAGACTTTTTAGATGCTGTTGATCGCATTATCGGTGGTTTGGAAAAGAAAAATAAAATCATCACTCCAGAAGATAAGAGAGCTGTCGCTTTTCACGAGGCCGGGCACGCCACAGTGAGTTGGATGTTAGAACATGCAGCCCCACTTGTGAAAGTAACCATTGTCCCAAGAGGACGCTCATTAGGAGCGGCCTGGTATCTTCCTGAGGAACGTTTAATTGTCAGGCCCGAGCAAATGTTGGACGAAATGTGTGCAGCATTGGGGGGAAGAGCTGCTGAAAAAGTCATTTTTGACAAAGTCTCAACCGGTGCCCTGAGCGACTTAGAAAAAGTAACCAAACAGGCAAGGGCCATGGTTACAGTTTATGGATTGAGTGATAAGGTTGGAAATCTGACCTACTATGATTCTTCAGGGCAAAATGAATACGGCTTTACAAAACCTTACAGTGAACAAACGGCTGAACTCATTGACAAAGAGATCTCGGACATCATTGAAAAACAATACCAACGCGCCGTTGAACTATTGAAAAAGCATAAAGATAAACTTGTTGAACTCGCTGAAGTGCTGCTTAAAGACGAGGTAATTTTTAAAGACAACCTTGAGACCATCTTTGGAAAAAGGCCATTTGAAGTTTCGGAAACAGAAATTTCTACAGAACAAAGCCAGGAGGAAGAATAACGGAATTTTCGCCTTTATTTAAACTCTTGGGTTGTTTAATTTTTTATCTTTGAGTTATTGAGTTTAAAATTTCATTCTCCTAAGTGAATTTATTCCGAAAAATATTTAGCTCTAGTTCAAATGAGCAAAAAAAAGCCCCAAAAAAAGAGGCAGAAAATAAGTATCTCCCAAAAAAAGAACTTCCAGCGGACGAGCTTTTTACTATTAATTTCAATAAAAATGGGGGCAAATTCCTATATTCAGAAAGTTTTGAAGAAGCCCATGAATTTCTCAGAGAAATCATAAAAGAAAACAATTGGAATGACAAAACAGCATTGATTTTAAATCCTAAATTAAAAAAACAATTTAGCAGTTTTGATTGGCAAACCACTAAAATTCTAAAGCAAGGACATTTTCTATTTACCACTTGCGAATATTTAATTGCCTCTGATGGGTCACTGCTAATCTCCTCAAACCAAATTGCTGAAAAAAAATTAAAAGAATTACCCAAAGACTTTATTGTATTTGCTAGTACAAGTCAAATTGTGCAAACAATCGGACAAGGACTCCATGGCATCAAGGCAAAAAATAAAAAAAGCATACCCTCAAATATTACGACCATAAAGCATTTCAAAAGCGATGAAGATGATAATTTTATGAGTTATGGAAGCAGTGCAAAAAACCTATACTTACTATTGTTAGAAGATTTATAACATCACTTTGAAGAAATTTATTACAAGAACAATTTCAGGAATTATATTTGCAGCAATACTTATTGTTGCAGCTCAAAATAAATGGTCCCTTTTGGCGATTTTAATGGTTTTTGGATTTGTTTGCTTGTTTGAATTCAACAAACTAATTGAACAAAGAAACAGGCTTTCATACCTAATTTTTGCAGCTCTTTACTTTGCTTTTGGGTTTGTAGGTCTATTTTTTAAAACAGCCAATGGTATTAACGAAGCCTCTCAAATACTGCACGTGGTGAGTGTTTTTGTTTTATTGTTTTTAATTCGAGACCTATTTTCGTCTAAAAGTTTACCCAAATTACTGACAAACCGCTATATCAATACCACCTTTTACATCAGCAGCGGGGTGGTTTTTTTATTGCTAATTGCATATAATTTTGGGAATTACAGCCCCAATACAATTGTGGGAATGTTTGCTCTTATCTGGCTGAATGACAGCTTTGCCTATTTTATAGGCAGTAATTTTGGCAAACAGAAATTATTTGAAAGTGTCTCACCCAAAAAAACGGTCGAAGGTTTTTTAGGAGGGGTGTTTTTTGCGGCTTTAGGCAGCTATTTCATCTTTAAATTTACTGACGAATTGGAATTCTCAAGCTGGTTAATCATGAGTGTTATTGTCAGTATTTTTGGCACCATAGGGGATTTAATAGAATCTAAATACAAACGCCAAGCTGCAGTCAAAGACAGTGGCAGATTGATCCCTGGACACGGGGGCTTACTAGATCGATTGGACAGTGCAATTTTTGTGTCCCCTTTTATTTACTTATTCTTAAGAATTTTAAATTATGTTTCATAAAGAAGGTTATACCATTATTTTTATAAGTTTAATTGGCATGAGCTGTTTGTTTTTAGTTTTGGACTTTATTGGGATTCCATGGCTGATTAAAACCCTCCAAATCGGACTTTTAATCGTTTTTATTTTAATTTTACAATTCTTTAGAAACCCAAAGCGTCACACCCGTCTCAATGACGCACAGGTCATTTCCCCAGTGGATGGTAAAGTGGTTATAATAAAAGAAGTTGAAGAACCTGAATATTTTAATGACAAGCGCTTGCAGGTTAGTGTTTTTATGTCTCCCCTCAATGTGCATGTTACGCGATATCCCGTTGGAGGAAAAGTTGTTTTTAGTAAATACCACCCCGGTAAATACCTGGTGGCTTGGCACCCGAAATCAAGCGAAAAAAATGAGCGCACGACCATTGTTGTGGAAAACCCAGTATTTGGAAAAGTTCTATATCGACAAATAGCTGGTGCCGTGGCAAGGCGCATTGTCAATTATGCCAAAACAAAACAAACAGTAGTTCAAGGAACTGATGCTGGATTTATTAAATTTGGTTCAAGAGTGGATTTATTTTTACCTTTGGATACCAAAATAGATATTAAACTCAATCAGAAAGTTAGGGGCGGTGAAACAGTCATTGCAAAACTTTGAGATGACAACAAATAAATTAGATACGGAATTTAAATTGGCTGTTGAAAGCATCAATAATCACAAGGATCCCTTTCCTGCAGATACCTTGCTAAAACTCTACGCCTATTATAAAAAAGCGACGAATAACTACAGCAGACCCAGCAGTAGCAAAGCCATCATAAACGCTTTTAAAACAAATGCACTTTTTCAAGTTGAGAATATTTCGCAAGACGAAGCCAAAAAACGATATATAGCATTGGCAAAAAAATATTTATTGTACAGAACCTAAAATTTAAGTCAAATTATTCAGACTTGCCTCCAAAGTTTCAATTTTTGCCAACGCATCGGCTTCTTTTTTCTTTTCACTAGCCACAACCTTTACAGGAGCGTTAGATATGAAACGTTCATTGGAAAGTTTCTTTTGAACGGATATTAAAAAACCCTTTGTATAGTCTAATTCAGCTTTAATTTTGGCAAGCTCGGCTTCAAAATCAATATCAATATCGGCCAACAAAAAATATTCATTGGACTGTACTCTAAAAGAAAACGCTTTATCGACTGAAGCTTCAGTATATTTAATTTGAGATATATTGCCAAGTTTGCTAATTAACCCATCAAATTTTTGTGAACATAACGCCTTGTTAATTATATGCAGCTCCACGGCGGTCTTAAAAGGAATTTGTTTTTCCTTTCGCAAATTGCGAATGCCTGAAACTACCTCAGCAGCGAACTCAAAATCATCCAGTAAAGTGACATCAGTTGAGATTTTTTGGGGCCAAGTTGAAATGACTAGTGATTCTTCTGGATTTCGCTTGTCTAAAAAATGCCATATTTCCTCTGTTAAAAAAGGCATAAAAGGATGTAATACTTTTAGATTTTGTTCCAATAAATACACCGCGGCCTTATGGGTTTTTTTATCTATTGGAGCGGCATAGGCCGGTTTGATCATTTCCAACAACCAAGAGCAAAAATCATCCCAAACCAATTTATAAATAGCCATTAGCGCATCACTAAGACGGTATTTGCTAAAGTGGTCTTCAATTTCAGCCAAAACTTTTTGAAATTTAGCGGCATACCAATCAATTGCAATGGCCGCATAATCAGGCTGTTCAATATCGCTGACTTCCCAACCCTCAATCAAACGGAATGCATTCCAAATTTTATTTCCAAAAGCTTTTCCTTGCTGACATAGCGCCTGGTCAAATAACAAATCGTTGCCAGCAGCAGAGCTTAGCAACAGCCCTACACGTACCCCATCGGCACCAAAATCTTCAATCAACTTTAAAGCATCTGGTGAATTCCCAAGAGATTTACTCATTTTTCGACCTTGTTTATCTCTTACAAGGCCTGTTAAATAAACATTTTCAAAAGGCCTCTGCCCTTTGAATTCAAACCCAGCAACCACCATCCTGGCCACCCAAAAAAATAAAATATCAGGACCGGTAACCAAATCGTTGGTGGGATAATAATAATTGAATTCTTTATTGTTTGGGTTTCTGATGCCATCAAAAACCGAAATGGGCCAAAGCCAAGATGAAAACCAAGTATCTAAGACATCGGAATCTTGCCGTAAGTTTTCAATTTTAAAGGAACTGTTATTTGTTTTTTGATGTACCAATTTAAGGGCCTCTTCCTTAGACTTGGCAACTACAAAATCGGCTTTGCCATCTCCAAAATAGTAGGCTGGAATTTGCTGCCCCCAATACAATTGTCGAGAAATATTCCAGTCTCGTATATTTTCCATCCAATGCCGGTAGGTATTGTTAAACTTTCTGGGAAATAGTTTTACAGTCTCAGTCTTTAAAACAGCCTCAATGGCAGGCTTTGCAAGGTCTTCCATTTTTAAAAACCATTGGTCAGAAAGTCGGGGTTCAATGACAACTTTAGTACGCTCAGAGGTACCAACCTTGTGGAGGTGTGGTTCTGTTTTAACCAAATATCCTTTGGCTTTGAGTTCTTTTGAAATTTCTTTACGCACTACAAAGCGGTCTTTGCCTTGGTAATGCAAACCATAACTATTAAGCGTGGCATCAGGGTTAAAAATATCAATAACTTCTAATTGGTGCTTATCCCCTAAGATCTTGTCATTTTCATCATGTGCAGGAGTCACTTTTAAGCAACCCGTTCCAAATTCCATTTCGACATAAGAATCTTGAATAATGGGGATGACTCTGTTGCAAAGAGGTACAATGGCCATTTTCCCTTTTAAATGCTTAAAGCGTTCATCATCTGGGTGTACACAAATAGCAGAATCTCCTAGAATAGTCTCGGGGCGAGTCGTCGCGACGGTAAGTCGCTGATCGGTTCCTTTAACAGCATATTGTATGTGGTATAAATTCCCTTGGCGTTCTTCGTATAAAACTT
>TARA_B100001093_G_scaffold394316_1_pt1 | contig 13305 bp, 28 predicted proteins | sample TARA_B100001093 | Tara Oceans TARA_B100001093 (sample SAMEA2623116) | marine metagenome | biome: marine biome (ENVO:00000447); feature: surface water layer (ENVO:00002042); material: "saline water (ENVO:00002010), including plankton (ENVO:xxxxxxxx)" | depth 5 m
AAAGAACCGTGCATTGCACTGAACAGTGAACCACCGAATACACCTGCTACACCCAACATGTGGAAGGGATGCATAAGAATGTTGTGCTCTGCTTGGAAAACAAGCATGTAGTTGAATGTACCACTAATACCCAAGGGCATTGCGTCAGAGAAAGAACCTTGACCGAAAGGATAAACGAGGAATACTGCACTCGCAGCAGCAACTGGAGCAGAATATGCAATACAGATCCAGGGGCGCATACCTAAACGGTATGAAAGTTCCCACTCACGTCCCATATAGGCATAGATACCGATAAGGAAGTGGAAGATTACCAATTGGAAAGGACCACCATTGTAAAGCCATTCATCCAAAGATGCTGCTTCCCAAATGGGGTAGAAGTGTAGACCAATTGCGTTTGAAGATGGAACAACTGCACCGGAGATGATGTTGTTACCATACATTAGAGAACCAGCAACTGGTTCACGGATGCCGTCAATATCGACGGGAGGTGCTGCTACGAATGCAACAATGAAGCAGATAGTTGCTGCAAGCAATGTTGGAATCATAAGCACACCGAACCAACCAACATACAAACGATTGTTAGTTGATGTTACCCAATCGCAGAATTGTTCCCACGATGAGTTAGATTGTTGTCTTGAAAGTGTTGTAGCCATTGTTTTGAAAAAGGGTTATGTATTAGTGCGGGGAACACCGGTTATGATATTCCAACTCTACCCTCCAGAGTTGGTATTAGAGACGTATTTTACTTGGATAGTCTCGGTAAGGACAATTGTCCCATTGCTCCAAGGTGGTCCGTTACCTTTCGTAACGTTCAACATATTTATAGTAACAGAGATTCTGGGAATTGTCAACCCCTAAATACTAGTGCTTCGATGCGTTGGTTAAATGAAAAAATTTTTACCACTTATCATGCTTTTAATGACCGCAACTGCAGCAAATGCAGGCGGAATTGTTTCTAAACATGCATCATCAGTTCAATTAACCGTTGATGCGGCTAGATCAACAGCTACAAGAATTGGTTCATCATTCAGTATCTCCGGTTCAAATATTGATACTACTGATGGTACAACCACTCATGCAGTATCTGCTGGTACTATTACTTCAGGAATATATGCTCCTGGTACTATTACTGCCACTCAAGATACTGCCGGATCTGCATTCTCCTTCACTCAATCATACACTCAAGGCGATGTAGTACCAACTTCTGCTGCTACTGTAGGTGAAGTGCCCAACTTTTCTTCGGTTACTTCTTACACTGCAGGATCTGCTGGAGACCTTGCTGGAACTGTCACTTCCGCTGGATCACTCACAGTCACAGCAGGCGGAGCAGGATCTAGTGCCACCGGACAATTCATCAGTGAGATCACTGCCATTGATTGAAAAGGAGTTTAACTATGAAGACCAGACTTTGTAAATGCTTAATTTCTTTCGCAGTTGCAAGTTTTATACCTGCAACTGCTTTTGCAGTTCCAGTGGTCCCTAACTTCTCTCAGGGAAGTATGTCAAGCCACACAGAAACAACTCAAAAAATAACAGAAACCATCAATTCGATGGATTATAGCACAGGATATCAATATTCGTCAACTGGTAGTGGAGTTGAACCAATAAATGGAACCTTGAGTCCTACAACAGGTTCTAGTGATGTAACTATTAACGGAGTGAATTCGACATGGACAGGAGTAACAGAAACACCACAATTCAAACAAACCGTACCCGGAGCATCTTTCCAATTTACGGAAACTTATTCGGGCCCTGGATTACAAAATCATACAATAATTCAAAGAGAAACAGAAGTAACAAGTATAACCGATACTACAAGTATTTTCCAGCAATAATTGCGTTATTAATTGGAAGTCCTTCTTATGCAGAAACTGTTGGTGGTGTAAGTGCAACTGCATCTCCAGTAGCTAATAGTTCAGGCTCAGTTACGAACCAAGCTATTCAGGTTTTACAAGGACCATATATCACTAACACTTATGGTTCGGGAATCCAATGCCAGGGTCCTACTGTAAACTTTACACCGTATGTAACTGGTGCAATATCTGCACAAAAACCATATCAAGATTACTACAATGACCCAGTATACGATGTTACCGACAACTTTGGTTCTTTCGATGCTGACGGAAATGCAATTGGGGATGGTGTTTTAGATAATCCTGGCGATGTTTTGTTCTTCAAAAGAACAAGAACTGGGCAAAAAGATAATTACAATTTAAGTGTTGGATTTTCTGCTACATGGTCTACACCATTAGATAAAAAACTACAGCAGCAATGTAAAGAAGCAGCTGCTGCTAATATTGATATGATGCAACAGATGACTGCCAATAAAAGATTAGACTTTGAAATAGCTCGTCTTAAGAATTGTGGAAATTTGATTAAAGAAGGAATTAGTTTTCATCCTAGAAGTCCTTATTATAAAATTTGTGCTGATGTAATGGTTAGAGATGTGAACTATATTAAACAACATAGACATACTATACCAGAAATAAAAGTTGGTCCCACATCTAGGAAGGCAGAAGATCTTGGAGGACCACTTTCTTCGAAGTAAATTTACTTTGGTTTAAGAGTTTTTTTCAAAGTAGATATAGCATCATTCCTATCACGTTGTTCTAATCTACGTTCGTTTATAGATAAAACTTTTACTTTCTTGCCTCTTATAGAGGCAATTTTTTTGATTACTTTTTTCGTTACTGGTTTAACTACTCGTAAAAGAATATCCGCAAATGGTTTTGCGAGTAATGCGGAGGTTGTTGCTACTACGGCAATAGATGCTGTAGTTGTTATTGTTGAAGCAGGAGGAATAGCATTTATAATTTGAGCAGGAATAGGAACATCTTCTACTATTCTCTTACACTCTAATCCTACTAATTCATATCCTACAATTTCTTTTCTCCCACTGTCAAATATAAATCCAACAGGTTCATCTCTCATCTGCTCCTTTGTAGGACATTCTACATTAGGAGTTGTGGGAAGTTTTTCTGGTATTTTTGGTGTTTCTGGTACTTTAGGTTCTGGTTTATCAGGTGTATCCGTTTTAGGAATATTAGCTGGATTAGTGGGGACTAACCGTTCAGGTTCATATTGAATAGGTTCAAATGATGGAGTCTGTCCATCACAAAATGTTTTTGTCCCTTTTGGATCATCATCTAATAGTTTATCATTTTTATCACTTTTTTCATGGGCCTTTACACAACCAGGAACATCCACAATAGGAAGACCAACTTCCAAAACTACTGGTGGTGCTGATGGAATTGATACACTACTTCTATCAAAGACATTTATTATTTGAGGAATGTTAATGTCACGAATTTCAATATCAGTTATCCTGATATCATTAGTTTTAATTTCAGGTATTTCCATTAATTAATCATCGAATAAACTCATAACAGCAGTCCAAGCAGAATGAAAAGCAACATAAAGAAAGAACTGATCTGATGCATCTTTCTTTACTCTTTTACGATATTTCAATTGTGACATTAATATACCTCAAAAAATCTGTTCTATTTATAATTGTGATTTTATTAAATCTAATCTTGCCCTTAACTGTTCTTCAGACTCTCTTTGATAAATGCCATAAGCAATATTCATGAGAGTCTGAACTGTTTCCCACCCACCATACTTTTTGTGAGATCTTACTCTCATATATTGATAGTGAAGTAATAATTTTGCATCAGATACTGTCATCCACTCATGTATAAGAGTTAAATTGATAGCATCTTTTTCCATCAACAATCACTAATAAATGAATTTACTTGGGATCCTGCAGCAGATCCTATATTATTACCTAGTAATGATGCCCATCCAGCAGCTAACCACCCAATGTAAGGAATATTCATTACAGCAGGAACTAAAACACCACTACTAATTGCTGCTCCGGCCATTGCACCTTGTGACCGTGCTCCAGCGTCCGCCATTAAACATTCCAATTCTTTTACAGACTTTCCCTCATCATCAATTGCACCTCCTAGATTTCTAGTCCCTTCTCTAGTGTACTGATCATTGCGAAATTCTGCCCGTTGCTCTCTACCACCACCAAATAATCCTCTTCTCTCGTTATCAAGATTAAGAGATCTAGTTGACTCTAGAATTTTTGGATCATCTGAACGAAATTCAATCTCATATCCATCCTTACCTGCTTTAATTTTATAAGATGAATAAGGACCATAGGGAAGATCGAAAGCAGGTGGTTGTTGCACCCGTGGTTGTGGTCTTAATACATGTCCAAGAAGACCAATATGTCCTATAGCAACTATACCACCAAGAGAAATTGCAACAATTTTAAGTTTATTCATAATTAAAATGGAAGTGCAGGACCAGTTGTTGTTGGAAATTCTGGAGTGTCTGGCATGGCAGAATCTAATACACCAGGAAGAGCACCAGCAATACCATCAGCAATAACTTCAGCAAGTTTCTCTTTAGCTTGTTCTTGCCATGCTGCTTGGTTCATATAAACATAAACACCACCACCAACAACTGCAAGTGATGTTAATCCAGAAAGTAGTGCGACTACATTAATTAGTTTTTGCATCATATTTATGCATAGTCCGAACCTATTTATAGATTAATTCGATAATCTTGGTGGAAGTGTCAATTTATTTAAAATGTTATATTTATAATCTATTTCATACTTACGATTAATCATTTTATATGGTTTTCCTTTTACCTCTTGATATTCAGACAAATAATTTGTGAACAATGGATTCCAAAATCTTCTAGGAATGTATAATGGTGATAGGCATACAAATATAAAATCAAATTCATAATTATCAAATTCATAGTCCTCTTTTAGGTGATACTTACTATCATCGAAAGATACTAGACCCCAAGTGTGATATACATTTAAAGATCCCGGACCCTCATATTTCTGATTAGATCCATGAATCCATGTATAACTATTAAGTTTTTTTCGTTGATCCAACCACGCAACCCAATTACCCTCCATTAATATACCAGTATCACCTGCAGCTAAAAGAGAAGCCTCATATCTACAGGAGTCTTCATTATCATCAAATAAAGTTCCAATATGATTACTTAATGGAGTTCCATTAAATACATCATCATGATAATCAATATTGATGAGATCTATATTAGTAGCACTATCTAAACGATATAAAATAGCATCATGATCGTATGCAAATATGACATCATCACAATGTTTCAATGCTTTTTGGTAAATATCAAAGCAGTATTCAACTTTATCTTCATCAATGAAAATAGAGTTTTCTGGAATAACAGTATTTTCATGCCATAATCGCCATCTTAATATCGGATCATCAATACCACTAGCTGGATTCCAGTTCGCCGATGGATCGTTAATGCAAATCATTTCCATACATGAATCCATGCAATAATCTAGATCAATACTCAACACTCTCATACAAATGTCCCATTAAACTCTAAAATAATTTTTATTTTGTTTTTATGAATCTATAAAAAATAGCAAGAACTCCAAGTAAAATAATTACAGCAGAAATATTACTCCAAGTAAGAACAGAAAAATCTCCAACTTTTACAGGACCTACTTCTAGATCTGCCGGTTGAGAAATTGTCTGTTCTATTTGCAATCCTTCAATACTTGTTCCTTCCGGAGCATTAATAGTTATATTTTTTGTCATTATACAAGTGTTCCATGTTGTCTTCTAATTTCTCGTAATACTTCAAAATCTTTTTGTTTAGTACCACCATCATATGCCCAAGCATATCCTTCGGTAATCATTTGTTCATTAAGGGACAAGTCTGCATCCCCGATGTATAACCAGCCAAGAAGACGGCCATACTTCCCGACACCGCCAACAAGCTCAGTCCTAATGACAAGATCATCATCACCACTGATAGCACCTTCCAATTTTTCTTTAAGCCAGTAAGTTGCGTCGATTCCAAGTTCTTTCTCCTCAAGATTTCTTGTTCTCTTCTCCGGAGTGTCCACTCCCGCTACTCTCACTCTCTCCTTCTTGTAAAGGTCGAATCCCAGATCTATCGTCACATCTATCGTGTCCCCGTCCAGGACTTTGTTGATCTCTATCACTCGGAAGTTGTAACAACTCTTCCGATTTGGTGGTATCATTGCGCCCATGAGATTCTCTATCGTCAATACCAAGTATATAGACGACAATATAAACAACTCCAATCAAAAGTATGATAATCGAGATAATCACACTCCATACAGGGTCATTATAATTTTCATGCAGTCTTAATATTAAATTCATTACAAAGTATCAAACCTATATTCTAATATTACTCTATATAACCAATCTCGTAAATACCAAAGATGTTCTTGTTCTGACGGATTTCCACCTTCCCACCTTTCTATTCTCTTTACAACACATTGATGAAGTAAATAAATATCCTCTATTGTTAAATTAATTTGATATCCAAAATCAGGATCTTCTTCATTCATGGATTTCTTGGGTCAATTCCCATATCTATTAAATACTGCATCCACCAGTCAGCATCTTTTATATATCTCCAATTAGGAACAGGAAGATCTCTTTCTACTGTATAGTATTGGTATAAAGAATCATCGATAATCTGTGCGATCTCCGTATTCTTCATCCTCTGCGTCAACGTCTTCATATGGATTTGCCACATAAGGTCCTCGTTTTCGTAAAGGTTCTCTTCTAACATAATCCGATTCGGCATTAACAGCAGACATCCAAACAGCAAATTTCATTACTATAAAAATTATAACCAGAGGTGATAAGCAACCGATTAAAATTACTGGATTCATTTATGTTTCCTCGTAAAAGGTTCCCAGTGTTCCCACCCATATTTATGAATAAGATCCATACCTATAATGGGAACTACTATCAATGAGAGGGAAAGAATACCTAACCCCCATGAACTTTCCATCACATGTCGGACGAGTAATTGTACGGAATGCATCATTTCCAGTTTTTAACAGACCATGTATACTCCATGGTACTTACAAGAAGTATCACAAAAGAGAATACAAATATACCACTCATCATATTCCTTCTCCTATAAAAATATCAGGTTCTTCGTCATCATCTATGTACTCAGTCATACGAAGTTGCTTGATTCTTTCACGCAACTGTTTCAACAGTTCTCTCTGTTCTAGTACTTCTTCTTCGTTCATAGGACCGTGACGTTTTCCTAAACTCATTCCGGATAATCCCAATCAGTTATTGCTTGTGTTTTATGCCATGGTCCCCAGGTGCTAGCAGGATAGACATAAGGAGTAGTGCGTATGGAACAATTATCCCCAGTACAAAGTAAATCATCTACAATCCTCCAAGATTCTATAACTTCTTCTGAATGTACAAAATGTGACTGATCATCTTCAATTGCATCATAAAGAAGTTTTTCATAACCATCAACACCTAACCAGTCAGGATAACGATGTGTCAGAGTAGCCTCTTCAACAGAATCACCAAGTCCAGGAGACTTAACATCAATGCGAATATCAAGATGAGCATATGGTTGTAACCTCATAACAATACGGTTATCAGTTTCACCATCAAATAAACTAAGTGGTGGTGCTTTCAATTTAATAACCACCTCAACACACTGATAAGGCATTTTTTTGCCTGTCATGAAACGAAAAGGAACTCCTTTCCAACGCCAGTTATCGACATAAAAAGAACCAGCAACGAAGGTAGGAGTGTTACTGCTAGGATCAACACCCTCTTCAGATTTGTAAGTATCGTATTGTCCAAGAATCATGTCCTCCCCTAAATGTGTTGCGGATAAAACTTTTACTTTTTCTCTTCTAATCTCTTTTGCATCCATTCTACATGGAGATTCCATAGCAATTAATGCAAGAATCTGTAGCATGTGATTTTGCAGCATGTCTCTTACAACACCTGCAGTTTCATAATACTGAGATCTTCCTTCACAACCAATGGTTTCTGTTGCAAAAATTTGAATTTCTTCTATGTACTCACGATTCCAAAGTGGTTCAAGAAGTATATTCCCAAACCTAGTGGCAAGGATATTATTAACAGTATCTTTGCCAAGATAATGATCAATGCGGTAAACTTGCTTTTCGCGTAAATGTCTGCCCACCACTGACTGTAAATGATTAGCAGATTTAAAATCGTACCCAAAGGGTTTTTCGATAACCACCCTTGATTTTTCTGGATCATCTAAAAGTCCTCCTTGTTTGAGGTTAATGATAGCTGACTCATATCTTTCTGGTGGAACAGATAAGAAGTATGTTGTGTCATCGGCATCAGGAAGATGAGAAAGAGTATCTGGATTTTCTAAATCGGTAGATACCCAATCAAGTCTGTTTAAAAAATCTTCCGGATAATTGCCAAGAGTTTCTAACCACGAATCTTTAGAAAGTTCTCTACGAGAAGTTCCAACAATAACAAGATTAGAAGGAATCAATTCCTTTTCATGTAATTTAAAAAGTGCAGGAATAAGTTTCCTTCTACACAAATCACCAGTCGCACCAAAAATTACTATTTGATGTGAAAGTACTTCAGTATTCTGTTCAGTTTCCGTCATAATCCTCCGATTCATAGTAGACATTTTCACTTTTTCGTAACCCGAAATATACCGTGGAAAGTACAAAGGGTATTGCTCCCCAAAATAAGACATTTTTTAAAATCATTTTACGTTCTTTACGCGTAAATCACATTCAGTCTCTTCAAACATAACTGGGTGTGCTGTTCCATTTCCATCATAAGCATCACTATCATAATAGTCATTATCACCTTTGATAAATCCAAAGCAAAATGTAATAAGTACAAATGGGATTGCAACCCAAAGTAAGACATGTGCTAAAGTCATTTTTCCCACCCGTTGTTACAATCTTCACACCCTTTGCCACTACATTTACGGCAAATCCAATGTGTTTTATCGGACATCATGACCTCCAAACATTGCTCTCATACCATTTAGGACTTTGTTAGCGAACTTTCCAAGTCGTCTTGACTCAAACCTTGAGTATAACGCACTGCTAATAACAGGAGCGGGTACACCAAGATCCACAGCAGAGTGAACAGTCCAACGACCCTCACCACTATCTGATACTCCCCCATCAAACTTGCTAAGTTCTCGATCGCTCCGTAGAACATCAGCGGTAAGATCAAGTAACCAACTACCAACAACAGACCCACGACGCCAACACTCAGCCACCTCAGCAACATTAATATCATATTGATAGTCTGCCGGATTTTCCATCGGAGCCACCTCAGCATCACCCTCCTTAATGTATGCTGACCCAGCATTAGCTTCATGCAGGATATTAAAGCCTTCGGCGTACGCTTGCATGATTCCATATTCAATACCATTGTGAACCATTTTTACAAAATGACCTGCTCCAGGTGGTCCGCAATGTAACCAACCTTGTTCTGCAGGTGATACCCAACTTTGGTCATCTGTTCTGGGAGCAGCTTGAATTCCGGAGGAAAGTGTATCAAAGATTGGACGGCAAGAGGATACTGCACCAACTGCACCACCAACCATAAGACAGTATCCACGATCCAAACCGTAAACACCACCGCTAGTCCCACAGTCAATATATTGGATACCAAGTTTAGCAAGTCTTTCGGCTCTCTTGCGAGAATCCTTAAAGTTGCTATTGCCATGATCAATAATAATATCTCCCTCCACACAAAACTGTAATAGCTCATTAAGTGTATCCTCTACTGTTTCTGCTGGTACTACCATCATTAAGATTGCTGGAGATTTTGCAATAACAGTCTCTCCAGACTTTTCTCCGTAGATAGATTTGGATTCTCTAACTACTTTAACAAGACCTTTCAAAGAAGTGGTACATCCACTGACATAACCCTTCTCATATTGTTCTTCTGCTTTTTCGTAATTGTTTCTGTAACCGTGAACTTCATGACCAGCAGCAATGAGACGACGGGACATTCCCTCTCCCATTCTACCAAGTCCAATCATTCCTACTTTCATTTAACCATCTCCATAGCTTCGTTTAATTCTCTTGAGTGTTGTAGTTCGTCATTTAAGATTTCTAATATCTTATCATCTGGTCCTTTAAATGCAAGATATTTTGCGTATGTTACAGCAGCATGTATTTCTACTTCATACGACAAATGGTATGCAGACTTAGGAGCCAACCAGTAATAAGCCACATTGATCCAATAGTAGATAAGTACGAGGTGTCTGGCAAAAAAGCGATCCACCCAATAAGCACTACCACCCCTAGATTCCATGTATTCCAGATGTTCTGTTTCGTTAAGAGTTTGAGCAAAATGTTCCTCCATTAGATAGATATGTTCTGGACCACGCAATCCTAATGATTCTCTAAGATGAAGAACACTTAGGAAAGCAAAATAAGGTGCTCTAGCAATTTCTTCTAGTACCCAAAATCTCGGATAATCTCTTCCTCTGTATAAAAAATCGATAATTGAAACTGTAATATCTAATAAGATTTCATTTAATTTTTTCATATAAAAACCATCCCTGCTGATAAAAGTAAAAAACAAAGGATAGTAAAAGTGAAAAGTCCTATACCAGTTAAATAAACCCACATAGGGATTTCACTTTCACCATTTGGTTCTCCATGATGTTCACTCGACATGAACGATCCCGGTCATACCTGCACCCTTATGTGGAGCACACCAGTAAGTATAGTCTCCTACATCATTAAATGCAATATCAAACTCTTCACCCGGTAACATTGCTAGGGATTCGTGACCTAAGTCCGGACGACCCTCAACAATAACATTATGTGGTGGAAGCATGTTGTTGATGAAATGGACCGATTCTCCTGCGGAGATAGTAACTTCGGCAGGTTCAAACACAAGATTTCCGTTTGAACCCATTTGTACGTCTACTGCCCATGCCGGAACAGCAAAAAATAGAGTAGCAATAAATGCGAAAATAAACTTCATATTGTTTACGCAACTATCCTATCTATCACACTTTAAGGTTTATATACCTAGAGTTTGTTTTGACTTCCTCACTTATTTGATCCCCAAATTCTTCTACACATTTACTCCATTTTTCTCTTGCTTTTTTACATTCTGGAGTATTTCTTTTTTCTGGATTATTAAAAAAAGAAAACCACTCCCTCCAAAGTTCAGCACATTCGTCTGACTTTTTTTGAAGGTGTGGTTCTCTATAGGACAATTAGCCCTCGACTTTTTCTTTTGTATCTAGTTTTTTTTGATCTTCGTCTTCTTTCTTTTTACTGGCAACAACCCCGAAGGTCGCTAAAGTTCCAGTAAAAACGCTGGCTATAAAAGTCGGATCTATGTTCTTCTGAGGAATACCAGGAACAGTTACATAATTAAGGGTCAGAATTGCTGCTGACCAACCCAATATAATAACTCTCACTAGGGTAGATACACCCTCATCAGCCCACTCAAATTTGTTTCCTTTTTTGGTTTCCTCTTTCTTCTTTGGAGTAGTATCCATTTTGAAAGAGTAGTGCAGTTTTATTTATTTAATAAAACCCTCTTCAACAGTTCCATATGTTACCTTTTCACTGTCTTTGAGTACCTCACAATAAAATACATCGATAATGAAAAAACCAAAACATATACTGTCTCAATCATTTTATAAAACCCTCTTCAATCAAATATTTTCTAGTCAGAGGTGTAGGTTCATATTCTTCCCACATTTTACCCGATGCACAAGCATTCAAAGCATTGGCAGTCATACCTTCAGTCTTACCTGCCCAAGTTGCTTCTGCTTCCCAAGGTACAGCAGATTCAGGATAAGTTCTCTCTACCATCTCACGCCAGAAAGGAGGAACAGATTCTTCAGGAAGAATAAGAGCAATTAAACTATTATTAATAGTTCCTGCCATACAATCCTGTGCAGCGTGCCATCCTTCATGACGCATTACTGACATTAATACCCCAGGACGATTCATGTGTCTTTTGTTGAGGAAAAAATTATTTCCTACTGTATGATAAACACCACGATGTCCAACAGGAAAATATTTATCTTCTGCTAGAAACACATTAACTCCGACCCTGTTAAGGGAAACAAGCATGTTGTTGAATTCAGTAGCAATAGAATAAAAATCACCAGTATTGGGGTACTGACTAGAAATATCCAGAAGATTAGTGACTTTTGTGACTCCATCAGTACATTCCCTAAGTAACATACACCCCATAGAATCATTGCTATGATAACCTTTGGTTATTTTATCTTCATTTGCCAGTGCTGGACTCATTCCCAATAGGCACGAACCAATTAGGATTGATTTCAAGGCATTTTTCAAGTTTGTATACTTGTTCACGGTGGACCTCCTTCAAATATTTTTGAAAATAATGTTCAATATTATTGGTGTTATCATTGCCTTGACTTACCCAATCATGGCAAAACTCATAAACTGCTCTGCAATGATCATTTAAATGATGGGATAGAGCACGAAATACTGCTGCTCGCATTTGCATACGTTCGTCAGCATATCTCCAATCGGATGGAAACTCAGACATAACAATAGTTCATTTAAGTTTATTATATATTACCCTTTTCATATGGATTATTATGATAGGGCATATTTGGATAATGTAAATATGTACTCATAACATACTTACTATCAACTGTTGGAGGAAGACCTTTATGAGGGTATTCCCAAGTAGGATTAAACACTACTACACTACCACACTTTGGAGAAATATTCAACTCCTGCCTTGTAAAGATAGTGCTTCCTTCACAGGTATTTAAATAAAAAAGAAAAGACACAGCTCTTTTAGCAGTCTGTTCTCTTTGAATATCAACATGCTCGTTAAAACAATCACCATTACCAACAAGATATCTTTTGACTCTAAACTCTTCTAAAAATTGAAAATCTGGTATATATCTTAGACCAATATCTCTTTTATACTTATCATATATTTTACGAACAAACTGAACCAACCCAGTAACATGTTGTTTAGATACTCTATTAACACATAACTCAGTAAATTTTGGAGATTTATTTCTAGTATCTAATATGTGATGATGATCAGGGTTACTTTCAAACAACTCAATTAAATTTTCACACCACTCGACAGGAAGTACTTCATCATAAACACGTATCGTATTACTCATAATCTAGATTATTTTCTATCATGTCCAATCTACCTTGCAGTTTACCCATTTCGGATAATAGTTGCATGTGATCATTTTCAATACTTTCTAAACGATCTAAACGATATTGCAGATTTTCTACAGTATCATAAAGATTTTTACATTTTACAATGTGTTCTTCTCCTCTATCCGATTCATCATAGAACCATTCCAGCATTTTTTTTACTTTCTTTTTCATTCATCCAGGTCCCGACATATAGATTTTACTAATTCTGGATTTTGTCTAAGCGTCTTACGCACATGTCCATGCACATCAGATTCTAAAGTATAGTGTACTTT
>TARA_B100001093_G_scaffold14167_1_pt1 | contig 13302 bp, 11 predicted proteins | sample TARA_B100001093 | Tara Oceans TARA_B100001093 (sample SAMEA2623116) | marine metagenome | biome: marine biome (ENVO:00000447); feature: surface water layer (ENVO:00002042); material: "saline water (ENVO:00002010), including plankton (ENVO:xxxxxxxx)" | depth 5 m
ACTTATTTAGGCTCTGAGGAAATACACACATTAATTTCTGGTCGTGACATAACTGGAATTTCAGCATTTAGATAATATTTTCAAATAATATTTATTTATATTTCACTTTAAACTAGTTATAAATTGAAAAAATTTATTTGTTTGCTTTTAATATTATGCTCTTGTAAAACAGATAAATCTGTTATTCTTCCACTTCAAAACACATATAAAATTAACAGCAGTGACTCAAAAAAAGAAATAATTGTAAAAGCTAGCCATGTTGTACCTACCAAAAATCAGTTTGAAGCATTAAAAAATGAATTCATCGCATTTGTTCATTTTGGTCCAAATACTTTTACAAAAATGGAATGGGGAAACGGAATGGAAGATCCAAAAATTTTTAATTTAAAAAATTTAGACACCGACCAATGGTGTAAAACCATGAAAAATGCAGGAATGAAAATGGTTATTATTACTGCAAAACATCATGATGGTTTTGTTCTTTGGCAAAGTAGATATACAAATCATGGAATAATGTCATCAAATTATGAAAAAGGGAAAGGAGATATAATTAAAGAACTATCGAATTCGTGTAAAAAATATGGACTGAAACTTGGAATTTACCTCTCCCCTGCTGATTTGTATCAAATTGAAAGTAGTGGAGGTTTATATGGAAATTTAAGTTCTTACAGAGAAAGAATAATTCCCAAAAGAATTGAAGGAAGACCATTTAAAAACAAAGAATCTTTTTTGTTTAATGTTGATGATTATAATGAATACTTTTTAAATCAACTTTTTGAATTATTAACAGAGTATGGACCCATTTCAGAGGTATGGTTTGATGGCGCACACCCAAAAAGAAAAGGAGGGCAAAAATATAATTATTTAGCTTGGAAAAAACTTATTAATACCCTTGCTCCAAATGCTGTAATTTTTGGAAAACAAGATATTCGCTGGTGTGGAAATGAGTCTGGAAACACAAGAGATGAAGAATGGAATATTATTCCGTATCAAAAAGATCCAAACAAACTAAATAATTTTAAAGATTCAACTGCACCGTCTTTAGGTCAAAGAGAAGATTTATATAATGGACAATTTTTACACTATCAACAAGCTGAGACTAATACATCAATTAGGGAAGGATGGTTTTTCCGTGATGAGATAAATCAGAAAGTTAGAAGTGCAGATGATGTTTTTGACATGTACGAAAGGTCAGCTGGAGGAAATTCCACTTTTTTACTAAACATTCCTCCTAACAGGAATGGTGAATTTTCAAATGAAGATGTTGAAGTACTAAATGAAGTTGGTAAAAGAATAAAAAAGACATATGACACCAACTTATTTGAAAAAGCATTTGGACCAGAAAAAATTTTAGATGAAAATGATAATACATTTGAGCTTATCCATAATAATGAGTTAATAATTGAGACAGATGATAAAGTATTAATTAATAGAATAACAATAAAGGAGTCAATATTAACTCACAGTGAAAGAGTTGAAAAATTCAAATTACAATATTGGAAAAATGGAATATGGGTAGACTTGTTTTTTGGAAAAAATATTGGATACAAGAAAATTTTAAGATTTCCTGAAATAAAATCAAATAAATTTAAAATAATAATTGAAAAATCTAGAATGGTTCCTGCAATTAGTGTAATTAAAGCACACTATTATAAATCAGAATTTCCAATGATAGAGTTTATAAAAACTGGAAATAAAAAGCTAGAAATAAAACCAATAAAAAAAAAATTTGACTGGAAACCCCACAATGAAAATATAATTTTAAATTTAAATCCAAATTTTGAAATCAGGTACACTATCAACAGTAAAGAACCTTCAAAAAATTCTAAATTGTATAAGAATTCTATTGATTTAAATTTTGAAATTTTAAAAGCAAAGGTTTTTCTCTCAGATAGATCTAGTAAGACTTACCAATTTATATATAATGAAGATAAAATTTAATTTATTCTTTCAGGAAAATCAGTTATAATTCCATCCACATTAAATTTTTTCATTTTTTTAATTGTTGTCCTTTCATTGACTGTGTAAGGATATACTTTTAAACCTAGAGATTGAATATTCTTTACAATTTTATGATCTAAAAGTTTATGACTTGGATTTATAGCATAAGCTTTTATTTTGGATGCAATATTTAATGCGTCGTTTATACTTTTATCACACAATACAGCTAATTTAATTTGATTATTAACAGACCTCAAAACCTCCAATTCTTTCCAATTAAAACTGGAAACAATATAGTTATCAATATTTCTAGAATTATTTGCTGAAAATTTTAATAAAATTTCATTAACTTTTTTAGCAGTGTTATCCCCTTTTAATTCAATATTTAAAAAAATATTTTTTGGAATAATTTTAAGCACATCTTTCAGTTCTGGGATATCATAATTATTATTTACTTTAATTTTTCTTATTGAATCTATTGTAAATTCCTCAATATATCCAATGGAGTTAGTTAACCTATCTATTTTTTTATCATGGAAAACCACAATTTCACCGCTTCTACATTTAAAAACATCAATTTCTATTCCATCAACACCTAGTTCAATTGCCTTATTTATGGAGGGTATTGTATTTTCAGTTAAATGTCCCATTGCACCCCGATGACCAATTACCGTTGTGTCTCTATCTAAATTATTACAAGATATAATACAAAATATTAAAAATATTTTATAAATTATTTTTACCATTATTATTAAATTAATAAAATTTTAAAGTATCTGTTATTAATATTTCGTTTTTTTTATTTGAAATTTATTAAAATATTATATCTTGAAATCTTAAATTTTAATACAAATTAAAATACCACGATTTTTTTTTTCTAACAATTTAAACTTAAAGTACCATGAAATTGTTTTACTCTCTTTTTTGCTTTGTTTTTTTCCTTGTAACCTATCCTTTATTTGGTCAAAATGACGGAACAAAACTACTTCGTCAACCTAGTATTCACAGCAACAGTGTTGTTTTTGTCTATGCAAATGACTTGTGGATTGCTTCCACTGAACTAAACACTAATGTTAAAAGACTTACATCAAATATGGGTGCTGAATCAAACCCACATTTTTCACCAGATGGAAATTATGTTGCATTTACTGGTCAATATGATGGCAACACCGACGTATATGTTATGCCAACAAACGGTGGTGAACCTAAACGATTGACATACCATCCCTCTCCAGACATTGTTCAAGGTTGGACACCTAATAATGAAATTATGTTTCGTTCATCAAGAGAATCGAAACCAACTCAAACAAATAAATTTTTTACTATTTCATTAAAAGGTGGTTTTCCAAAATCTATATCATTAGATAGAGGAGCATATGGTGAAATCTCACCAGATGGTAAATATATAGCTTATACTCCAATTACCTCTTGGGATCCAGAATGGAGAAATTATCGTGGAGGTCAGGCCATGCCAATTTGGGTTGTTAATCTTAGTAACATGGAACTAAAAAGAACTTCTCAACCCACTAATGAGCGTCATCTTGATCCAGTATGGGTTGGAGATGATATATATTATTTATCTGAAAGAGATTATGCAAGTAATATTTGGAAATACTCACCTAAATCTGGAAAGGAAGAACAAATAACATTTCATAAAAAGTTTGATGTAAAAAGTATTGATAGTGATTCTAATCAGCTTGTTTACGAACAAGGTGGACAATTACACGTTATAGAAATATCCAGCGGAAAATATAAAAAGTTAGAAATTAATATTAATGCTGATATGAACTTTTCAAGACCCAGATGGGAAAGTGTTAGAGCTAACCAATTAACCAATGCTCAACTGTCTCCAAGTGGAAAAAGAGCACTTTTTGAACACAGAGGTGAAATTTTTAGTGTACCTAAAAAAGAGGGTAGTTGGCGAAATTTAAGCAATAGTGATGAATCTGCTGAAAGATCACCAGTTTGGTCCCCTAAAGGAGATAGAATAGCTTGGTTTTCTGACAAAAGTGGTGAATATAAAGTAGTTGTTAGTGATCAATTTGGAAAAGAGCTGATGAATATTGATATTTCAAATCCAACATTTTATTTTAAACCTACATGGTCTCCTGACGGAAATTATTTAGCTTTTACTGACACTCATTATAACATTATTGTTTTAAGTTTAAACAGTAAATCAACATTTATTGTTGATACTGATTTATATGCGCATCCAAGTAGAACAATGAATCCAGTTTGGTCTCCAGACAGTAAATGGATTGCATACTCAAAACAACAAAGAAACCACTTTAAATCAATTTACGCTTATAATATGGTTTCAAAATCTATCATACAATTAACTGACCCACTAGCTGATGCAATAACACCTGTGTGGAGTGAAGATGGTAAATTCATATATACACTTGCAAGCACAAATTATGGTCTTAATTCTGGATGGTTAGATATGAGCTCTTATGATCCAGACTTAACCAGAAATCTATATGCGATAAGCCTTGTAAAAGACCAAAATTCTCCAAATCTTCCGAAAACAGATGATGAGAGTTCAAGTAAAATGAATGAAAAAATTAAAAAAAATGATAAAATAAATGTAGTCATTGACAACAAAAATATTTTTGACAGAGCAATTCCTTTAAAACTAAAAGAAGGAAAATATTTAGGATTGCTAGAAGGGCCTAATAAATCTGTTTTTTTATTTAAAAGTGACAACGATGGGGTGTCATTAATAAAATATGATGTTGATAAAAATGAATCATCAACTTTTTCAAAAAAAATCAGTGAAGCTAGTGTATCTTTTGATAGGAAAAATATTCTCTTTAGAAGCGGTAATAGTTGGAATATAGTATCAACAAAATCTGCACCCAAAAAACCAAATTCTCTTAAAATGGGAATTAAATTAAAAGTTAACCCTAAAGCAGAATATCATCAAATTTTTAAAGAAGGTTGGAGGTTTATGAGAGATTTCTTGTATGTAGATAACACACATGGTGCACCTTGGGATAAAATTTACCAATGGTATTCGCCGTGGATAAATCATGTTCGTCATCGTACTGATTTAAATTATGTTGTAGATATTATGAGTGGAGAAGTTGCCGTAGGTCACTCATATGTTTCAGGTGGAGATATGCCTGATTTAAATTTTGTTTCAGTTGGTTTGCTGGGCTGTGATTTTGAAATTGATCAAAATCATTATAAAATTTCCAAAATATATAAAGGTGAAAGATGGAATCCATCTATACGCTCTCCACTCGGAATTTCTGGACTAGATGTCAAAGAAGGTGATTTTATTATTTCAATTAATGGAGAAAAATTAGATGCTGAAAAAAATCCATATAAACTCTTAGAAAATACATCCAATCGCGTTATAAATATCAAAGTAAGCGAAAGTATTCCAGCTAAAAATATAAGAAAACTTATAATTAGACCAGTTAGTAGTGAACGAGGACTAAGAACAATAGATTGGGTTGAAAGTAACCGACGAAGAGTAGAAGAATTATCTGATGGAAAACTTGCTTATGTTTATGTACCCAATACATCAACAAGTGGATTTAATTCATTTAACAGATATTACTTTTCTCAGCAAGACAAAAAAGGTGTAATAATAGATGAAAGAAATAACGGTGGAGGATCAGCTGCTGACTATATGATTGATGTAATGACTAGAGAACCCATTGGTTACTTCAATAGTAAAGCTAATGATAAAACACCATGGACAGCACCTTTAGCAGGAATTTGGGGACCTAAAGTTATGCTAATTAACGAAAGAGCAGGTTCAGGCGGAGACCTTCTACCCTACATGTTTAAACTTAAAAAAATAGGAACTCTCGTTGGAACAAAAACTTGGGGAGGATTAGTTGGCACATGGGATACACCAAGATTTGTAGATGGTGGTCGTATGGTTGCTCCAAGGGGAGGTTTTATTGATTTAGAGGGAAAATGGTCAGTTGAAGGTGAGGGCATAGCACCAGATATTGAAGTGATTCAAGATCCAGCTATGACAACAAAAGGTGAAGATCCTCAGCTTTTAAGAGGAATTGAAGAGGCTCTTAAATTATTAAAAACTAAGGAGTTTATAATGAAAAAGGAACCAAAGCCACCTATACGTTGGAAACGTCCAAAAGATTTTATTATTGATGAAAATTAAGTCCACTTTAATTTTAAAATATTTTTTTATTTAATTATAAATCTTGTATTAAAAAAACGGGATGTGGCGCAGTCTGGTAGCGTATACGGCTGGGGGCCGTAGGGTCGCAGGTTCAAATCCTGTCATCCCGACATTTAAAACTAACATTTTTTAAAATAAATATATGATTGATTTACTTTTTGCCAAAACGTTCTTAATAGTTGGTTTTATGTTAGTTATTACAACTTTCTTTTCAAGAATAAATAAGGCATATGAAACAAAATCAGAAGCTGTAATTACTATATTAGGATCATTCGGGTTCTTATTTGGTATACTTTTTTTTAAAGATAGTTATCCAATTAATCTAATTTTTGTTGCAATTTTTTCAGGTTTCATTGGGTGGAGTATGGGACCAACTATTTCAGCTCTTGGAGAAAGATTCAAAATGAAAAAGTATAAGAAAGAAGCTGGACTGCTCAGTAAAACAGTTACTACCAAAAAAATGACACCTGTGGAAAAGCTTCTGGGATTTAAAGATGAAAAAAAAACAATGTATTTTGAAAAGTCTAACCCCAAAGAGCTTTTTGATATTGAGTCTGAAAAATATTTACTTATTATCCAAAAAATAAAATCATCTAATAATTTTAAAAAAGATAATTATCATCAAGAATGGCAAAATGTTATTTTTCAAGCAATGACAGCTACCACTATTGCAGTAATATCAACAGCATCATTAGTATTTAGTATTTCTTTTGACTTTAGTATAATGCAAGGTTTTTTATTTATATCACTTCTTATCCTTATCATATTTGGTCTTCTTAATCACTTTTTTTTTAAATCAAGATTATATTCAATGGTAAGGGCTTATTTAGGGGTAATTATTTTTACAGGGTATTTGCTGTATGACTTTAATCAATTAGAAAAAAGAATGAGTAAAGGTGATGATTCTTGGGGAACAGCAATTGAAATTGCAGTAAATTTATATTTGGATATTATAAATTTATTTTTAGATATTTTATATATAATGGCAGAAAGTGGTTAATTTTAACTTATTCAAAATAAAACAATGAAAAAACATATATCAAAAACAATTATAGGCTTATTAATTTTAAATTTTTCCTGCGCCCAAGACTTACAGCCACTGGATAGCGAGGAAAAAAATTCAATTTTGAAAGAGGAAATAAATTATGAAATGGAATTAGTTTTTGAAGACAAGAATATAATTTGGTCTATTGAGTTTTTTGATGATAATTCTATTTTAGCTGCTGTAAAATCTGGATTAATTTTTCACTTTAAAAATGGGACTAAAACATTAATAAAGGGACTTCCTGAGATATATTTAAGAGGACAAGGTGGTTTAATGGACTTAGCATTTCATCCAAACTTTGAAGAAAATAATTTGTTATATATTTCTTATGCATCGAGTGATAATAAAGAAGAGGGAGGAAATACAACCATTGCTAGGGCTAAGCTAATAGATAATTCTTTACAAAATTTTGAGGTATTATATAAAGCTAATCCGGACACTAAAAAAGGACAACATTTTGGTGGTAGAATGGCATTCGATAATGAGAACTATTTGTATTTTTCAATTGGGGATCGTGGGAATAGAAATGTCTATCCTCAAAATATAAATCTGGATGGAGGTAAAATTTATAGAATTCATGATGATGGAAAAATCCCCTCAGACAATCCTTTTTTCAATGATAATGATGCAAAAAAAGCCATCTACTCATATGGACACCGTAATCCACAAGGAATGTTTAAACACCCTGAAAGTGGTAAAATATGGACAAATGAACATGGTCCTAGGGGAGGTGATGAAATAAATATAATTGAAAAAGGTAAAAATTATGGTTGGCCAAAAATAACTTATGGTATCAATTACAGCGGAACAACAATAACAAAAAACAAAAGCTTACCTGGAATGGAACAGCCATTATATTATTGGGTCCCGTCTATTGCACCGAGTTCATTTGAATACATTTCTAGTGATATTTATCCTGATTGGAAAGGTAGTTTATTGTCTGGAGCTCTTGTCTATAAATTTGTGGAAAGAACCAAATTAAAGAATAATAAAGTTGTTTTGAGAACAAAAATAGCTGAGAAATTAGGTCGACCCAGAGATATTAAGCAAGGGCCAGATGGATATATTTATGTAGCTATAGAAAACAAAGGAGTTTATAAAATTTTACCAAAAAAATAATTCAAATTATTTAAAATTTAACTGGACTTCGAGAATTTGTAATAATTAAAAAAACAATGTTTTTAATTGGGATTTCAGGTGGAACAGGTTCTGGAAAAAGCACATTAGCAAATTTGATTGTAAAACACAATAAAAATATTGGAATTATTAATCAAGATTCTTACTATAAAAATTTTTATTACTTAGATTTTCAAAAAAGATCTTTAATAAACTATGATGACCCTAAATCATTTGATTTTAAACTTTTAGAGAAAAACTTACTCAAATTAAAAAAACAAAAAAAAATAAGTGAACCGGTATATTCATACAAATCTCACAAAAGATTAAAAAAAAATAAAATTATTTTTCCTAAAAATATTTTAATATTGGAGGGATTACATATTTTTTATAAAAAATCAATATTGGATTTAATTGATCTAAGCATCTATTTAAAAGTTTCAGAAAAAGTTAGACTTAATAGAAGAATAAAAAGAGATATAGCTGAAAGAAGAAGGTCAAGATTTGAGGTAGAAAGTAGATTTTTATCAATGTGTCAACCGATGCATATCAAATATACAGAACCATTTCAGAACAAAGCTGATTTCATTTTAAATGAAGATGAAATAAAAATAAAAAAAGTTCTAAATTTAATTTCAAAAAAAATAAACATTGACAATTATCAAAAAAATATTATCCAGTAAAATTTATAAGTTTTTAACTAATATTTATGTAGCAATTACAATTATTTTTTTGATATGGATGGTTTTTTTTGATGTAAATTCTTTTTTGTCTCACTATCAACTTAACTCTGAAATAAATGAATTAAAAGAGCAAAAGAAAAACTTAGAAATAGAAATCGAAAAAGATAAAAAACTAATTGAATATTTGAAAGATATGGATAATTATGAGGCATTTGCACGTGAAAAGTATTTCATGAAAAAAAAGGATGAAGAAATTTATATTATTGAATACGCAGATTCTCTTAAAAACTAGTTAACAAAATAAATTCATTTACAATTTAACAGGCCAATAAAATCGTATTTTTAAAACTATTTTATGAGAAAAATTATTGCTGTTTCTAATCAAAAAGGTGGTGTTGGCAAAACTACTACTGCACTTAACCTGTCAGCGTGTCTTGGTATTTTAGAAAAAAAAGTTCTTCTGATAGATTTAGATCCACAGGCTAATGCCACATCCGGACTAGGGATTGATTCCAATAAATTAAAAAGTTCATCTTATAATTTGTTAGAAAACAGCGTAGAAATTGATAACATTATTTTAGAAACCGAAACACCAAATCTAAGTGTCGTACCATCCTCCATTGACTTAGTTACTGTTGAGTTAGAACTAGTTAATCACCCCAATAGAGAATTTATACTTAGTAATGCCTTAAAGAAAACCCAGAAAAAATACGAATATATCATAATTGATTGCGCTCCATCATTAGGATTAATAACAATGAATGCGCTTACTGCTGCGGACTCTGTAATCATTCCAATTCAATGTGAATATTTTGCTCTTGAAGGGTTGGGTAAACTATTAAATACAATTAAAAGCATACAAAAAATACACAACAAAAATTTAGAAATTGAAGGATTATTATTAACCATGTATGATTCTAGACTAAGGTTATCCAACCAGGTAGTTGAGGAAGTAAAAAAACATTTTCAAAACATGGTTTTTAAAACAATAATTCCAAGAAATGTTAAACTTGGTGAAGCTCCAAGTCATGGAAAAAATATTATTGAATATGATGCTACAAGTAAAGGAGCTAAGAATTACATAAAATTAGCTCAAGAATTGATTAATAACAGTTTATAAATGGCAAAAGCATATAAAAAACAATCGTTAGGCAGAGGATTATCTGAAATTTTAAGTGAACCATCCAAGGATATTAATTCTGCTAAGGATAAAAATGCTGAACAAATAATTGGAAATATAATTGATTTACCATTAAAGCATATAAAAGCTAACCCTTTCCAACCGAGAACAAATTTTGAGAATGAAAAAATAAAAGAATTAGCTGAATCCATAGATCAATTAGGCATAATTCAACCAATTACTGTAAGAAAAATTGGATTTAAAAATTTTGAGATTATCTCTGGTGAGAGAAGATACCGAGCAGCACAATACTTAAAATTAAAATTTGTTCCAGCTTTTATAAGAATTGCTAATGATCAACAGTCATTAGAAATGGCGTTAGTTGAAAATATTCAAAGAGAGAATCTTGATCCTATTGAAATCGCCCTTTGCTATCAGCGATTATTAGAAGAAGTTGGTATGACGCAAGATCAAATGGGTTCTAGAGTTGGCAAACAAAGGTCTACAATTTCAAATTATTTAAGATTATTGAATTTAGATCCAATAATACAGTCTGGAATAAGAGATGGATTTATATCAATGGGACATGGCAAAGCTTTAGTTTCTATTAAAGAAAAAGATTATCAATTATCAGTCTATAAAAAAATATTAAAAAATTATTTATCTGTTAGACAAGCGGAAAATTTGTCAAAAAAATCTAACGATAAAAATGATAAAAAAACTAAATCAAAAATAGACGAACCTTATTTTTCCACTTTAAAAAACTTGAAAAAAAACTATTCTAGTGAAGTTAAAATTAAGTTAAACGGAATTAAAAAAGGTTTTATAATGATCCCATTTAATAATATTGAAGATTTTATGTCTTTGAGTAAAAAATTAAATGAAAAAAAATAATTTATTTCTTTTTTCTGCATTACTGTTGTTAACTAGTGGTTTTTCACAAGAATTAAAACCTAAATTTGATGAATTAGACCCTCTTTCTCCCTCGAAAGCTGCATTTTACTCAGCAGTATTTCCGGGTGCTGGACAAATATTTAATAAAAAGTACTGGAAGATTCCCATAGTTTATACTGCAATTGGAACTTCAATATATTCATATGATTTTAACCAAAAGAAATATTGGAGTTACAGAAACGCTTACAAAAGCAGAAAAGCTGGAAACTCTGATGATGAGTATCAAAATTTAATTTTGGATGATAATAGATTGTTAGACGGCGCTAAGTTTCACAAAAAAAACAGAGATTTATCTATGGTATTTATCGTTGGCTTTTATATTTTAAACATTCTAGATGCAAATATTGATGCACATTTAAAACAATATAATGTTAATGAAAGTCTTTCTTTAAAACCATATATAAGCAACGAAATCATTTCAGGCTATTACTCCGCTGGTTTTTCGTTAAATTTAAATTTTTAAATGAATATATCAATAATAGGTTATGGGAAAATGGGAAAAGAGGTTGAGAAACAATCTCTGAAACGTGGACATAGTATATACTCAGTTATTGAAAAAGATAGTTTGAAAAAAAATATTATTGGAGCTGATGTTGCAATCAATTTTTGTACGCCAGAAACAGCACACCAAAACATTGCATTTTGTTTAAATAATAATATCCCAGTAGTTAGTGGAACTACTGGCTGGTTCTCTGATTTAGATAAAATAAAAAAACTTTCTGAAGAAAATAAAACTAGTTTTTTATATTCATCCAATTTTAGCTTAGGTATGAATTTGTTTTTTGAATTAAATAAAAAACTTGCTGAAATCATGCACAAACATAATTATGATTTAAGTATTGATGAAACTCATCATGCTGAGAAGAAAGATTCACCTAGTGGAACCTCAATTTCATTGGCAGAAGATATTATTCAATATGGAAAATTTAACAGTTGGTCAACTAAAAGTATAAAAAATTCAATTAAAATTAAGTCTAACAGATTTAAAGATTCAAAAGGTGAGCATATTATCAATTATTCGTCAGATATTGATGAAATTGAAATTAGACACTTTGCAAAAAAAAGAAAAGGTTTCGCTTTAGGCGCCATTATGGCAGCAGAATGGGTATTAGATAAAAAGGGTGTTTTTGATATGAACGACTTTATAAACGACATAAATAATTAGGATGACTTTTTTTGAATGGGCTATTTTTTTCTTTATTATCCAACTTTTACATGGAATTGGAAGCTGGAGGTTATATAAATTTGCAGGGCACAAAAGTTTTTATGCCTTTATTCCTATTTATAATGCACTGATTTTAATGAGAATAATTAACCGACCGTGGTGGTGGGTTTTTCTTTTATTTATACCAATTATAAATTTACTAATCATTCCTGTAATTTGGGTTGAAACATGTAGAAGCTATGGAAAGAACTCAACCTTAGATACCTTTTTGGTATTACTTTCACTTGGCTTCTACATATACAAAATTAACTATTCTGAAAAAATATTACATGTTAAGAATAGAGATTTAAATCCAAAAAGTAATATTGGAGAATGGATTAGTTCTATAATTTTTGCGGTTATTTTAGCAACAATTGTCCATACCTACTTCATTCAACCTTACATAATACCAACTGGTTCATTAGAAAAATCTTTAAAAGTGGGTGATTTCTTATTTGTTAGTAAATTTCATTATGGAGCCAGAGTTCCTCAAACAGCAATATCATTTCCAATGGTACATGACACAATTGTTGGAACGGGTGTAAGATCATATTTCAATAAACCTCAAATACCATATTTCAGGTTACCAGGCTTTGAAAAAATTAAAAGAAATGAGATTGTTACTTTTAGTTGGCCAGCTGACACCGTCAGACAGTTTTTTGTTAAAGAAAAAGGGGTAAAAAAGCCTATTGATAAAAAATCAAACTATGTGAAAAGGTGTGTCGCAATTCCCGGGGATACACTCCAAATTATCAATGGAATTATACATATAAATGGGGAAATTAGTGAAATGCCATTTAGGGCAAAACCAATTTTTAAATACACTGCATATAACTCAAAGGGGATTTCAACATCAAAGCTCTCTCAACTTGATTTGGATTTTCAAAGAAAATTTAAGGTTTCAAATATTAATAACAATAAACTAAAGCTCATCCTTCCTTACACTCTTCAAATACTAAACAGAAGTCCAAATAATTTTATTATTGTGACAGGCTCAAAAGGAATTCCTTATGAAGTTAGGTCAAGGGGAAGAATTGTACTTACTGAGATTAGTGACTATAGTTTAGATCTATTTTT
>TARA_B100001093_G_scaffold398611_1_pt1 | contig 13298 bp, 6 predicted proteins | sample TARA_B100001093 | Tara Oceans TARA_B100001093 (sample SAMEA2623116) | marine metagenome | biome: marine biome (ENVO:00000447); feature: surface water layer (ENVO:00002042); material: "saline water (ENVO:00002010), including plankton (ENVO:xxxxxxxx)" | depth 5 m
ACTTTCAAATATAAACTCTATGAATACAATACCAGTTACGATTTAGAAGATTTACCCACCACTTGGGAGGGCTATAATGAATTTCCATTGCGCGCTAAATATTTCAGCAATATGGGCAAGCCAGTCACCGGTATGAGCGGAAAGTTTCATACCGCTTGGGGGGAGTTTGGAGGGTTTAAATACCCCAATGCTTTAAAATACGAAGCGGCTTCCATGATTGCCTTTGGGGCCAATGTGAATTTTGGAGACCAGTTGCATCCCTCGGGAATTATTGATAGTGAAACCTATAAAAACATCGGTTCTGCTTTTTCTTATGTCAAGAGCATTGAAGCTTTTGGCCCCGGCGGAAAACAAGTTGCCAAAACCGGCTTATGGATGACCTTTGACAATCATACTGAGCAAGCTGCCAGTCTTTTACTGCTTGACACCCAAACAAATTACGTGGTGGTTAACAACCTAAAAGATTGGTCTGATTTGGAACTAATTATCATTCCAAGTAAGCCAAATTTATCTGCTAAAAATGTTGAAACTTTAAATCAATTTGTTGCTGATGGCGGTAAATTATTAATCCTTGGTGAAGGGGCATTAAAAAGAGATAGGAGCGGTTTTGCATTGGATGTTGGTGGTACTTACCTTGGCAAGGCCAGCTATGATGTAGATTATACAGTCGTTTCTGAGGCACTGTCAAAAAATGTAGTTCGATCTCCGTTTTTAAATTATATGCCAGCCATAAAAATCAAACCCGACGCAACTGTAAAGCTGCTGGCAAGCATTCGAGAACCTTATTTTAGCCGTACAAAAGCACATTATACCTCCCATCAAAATACCCCTTACAATCTGCAGCCCGCCACACACCCTGCGATTTATAGAGATGGAAACACAATGGTCGTAGCCCACCCACTGGATAAAATGTACCTAAAGTATGGGGCTCAAATTCACAGAGAACTCTTTAAAAATACGTTGGATGCTTTGTTGACCACTCCGATGGTTCGGGCCAACTTACCGAGTTCAGGTCGGGTCAATCTTTTACATTTTCCAGAAAAAAACCGTTATGTTGCGCACTTGCTTTATGCTGTACCAGTCCAGCGTGGGGTGGCGCAGGTCATTGACGACTTGGTGCCTATTTACGACACCACTGTTGAAATCAATCTCAAAGAAAACATTAAAAAGGCCTATTTAATGCCTGGAAATATAGAACTCAACACTACAAAATCAAATGATAAAATGAGTGTAATAATCCCTAAATTTACCTGCCACACCGCATTGGTTTTGGAGTATTGAATTTGAAAAATTGAAATTAAAAATAAAACAATGAATCAACGCATCAGTAATATATTATCGGCTACAATCCTTTTGGGCTTTTTAATCTCAGCCTCGACTTCTTTGAGTGCTCAAAAAACCAATGTTCTTTTTATTCCTGTAGACGATCTAAAACCCCTGTTAGGGGTCTATGGAGATCCTTTGGTTAAAACACCCAATATAGACCGTTTGGCCAAAACCGGGACGGTGTTTTTAAACAACTCATGTCAACAAGCTATCTGTGGACCCACTCGCGCCAGTTTGCTCACTGGCATGTATCCGGATTACACTCAAGTATGGGATTTAAGAACTAAAATGAGGGATATAAACCCGCAGATTCTTACCATTCCACAATACTTTAAAAACCAAGGATATACGACTGCGGGTATTGGAAAGACCTTTGACAACCGATGCGTAGACAATGGGCAAGATATGGACAAGCCTTCCTGGTCTATCCCTTATCTTAAAGTACATTCAAAGCAGTATGCAAATCCAGAAGTCAATGCGGCATGGAAAAAAGCTGAAAAATTAGTGGCAGGCAAAAAATTTAAAGTCAATTACCTCCGCGCCAAGGCCATATCTGATTTGGGCGGTCCTTTGTGCCGGCCTTCAACTGAGTCTATGGATGTTCCAGATGATACTTATGCTGATGGTGCCAACGCCAGAGCAGCTGTAAAAATGTTGGATAAACTCGCCAAAGCCAAGGCTCCTTTCTTTCTTTCCGTGGGTTTTTCAAAACCGCATTTACCATTTGTGGCTCCTAAGAAATATTGGGATCTGTACAGCCAAGAAGATATTTCGTTAGCAGCATTTCGACAAAGAGCTAAAAACAGTCCAAATATCGCTTATAAAGGAAGCAATCTTGGTGAGATTAGTTCTTACAGCGACATTCCAAACCAAGGGCCGCTCACTGCTCAAAAACAAATAGAATTGATTCATGGGTATATGGCGGCTACCAGCTATATGGATGCCCAAGTGGGTTTACTTTTAGATAAATTAGAGGTCTTGGGAATTCAAGACAATACTGTGGTCATACTTTGGGGTGATCATGGATTTCATCTTGGTGATCACGGGCTTTGGACCAAACACACCAATTTTGAACAAGCCGTTCGCTCACCTATGATTATTTCTGCTCCACAAGGATTCACCGCCAATAAAAACAACAGCCCCACTGAATTTGTCGATATCTTTCCAACGCTTTGCGAACTCACCAATCTCAACATTCCAAAACATCTCCCCGGAAAAAGTTTGGTCCCTCTAATGAAAGACCCTAGTACATCGCTGCGCTTCGCAGCCTTGTCTCAATACCCCAGAGGCGCCAAACGTATGGGTTATACACTCCGGAGTGAAAGATTTCGTTATGTAAAATGGTTGCAGATGAATTATAAAACTGGTGAACGCAATGGAAGCCTGATTGCTACAGAATTATACGATTATCAAAACGATCCGTTGGAAACTGTTAACCAGTCTGACAATCCAGATTATAAACAAGTTGTAAAAGCTTTTGAAAATGAATTCAAAAGACGAAACGTCGCTCAATTAAATTAAAATAGACACTTATGAAACGCCAGTTAAAACCCTGCTGCTTTTTCTTTTTTTTCTTGGTATTTATGGCTTGTAATCATCAAAAGGCCCTCAACGAAATACCCAATATTATTATCGTTATGACCGATGATCAAGGCTATGGCGATTTGGGATGTAATGGTAATAAAATAATAAAAACTCCGCATATTGATCAATTTGCCTCCCAATCTGTCAATTTTTCAAATTACCATGTTGGGACCACTTGTTCTCCCACAAGGGCTGGTTTGATGACGGCAAGAAATTGTTTGAGAAATGGCGTCTGGCATACCAATGCGGGCTGTTCTTTGTTAAACCAAGAAGAAGAAACCATTGCCGATGTATTTTCTTCTGCAGGTTATAAAACAGGGATGTTTGGCAAATGGCATTTGGGGGATAATTATTCTTTTTTACCAGAACAACGCGGATTTCAAGAGACCTTTTATCACAAGGGGGGTGGCGTCGGTCAAACCCCAGATTATTGGGGCAATGATTACAATGATGATACCTATTTTAGAAATGGCGTTCCTGAAAAAACGGAGGGTTATTGTACCGACGTGTTTTTTGAGGAAGCCTTGACATTTATCAAAAAGTCTAAATCTGCCCCATTTTTATGCTATTTAAGCTTAAACGCCCCACACAGCCCCTTCAATGTACCCGAAGCTTATTATAATATTTATAAGGATAACCCTGCTTTGTTAGACTCTCAAAAACGGTTTTATGGGATGATTAGTAATATTGATGATAATTTTGGTAAGCTGACCAACACATTAAAATCTTTAGACCTCACGGACAATACAATCTTAATATTTACCACGGACAATGGTACTTCTAATGGCTATAAATACAATAAAAAAGAAAAGAAGTGGTATGGCTATAATGCGCTAATGAAAGGTACTAAAACAAGCGAATATGACGGCGGTCATAGGGTGCCTTTTATCATGTATTGGAAAAAAGGAGGTTTTTCAGCCGGTAAAAACTTTAGCGGCTTGTCTGCTCACGTGGACGTTTTACCCACTTTAGCGGCCTTGGCAGGGGTTGCCTTTACACCCGACAAGACGATTGATGGCATTGATCTTTCACCCTTTATACAATCTAATAAAACTTCTGAACGCATGCTGGTTACAGATACACAGCGCAATCAATGGCCTGTAAAGGGAAAACAAAGCTGTGTGATGTATCAAAGTTGGCGGCTGGTCAATGGCAATGAATTGTACAATGTAAAGACAGACCCCGGTCAAGTACAAAATCTTTTTAGCAGCCAGCCGAAAATGGCCACTCAATTACAAGATTATTACGATTCTTGGTGGATAGAGGCCGCCACAGAATTTAAATACTCTTATATAGATATTGAACCCAATCAAATCAATACTTTGAGCTGTCATGACATCCATGTCAATTCCATCACCGCTTGGGATCAAAAAGACATTCGTAAAGGCATTCCCGTCGCAACTGGTGCATTGAGTGTAAACTTTAAGCAATCTGGAACTTATGAAATCAGTTTGCGAAGATGGCCCAAAGAAACCCATTTGCCACTAGCTGCAGAAGTTGAAGACGCCAGGGCTGCGACCCCATTTTGGGAGGTTCAAACAAAAGGAGAAAGAATGGACTTTGATTCTGGCTTTTTAAGACTCGGGGATAAAGAATACAGACTTTCCTTAAATCCCGAAGATGAGGCTGCAAAATTAAGTGTTTATATCAGGGCTGGTAAAACTACGATGGAAACGGGTTTTTGGTTAAAAAATGGTGAAAAAACTACCGCTTTTTACACTGATATTTCTCGAAAATTATAAAACTCAATACTTTGCAATCAAAAATTTTCTGTATTTGACAAAGTATTTTAGTCAAAGATGAATTGAACTGCAAACGGATTTCTATACCAAATTTTGTAACGTATCAGTTACCTATTTTGAAATAGGGGTTTTTTTCATTTGGAATTGCCGCTTTTGTTTGAGCCCACCAGCTTTGTAATTCAGTCAATAGTTCTTTCCCTTTCCCTGGTTTTTTTGACATTAAATTATGGCATTCTTCGATATCATTTTTAAGATTGAAAAGCTCTACACTCTCGTCTTCAAAATAATAATGTAACTTCCAATCTCCTCTTCGAATCACTGAACCCGGGCGGGTTCTAAATAGTGAATCTCTGTTTTCAGAGCTGTAATTTTTCCATTTTTTAGCTTGAATATAGACAGGAAAGTGCCAATATAGAGCCCTGTCTATTCCGTTCTTTTTTTGCATCAATAGGGGGAGTAAATTACAGCCATCAAACGCCTGCTCATCGGTTGGAATTTGCGCCGCTGTTAAAAGGGTGGGGAAGAGATCTAAATTTGTGATGGGTGTATCACTTTTTGACCTTTTTGGGATTTTGTCTTCCCAAACAAACACAAAAGGAACACGTATGCCACCTTCATAATAACTTCCTTTGCCAGCTCTCAGAGGTTTCTGCGCGGTGATTCCGTACAGGCCACCATTGTCTGAGGTGAAAACAATGAGGGTATTTGTGTTTTTGAGGCCGTCTAAAAGCAATCCAATATTTCGATCGAGATTTTCTACCATGCTCGCATACTTGGCGTTGTTTTGTCCGTTTTCTGTTGCTTTATTTTTATACTTGCCCACAAGACTATCAATTGGATTTAAAGGCAAATGCACAGCATAAGGGGAAAAGTACAGGAAAAAAGGCTGTTGGGCCTGCTCTATAAATGCAATGGATTTTTCTGTAATTAAATCTGTTAAATAGCTGTTTTTACCCATTTCAATTTTGACATTCTGATAGGGTGGGGTGTAGCTCTTTGGGTAGCCAGCGTGACTTCCCCCAATGTTCACATCAAAACCAAATGATTTTGGATCATTTGATAGATGCCATTTACCTGAATGGCAGGTGGTATACCCATTTTCTTTTAAAATTTGTGGCAACACCTTAAATGAAGTGGACAGGATTGTTTTGTTTTTTGAGGGGACTAATTTTCTGTCTTCAGTATTTCCTCTTTTAGAGGAACCTACAGTGTAGATACCATGCCTAGGTGTCCATAAGCCTGTCATAAGTGAGGCTCTGCTCGGCGCACAATTGGCCGCTGATGCATATCCGTTTGAGAATACCACTCCCTTTGATGCCAATTGGTCTATGTTTGGGCTTTTGTAGTAATTTGAGCCCATAAATCCAAGATCCTTCCATCCCATATCATCCACATTAATCAAAACAATGTTTGGTTGTGAGTTTTCTTGTGTATATAACAGTCCACACATCAAAAAAATAATTAGATTCAATTGGATTTTTGCACTATTAATCTTCATGTTTTTATTTTTTTACCATTTTCAATAACTTTTTAAACCACGGCTTCCCTTTTCCTTTTAACATTAGTTATTAATGTCTAATGGATTAAAATACACTTATTTTTTGAACAGTTTTAGATTTTTAAAATTTTCTTTATGGATTTGTGCTTAGCTTTAAACCTAAAATCATAAAAAAACAACTGTTTTAATTTGTTTACATTTATAGGCCAAAATAATTTAGCAATGAAAAAAACAGGCTTGCTTTTTCTAGTGGTGCTTTTGGGCTTTGGTGCGAATAAATTTAAACAAGTTCAAAAAAGACCAAATGTCCTTTTTTTGTTTATAGACGATTTACGCCCTGAATTGCCCAGTTTTGGCGCCAGTCATATACAGGCCCCTAACATTGATGCACTTGCAAAAAAAGGCATTACATTTACAAATGCCTATTGCAATGTTCCTGTTTGTGGCGCCTCCCGCGCCAGCATGCTGACAGGCATGTTGCCCACAAAGGATAGATTTTTAGACTACAAGACATTTGTTGAGGAAGAAACCCCATGGGCCATTACCCTTCCGCAGTTGTTTAAAAAAAGTGGTTATACCACTATATCAAACGGTAAAATTTACCACCATTTAGACGACAGAGAAACGGATTGGAACGAGGTTTGGAGGCCATATGCATTTGATAAAAACGATAAGGGATTGGCCCCAACTGATTATTGGCAATCGTTGTGGAAAGATTACCAAACTCCCGCTAACAGGGATCAATATCAAAAAACTGACAGTGGACCTGCTTATGAAAAGGCTTCGGTATTAGATTCAGTTTATATTGATGGGTTGTTGACCCAAAAAGTTCTTAGAGATCTTAAAAAGCTAAAACAAAGCAAAAAACCCTTCTTTTTAACAGCGGGATTCATCAGTCCTCATTTGCCATTTAACGCCCCCAAAAAGTATTGGGATCTGTACAAAAGAAGCCATATTAAACAACCTGAAAATTATAACTACATTCCAGAAAATGCACCAGCCATGAGCATTAGCAACTGGCAAGAGATGCGCAGCTATGACAACATCCCAAAACAAGGCCAGGTTTCAGACAGCATCGCCATTGATTTAATTCACGGATATTACGCGACTGTTTCATATACAGATGCTTTGATTGGTAAAATATTAGAAGGTCTAAAACAACAAGCTTTAGATGACAATACCGTTGTTGTTTTGGTGTCCGATCACGGCTATAATTTACAGGAGCACACCCAGTGGTCAAAATTTACAAATTACAACACCTCTACACAAGTGCCACTTATTATTTACAATCCACAATCCAAAGTCAAAGGCAGTACAGATGCTTTGACTGAGCTGGTGGATATATATCCTACATTGGTTGAAATTTGTGGGCTTAAAGCCCCAAAAAAACAATTAGATGGTAGCAGTTTGGTGCCAATTTTAAACAATACAGCATTAGAGGGTAAACAACAGATTTTGATCAAGCGAACCAACGGTTTCACATTAAAAACAAATGCTTTTAGTTATACAGAATTTATAAACCCCAATGGCCACGAAGTCATGACAAAAATGCTTTATGATCACAGACGTGACAAAGATGAAAATATAAATGTAGTTAACCATCCGGCGCTCAGAGATAAAGCCGCTGAACTGAGCAATATTTTGCATTTAGAATACGAAAGAAATATCAAAGGACAATAGTCAATAGCATGTTTAGTGGCCTAGTTTTAGATACTAGAATCCATCTAAAATACGACCGAAAGCATCACTAAATTGCAAACCTTCAATGGTGCGATATTTTTGTAATTTTTTATTGGCTTCCAAGCCCCACAATAAAAATTCCATCATAAAATACTTGTCTTTTTTCAGACAGTCTGGAGCGAATTTCAAAACGAGTTTTTCCAAATTTGGGATGCCCATCAATGTGTCTTGATAGCTATTATTTGGTAATATATCTTCTAAAAATAATTCATTGTCTTTGTAAAACCAAGCTAATAAATCATCAAATGGTCCTTTTTCATCAGGTCTTTCCAATTTTTTAATTTCAGGGAAATAATTTAGGAACAATGCTTTTACCGCTTGACTTATCAAATGAAATGACACTTGTTCGGCCCCTTGTTGTTCCCCTTCGTACAACAACTCAACTTTCCCATTAATGGCAGATACCACTGCCAAAAAATCTGACATGCGAATGCTGGTTTCTCTTTCGTTATTTATAAGGATCCGCCTTTCGGCCGCACTGATTAAATTTTCAAAACTGCTGATGCTCATCCGGGCACTGACCCCACTTTTGGCATCTACAAATTCGCTTTTTCGTGCCTCGAAACCAATTTGTTCAATTAAATCTCTTGCCAACTCTGGGATGTGTATGGCCTCTGATGTGGATGGCTGTGTTTGCACTTCTTGGGCCGTGATTTGTTTGGCAGTTTCTAAGTCTTTGGGATAGTGGGTCAAAATTTGAGATCCAATTCTATCTTTTAATGGGGTAACAATACTGCCGCGGTTCGTATAGTCCTCAGGATTGGCTGTAAAAACAAATTGCGTCTCAATAGGCAATCTCAATTTAAATCCACGGATTTGAATTTCGTTTTCTTGAAGAATTGAGAAAAGTGCCACTTGAATTCTGGCTTGCAGATCTGGCAATTCGTTCAATACAAAAATACAGCGGTGGGCCCTGGGGATCATTCCAAAGTGGATGACGCGTTCATCGGCATAAGAGAGTTTCATATTAGCAGCTTTTATAGGATCTACATCGCCAATGAGATCCGCAACAGTTACATCAGGAGTTGCAAGTTTTTCAAAAAACCGATCGTCTCTGTGAAGCCATTCAATGGGTGTACTGTCTCCCAGCTCTTTGATTAACTTTTTCGCTTTCAACCCGATTGGGTACAGAGGATCATCATTAATCTCAGAGTCTTTGACTACTGGGATCCATTCGTCTAACAGCTGTGTCATTTGACGGGCAATGCGGGTTTTAGCTTGGCCGCGAAGTCCCAGTAGATTGATGCTGTGGCCTGAGAGTATGGCCCGCTCCAAGTCTGGAATTACGCTGTATTCATATCCGAAGAGGCCTGTAAAACTGGGAGTGCCTTGTTGAATTCGTTGGCGGAGGTTGCGGGCCATTTCTTCTTGAATACTCGAAGGCTTGTAGTTTGTTTTCTTTAATTCACCAATTGTTTTACTCTGTTTCATCTTGCTATTTCTTTTTTTTATTTTCGTTGTAGCCTTTAAAAATTTTATCACCCAAACCCTTTAGACCTGTGTAAATTGCATTCCCATTGCAAGCTTCGCTAAAAGTTTCTATAAATTGTTTTAAATAGGGGTCTTGTGCAATCATAAAAGTAGTTATGGAAATATCAAGGCGCTTCGCTTGATGGGCCATATTGTAACACTTATCAACGATTAATTTATCTAGCCCGTTACTGTTTTTGTAGTAGGTACCATCCGAATTTTTTAAACAACTGGGCTTGCCGTCAGTGATCATAAAGATTTGTTTGTTGCTGTTTTTTCTGCGCCTTAAAAGATCCATGGCCAACGACAGGCCAGCGACGGTATTGGTATGGTAAGGACCAACTTTCAAATAGGGGATGTCCTTTAATTTTATGGTCCAAGCGTCATTTCCAAAAACTAAAATATCCAAGCTGTCTTTTGGGTGTTGGGTACTGATAAATTCTGCCAATGCCATGGCCACTTTTTTGGCAGGTGTGATTCGGTCTTCGCCATATAAAATCATGCTGTGGCTGATGTCAATCATTAAAACAGTACTCATTTGAGTGTTGTAGACACTTTCATTTACCACAAGATCTTCTCTGGCAAGATTAAATTCTGTGCCTGCATTTCTTATTTGAGCATTTCGAATACTTTCGGACATGGCTATTTTTTCAATGGAGTCTCCAAATTTATAGGCCCTAAATTCACCCGTAGAGTCTCCGCCAGGGCCACTGCTTTTGGTAGCGTGACACCCTGAACTGCTTTTTTTTAAACGACCAAAAATTTGCTTTAAAGCATGTTGACGCAGTAGTTTTTCGGTTTTTGGTGTGAGCTTTATTTCTGCACCCCCCTCACCGCCTTCGTCTGAAGTTTGAATGTAGGCCTTGCTCAATAAATCTTCAATAAAGTCGTCAATGCTGTACTCATTGTCTGCAAACTTATATTCCTTATTTAGTTCTCGCATCCATTCGATAGCTTCTTGAAAATCACCTGAAGTATGGGTAATCAATTCCTTGAATATTTCGAATAGACGCTCAAAAGGGGTACTAACTTTAGGGACGTATTGACTGAAGGTAAGACCAGAGGAATTAATTTTTAGATCCATAAGATTGTAAAATTAATTAAAATAGGCCAGGAGTTTTTTTATTTAACAATTCATTAGGGCAATTTTGATATTTTTGAATGACAACACTCAAAACTTAAATCGATCAAAACACATGTTTTTGTAAATTATCGGGGACAATTTAACACAAGCTCGGAAGTTTAAATAAATTTATTTTTTATTTTTGTTATCTCTCAAAAATTCTAAAAAAACCAATTAAAAAAAAACCAATGAAACGCAATTTATATTTTTTGTTCGTCTGCCTATGCCTTACAACCCTTGCTAACTTAAAAGCTCAGGAAAAATCAAAAAAAACTTCTCTTAAGGATGCCCTAGAGGGCTTTACATTTAGAAGTATTGGACCCGCCTTTATGTCGGGGCGTATTGCCGATATTGCGATTGATAGTTCAAACGAAAACACATGGTATGTCGCCGCTGGATCTGGCGGTTTGTGGAAGACTTCAAATGCAGGGACCACATGGACAGCTCTAACGGATAATGAATCTTTTTATTCTACAGGCTGTGTAACTATAGACCCTCTTAACAGTCAAAAAATATGGTTGGGTACTGGAGAAAATGTGGGGGGGAGACATGTTGGAATTGGCCATGGAATTTTTGTCAGTAATGACGGTGGTGCCAGTTGGTTAAACTCCGGCTTAAAAGAATCAGAACACATTTCAAAAATTATAGTTCACCCCAGTGATCCTGACACCCTTTGGGTTGCAGTTCAAGGCCCGCTCTGGAGTGCTGGTGGAGAACGCGGATTGTACAAAACAAAAGACGGTGGTAAGACATGGACCAACACATTAAGCATCAATCAATGGACGGGGGTAACAGATTTAGTCATAGATCCAAATAACCCCGATGTTCTCTACGCAGCCTCATGGCAGCGCCACAGAAATGTAGCTGCTTATATGGGTGGAGGTCCTGGTAGTTCTTTATATAAAACTACTGATGGTGGTGAAAACTGGTTTGAGATTGACAGCGGACTTCCAGAATCCAAAATGGGTAAAATTGGTCTCGCCATTTCTCCAATGCAACCCAATGTCTTGTATGCGGCAGTCGAATTGGAGCTTAGAAAAGGAGCTGTCTATAAATCTTCAGACAGCGGCGGCAGTTGGACCAAGATGTCCGATACTGTTTCTGGGGGGACAGGACCCCATTATTATCAAGAACTTATTGCTTCCCCGCATCAGTTTGATAAAATCTTTTTAATGAATGTCAGAGCATTGGTCTCTGAAGATGGCGGAAAGACATTTTTCACCATGAATGAAAAAAATAAACATTCTGACAATCACGCACTTGTTTTTAAAGCCAGTGATCCCAACTATTTACTGTTTGGTTGTGATGGCGGCTTGTACGAGTCTTTTGACAACACAAAAAATTGGAGGTTTGTCAATAACCTCCCACTTACACAATTCTATAAATTGGCAGTAGATGATGCCACCCCTTTTTACAATATATACGGAGGTACCCAAGACAACAATACTCAAGGCGGGCCCTCAAGGACTTTAAAATCCAATGGCATCTCTAATTCTGACTGGTATGTTCTGCTTGGCGGCGATGGCCATCAACCTGCAACAGAACCCGGAAATCCGAACATCGTTTATGCTCAATGGCAGCAAGGTAATTTATACCGCGTGGATAAAACAACTGGAGAAGCTGTTTATATCAAACCACAAAACCGTTTGGGAGAGGCTTATGAACGTTACAATTGGGACGCTCCGATTTTGGTCAGTCAACACGATCCAAAGCGGTTGTATTTTGGGACTCAACGGGTTTGGCGTTCTGAGAATCGTGGAGACAGTTGGTCTCCTATTTCATCCGATCTTAGCAAAAACGAAGAGCGTTTTAGTTTGCCCATAATGGGGAAACAACAAAGTTTTAACAATGCATGGGATGTAGACGCCATGTCCACCTACAATACCATCACCTCTTTGGCAGAATCAAAACAAAATGAAGAAGTATTGTATGCGGGTACGGATGACGGAGTTTTTCAGTACACTAAAGACGGTGGTAAATCTTGGACCAGAAGGACTGTAGACGAGTTGCCAGGAGTTCCTGCCTCTGCTTTTATAAATGACATCAAGGCAGATTTATTTCAAGAGGAAGTCGCCTACATGGCTTTGGACAACCACAAGTTTGGAGATTATAGTCCCTATTTATACAAGACAACCAATGGTGGAGCTAAGTGGAAATCAATCACTAACGGCCTCCCTGGAAACACCCTTATTTGGCGCTTGGTGCAAGATCATATCAATCCTAATTTGCTGTTTTTAGCCACAGAGTATGGAGTTTATGTCAGTTTAAACCAGGGGGATAAATGGCATAAATTTTCTAGGGGTTTGCCTACAATTTCAGTGAGAGACATGGCAATACAAAAGCGTGAAAATGATTTGGTATTGGCTACTTTTGGACGCAGTTTTTATATACTGGATGATTATAGCGCGCTAAGAGCTATTTCTGAAGAAAGTTTAGAAAAAGAGGGTATTTTGTTTCAACCAAGAACAGCCTTACAATACGAACCACTGATTGGTGGAACTTCAAGTCAAGGCGCTTCTTTTTTTACTTCAAAAAATCCCGAATATGGCGCCTTGTTTCGTTTTTACATCAAAGACGCTTACACGAGTTCAAAAGAAAAGCGTTTAAAAAGGGAGGGTTTAATTAAAGACGGCAATATTCCGTTTCCAGGGTGGGCAGCCTTGGATAATGAAATGCTAGATCCAACAAATGAAGCCGTGGTTGTGATTCGCAACAGTGAAGGCCAAATCGTAGATCAATTGACACAACCACTCCAAAAAGGTTTAAGCAATATCAACTGGGATTTAAAACAAGCTTTTACCACTACTGTGGATGC